>Ga0326597_10002609_pt1 | contig 26775 bp, 23 predicted proteins | sample RVTome_12_FD_203789 | JGI IMG/M metagenome (GOLD analysis project Ga0326597, IMG submission 203789) | Soil microbial communities from uranium-contaminated site in the Upper Colorado River Basin, Wyoming, United States - RVT100D185 | ecosystem: Environmental > Terrestrial > Soil > Contaminated >... | reverse complement strand
TGGGCCTGTTGAAAAACCTCCAGCCTGCACGATGATACATGCGTCTTTCGCATGGAGGCGAACGCATGATCGGACGACAGGAACGCTGGCAGGAGGACCTCTTCGTCGCGGGGCCGCTGACCGATCTCATTCCCGACGATCACATTCTCAGACGCGTCGATCGCATCCTCGATCTCTCGTGGCTGCGCGATGAGGTGCGCGATCTGTACTGCGAAGACAACGGTCGGCCCAGCATCGATCCCGAGGCGGCGGTGCGTCTGATGCTGGCGGGTCTCTACCAAGGCATCACGAAGGATCGACGGTTGATGCGCGAAGCGCAGGTGAACCTGGCGATCCGCTGGTTTGCGGGGTATCGCCTGCACGAGAAGATTCCCGACCACAGCGCGCTCACAAAGATCCGCGGGCGCTGGGGGGAGGAGAAGTTCCGTTCGATCTTCGATCGCACGGTGAAGCAGTGTGCCGAGGCGGGTCTGGTCAGCGGCGAGACGGTGCACATTGATGCGACGCTGGTCCGCGCGGATGTGAGTTGGGAGAGCATCGTCGAGCGGCACGTCGATCAAGTCATCGACGAAAACGTCGACGAGGAACGGGCGACGAGTGAACATGAAGACGACGATGACGGTCGCGGACGACCATCGTCTCCCTCCGCGCTCTCACGAACGAAGCGGCCCAAGAAGATCAGCACGACCGACCCCCAAGCCACGCTGGCTACCTCGAACAGGGACGCGCGCATGGAACCGTGCTACAAACAGCACACGGCCGTGGATGACCGGGCCGGCGTGGTGGTGGATGTGCACATCACCACGGGCGAGGCCAGCGAAGGAGAAGCCCTGCTGGAGCAGATGGACCGTGTGGAGACGCGGCTCGGATGCGCCCTCCAGACCGTGACCGCGGACGCTGGATACGGTCACGCACGAAACTTCGCGGCACTGGAGCAGCGTGGCACGGAGGCCCTCATTCCCCCGCAGCGTCAGGGAAAGAAAGGCCGCACGATCCCGCTGTCGCAGTTCAGATACGACGAGCGCAACGGCCTTGTCCGTTGCCCGATGGGCAAGGTGCTGAAGCGCGCTTCGCGGACGGATCGAGGGTGGATGCATCGCGCCAGACCGAACGACTGCCGATCCTGCCCGCTGCGTACACGGTGCGTTCCCAAGAGCATGAAGAGCCGTTACGTGATGATCGTTGACAACTATTCGTCGCTGCTTCGAGCGAGGCGCCGGGCAACGCGGCGCGACGATCGCTGGAAAGTAATGTATGACCGTCACCGAAGCATGGTCGAGGGCGTGCACGGAGAATCGAAAGCGCAGCACGGGTTGCATCGGGCGGCGCGGCGCGGGCGGTGGAACGTGGCGATCCAGAGCTACCTGACCGCAGCGGTGATCAATCTGAAGCGGCTGGCGAAGGCGCTGTCGCCGCGCGCGCTCATCCAATGGCTGGCGGGAGCGATCGAAGCATCGTTCGAACAGGTCTGGCGAGTGATCACATCGATCCGAACACGACTTTCGAACCGCCGACTCGACATCGCATACGCCGCATAAACCCAAGGTTCTTCAACAGGCCCCCTGTCCCGTTTTCCAACCCTTTTTCCAACCTTTTTCAACCCCGTTTTCCAACCCTGTCCCGTTTTCCGACCCACCCCTCTGATCGAGCGTCGCCGAATGCGGTTCGTTCGCCCAGGCGATCGCCGACCTCAACGGTCGGCTACATTGAACCTTCAGGCGTCGATCTCGGCTTGTGCTTACCCCTTGCGATACAGAGGATTCCAATCGGGAGAGCAACCGCGCAGATCCCGATTGCGACGAATGACCTGCGACGCGATTGTGCAGCCGCCACTTCGATCGCCGCGGCGGTTGTCATCATCATTTGTTCGAGGAGGTCGACAGTTCGCAGATGGTCCGTCGAGAGCGCTGTGCGCTGCGTCTCGCCAATCGCCTGACCCTGCTTGAACTGGTCGATGACTTCCGGGGGCAGACCGGTCTCGGCGAGCCAGGTCGCATGCATGTCACGGAATTGGGCCAGCAGCTTCAGCGGAGTGTGCTCGAGCGACAGGAGGTTTCCGATCGCCAGCACCAGGCCGATCACGGAGCCGAGAGTGAGCGTGACGCCGGCCACGCGCCGGAAGATGGCAGGTCGAGCGTTCATGTCAGTTCCTCCAGCCGTTGCGTTTTGGCCAGCACCCATGACTCACCCCTCGCGTGCAGTGTACAAGAGGAATCACCGCAGAGCGGCTATGTTGAATGTCAAGCGAGTTTCTGAACAACTTTGAGCTGGGACCAGTCGAGTCGATCGCGGTGCTGGATGATGCCGCCGGTCTGAAGGAGCGGGTCAAGTACGACTCCTACGGCCGGGCGCTGCACCACGAATGATGGGATGTGGATGAGGATCGGGATTGCGATTCATCCGACCGCTCGATTATCAATACATTGGCGACGACACACGCGGGAATCTTCCGGCATCAACGTGAATGCGCGATGTTCGCTCCGGCGCAGTCGTTACACTGCACCGCGTGACACCCGAACCTGCTTCCACCCGCCCACTCGTGGTCGCGATCGCAATTGGCGCCATCGGCGGTCTCGCCATCTTCATCATCGCGTGGCTGTCGATCATGCGCCCCTTCGCCGGCACAACATCGCCGCCGCAGCGCGTGCCTGTGCTGGCGGCCATCACCGCGGCTGCGAGCGACATCGCCCCCGCGCCGCGCCCCAGGACCACTCCCCGCCCCACGCCGACATGGATCTGGTCATCCCCGCAAGCCTCGCCCGGCGAGCAGGCCTGCTTCCGCCGCGAGCTTTCATCCACTTCGAATGACGCATCACGCCTGATCATTCGCGTCGCCGCCGACAATCGCGCGACCATCCATCTCGACAACGAAATCATCGGCCAGTGCGACGATTGGATGATGCCGATCGAGATTTCACTCGATTCTCTCGCGCCTCGCACCGGCCCGCACATTCTCGAAATCCACGCCGCGAACGATGACGATGCCAGCCCCGCCGCAGTCATCGCCATCATCGAAATCCACCGAGCTGACCAGCCGGTTGAATACCTTGTCACCGATGCAACGTGGCTCGCATCGGCCGCGCCCGACTTCGCCGAAACGCACAACGCGGTCGAGATCGCACCCTTGGGCGCTGGTCCCTGGGGCGATATCGCGGGATTCTTCGGCGATGTTCTCGATCGCCGGATCGAAGCTCCGCCGGGCTTCATCGTCGAGCTCGTCTATTCCGTGCCGCGCGCGCAGGGCTCGTGGGTGAGCATGACCGTGGATGATGCGGGGCGCCTCATCGCCAGCGACCAGTCCGGCGGGCTCTTCCGCATCACGCCCGCGCCGAATGCTTCATCCGCGCGCGAGACACAAGTCGAAGCCATCGATTCACCGGTCGGCGGCGCGCAGGGACTCCTCTGCCTAGGCAATGATCTCTATGCCGTCGTCGCGGTCAATCGCGCTCAAGGCCCGGGCCTCTATCGTCTGCGCGACACCGATGACGACGATTCGTATGATGCATGGTCGCAGCTTCGCGCCTTCTCCGATGGCGGCGAGCACGGGCCCCACGCTGTCATCCTCGGCCCCGACAATCACTTGTACATCGTCGCGGGCAATCACACGCCGCTGCCCGATCCCGAAAAGTCAGCCCCACCCCGGCACTGGAGCGAGGATCATCTCCTGCCGCGCTTGTGGGATGCGCTCGGCCACGCCGTGGGAATCCTCGCACCCGGCGGGTGGATCTGCCGGACCGATCTTGAGGGAAGCGAGTTCGAAGTCGTCGCGATCGGCATGCGCAACTGTTATGACATCGCGTTCAATCGCGATGGCGAGCTCTTCACCTATGACGCCGACATGGAATGGGACATGGGCGCGCCCTGGTATCGACCGACGCGCATCCTGCACGTCACCAGCGGCGCGGATTTCGGCTGGCGCTCCGGCACGGGCAAGTGGCCGCCGTATTATCCCGATTCACTTCCGGGGGTCGCCGATGTCGGTCCGGGCTCACCAACCGGAATCTGCTTCGGCGACGGCCTGAAGTTCCCTGCCCGTCATCAGCGCGCGATGTTCGCGTGCGACTGGACCTTCGGCACGATCTACGCCGTCGATCTGACCGAGCGCGGCGCATCGTACGGGGCGAAGTTCGAGCCGTTCATCACCGGCCGGCCGCTGCCGGTGGCCGACATCGTCGTCAACCCCATCGATGGCGCGCTCTACTTTGTCGTGGGCGGACGCGGCGTGCCTTCCGCGATCTATCGCGTGCGCTACGTCGGCGATGAATTCAGCGAACCAGTTGCGACAGTCGCAGGCAACCACGGCGCGCCTGCCGCCGCCAGGACCCAGCGCCATCGGCTTGAGCAGTATCACCGTGATGATCCCGAGCCCGCGTTGTCGCGCATCTGGGACCATCTAGGCCACGATGACCGCTTCATCGCCTATGCCGCCCGGATCGCCCTCGAACATCAACCCGTCGAGACCTGGGCGGAACGAGTCTTTGCCGCAGATGACCCGCGCATCGCCATTCCCGCCGCAATCGCGCTGGCGCGTTGTGGTGACGCATCCCATCGCGCACCAATCATCGACCTCCTCAGATCGATCGACTGGGATGATCTCGACCGCGCCCACCGCATCAACCTCCTCCGCGCGTGGTCCCTCACGTTCATCCGGCTGGGCAAACCGGAAGAAGCAGCCGTGCGAGACCTCGCCGACATCTTTGAGGATCTCTACCCCTCGAACGATGATCTCATCGACCGCGAACTCTGCGATCTGCTTGTCTTTCTCGATTCCCCCACCGTGGTGGCGCGCACGATTCCACTCATGGAACGGCAATCCTCCACTACGCCGCAGTTCGACGAGGCGCTCCTCTCCCGCAACGATACTTATGGCAGCGTGATCCTCAAGATGACGAGCGCCATGCCCCAGCAGCAGCAGGTGCACTACGCACTTTCGTTGCGCCATGCGACGAAGGGCTGGACGCCCGACCTCCGCGAGCGCTATTTCCGCTGGTTCGACACCGCCCGCACCACCGCGGGCGGCCTGAGTTTCACAGGATTCCTCGACAACATCCACCGCGATGCGCTGGCGAAAATCCCGGAGAGCGAGCGCGAGAAATACGCACAACTCGGCGCTCTTTCAGCCCTGCCATCCGATGTCCCACACCCGCGCGGCCCCGGCCGGGCGTGGACCATTGACGAAGTGGAACGAATCGCCCGCGCCCGTCTCGATCAGCCGCGCAACTTCGAAAGTGGCCAGCGCATGTATGCGGCCGCCCAGTGCATCCAGTGCCACCGCTTCGCGGGCACGGGCCGCGCGGGCGGACCCGACCTTTCCGCCGTCGCCACCCGCTACACGCTGCGCGATTTGATCGAATCCATCATCGAGCCCAGCCGTATCATCTCCGACCAGTATCACCAAACCGAATTCGTGCTCGACGACGACTCGCTCATCATCGGCCGCGTCGTCGATGAAACCGAAACCAGCGTGAAGATCATCCAGAGTCTGAACACACCCGAGTTCACATTCGATGTGCCGCAGGAGCAGATCAGAGAACGCCGTCAATCCACCGTCTCCGCCATGCTCCCCAACGCGCTCGACCCCCTCAACGAGGATGAAGTGCTCGATCTCCTCGCCTATCTCCTCGGCGAAGGCGATCGCCGCAGCGACATGTTCGAGCAGCCCGATGCGGAAGGGTTCATTGAATTGTTTGATGGTCGATCGCTCGTGGGCTGGGAAGGCGATCCGCGCTACTGGTCCGTCGAGAATGGCGACATCGTCGGGCACAGCACCGCCGAAACTCCCCTCGCCGCCAACACATTTCTCATCTGGCGCGGCTCGCAGGTGGAGAACTTCGAACTGCGCGCGGAGGTCCTCCTGCGTGGCGACAACAACTCCGGCATCCAGTACCGCGGAACCGTTCAGCCCAACTTCGGCGTCCACGGCTACCAGTGCGACATTCACCCGCAGCCCGACTACCTCGGCATGCTCTACGAAGAAGGCGGCCGCGGAAACGTCGCCACCCGTGGCGAGCAAGTCGCAATCGCCCGCGACGGCACGAAGTCGCCGCTCGCTTCCGTTAGCGACCAGCCAAAAGCCAACAGCCAAAAGCCAACAGCCCTCTCCTCCTGGCACACTTACACCATCATCGCGCGCGGCCACCGCATCGAGCACCGGATCGATGGCGAAGTGGCCGTCATTGTCGAAGATGCGCTCGGCCCGCGCCACGGCGTCATCGCTTTGCAACTTCACGTCGGCGAACCATATGAAGTTCGCTTCCGCAACCTGCGCCTGCGCCGAATCGAGTAAACAAGCCTGGCGTTGGCGGTCGAGCCACCCGCTTGGCACCTTTCTGTTACAGTGGACAATGCAGCCCATAACGGGCCTGCCCAACAGAGAGGAGTTCGATCATGAATGGCAAGTGTCTTCTGATTGCCGGCGCTGTCATCGCCGGTATGTGCGCCATCGGCCCGATCGTCGATGACCAGGACAGCGGGCGCGGCCCCGGCAACGGCGATGGCGGCGACATTGGTCTGCATCTGGCGGGCGGGCCGACCGGCTGGAAGCTCAAGAACCCCAACATCGTCTGGACGACCGACCTCGTCGGGATCAACGTTTCAAACCCCACTGCGCAGCTCGATGTCAAGGGCGCCGCCCGCTTCCGCAACAACACCACCTTCAACAAGAACGTCACAGTGGAAGGGAAGTTCATCGTCCAGCGGACGACAGGTGATGATTCGGCGAATCTCCTCAACCGTGATTTCTATGCACATCCGTCTTTCGCCGACGCGCAATTTTTTGGCTCAGGGGGGGGCTCGCCCTTCATCCTCGCCTCGAACGAGGGTAATGATGAGACCGCGGGCTTCTACGGCGATGGCGCCACTGCTGTCATTTGGAGCCCGGGAGACCAAGTGAACGGGCTGGCGGCCGCTCTGTACATCTTGGATGAAGATGACTGGAGCGATGATGCCAACCCATATAACAACAACGCGATCGTTGCCTATCTCAACATCGCAGGCACTTGGGTCGCGTCCGACATCAACCGCAAGCAGAACATCCTGCCGCTCACCGGTGCGACGGATGCGCTCATGCACTTGAATGGTTACACGTACGAATACAAGCTCTCAGCGGCCGACGTCGCGAAGGGCGACCAGCCGGTGCGCGTGGCGGGCCTGATCGCGCAGGAAGTGATCAATGTGCTGCCCGAAGCGGTGAACGTTTCCGACAGTGGCGAGCATTTCATGAACTACGACGTCGTGATTCCGCTCCTGGTCGAGGCGCTGAAGGATCAGGTGCTGACCAACGAAGTGCAGCAGGCGCGGATTGATGACCTTGAGGGGCGACTGGCCGCACTCGAGCGCGACTTGTCTCGCAATCCATAACCCCTGCCGGATAGAGGTTGACTGTCGCAGTCCAGGCCTCCTCGGCCGGGACTTTTTTTGGTGGAACTCCTCGCCACAGATCATGGAACAGTGGAACTCATGCAGTGCCCCGCCTTGCCGAACCACAACGCGGATGAGGCGCGGCTCTCGCAGGCGCCCGATGGCGCTGATTCGCGCGATGACTCAGAAATGCCATGTTTTGCAGGGTTTTCGCACGCGAGCGCAAACGAGCGCGAACCCGCGCGAAGTGAATCAATGGGCGATACTGGACTCGAACCAGTGACCTCACGGGTGTGATCCGTGCGTTCTAGCCAACTGAACTAATCGCCCGAAGGCCGCAGTATAGGCCGGATGGGGATGGAGATGTGAAGTGCTGCATTGGCGAGAGTGCGAAGGGGCGACGGGAGGCTGACACCACTCCTCCTTAGAAGAGCCCCGAACAGAATGGGGAGTGCGGACATCCTGTCCGCACGAGGCCTGCTGCGGACGGAACGTCCGCGCTCCCGCGATTCCATTCTGATAGTCGCTCTTATCATCGCTCGCCGCTGACCGCTTGTTGCAACTGGCTCAGTTCCGCAGCGAGTGCATCCACCAGGCGGTCGCGGCGGCTGTCCAGCGCGAAGAGGCCGGTCTCGCCGCGCGGCCCGAGCCGCGACCACGCCCGCCGCCCCCGCGCGCTGCGCAGCATCTTCACCGCGGCGCGGAAGCGGCTGCTGTCCGCCCCGCCGGCAATCCTCCCCCCCGCTGCAGCCCGCGCGCTCGCTCGGTCGTCTCCATCCATCGCCGAGCCCGCCGCATCGAGCCGGATCGGCTCGATCTGCGCGTGGCCGCGCTTCAGCAATGCATCGAGCAGGCGCATCTGCCGCACCGCCAGCAGTTGCAACGTAGGTTCATCGACCTGAAGATTCGTCCGCCCGGTGATCCGCTCCAGCAGGCGCTTTCCCGGCAACCTGCCTGCGCCCAGCGCAGCTCCCACGGCGGCGCCGATGCTCGTCGCCGCGCCCAGACTCAATCCGTGAAAGAGAATGTCGAGCGTGAGGCCGACCATCGCGCCCGCCGCGGCGCCCCCGGTTCCGCCGATGCCGTATTCCTGCAACGACTGCGGGCTGAAGAGATCGGTCGGCCACGCGCCGCCTTCGACGGGAATCGCGCCGGCCACGCAATCCTCCCGCCGAAACCCATGAAGCTCGAGCAACTGCGCCACGCAGCGCTCCTCGCGCCGCCGCACCTGCCGCTTGAGGTCCTCGATCGCTTCGGTCGATTGCCGCAGCGCCTCCACTTCGATCGGAATCGAGCACGCCGCGACGTCGACCAGCAGATCGGCGATCACCTTGAGAGACGCCGCGATCAACTGCTCGCGCTCGACGCGACGATGGCGGAGGAGTGCATCGATCTGCGGCCGGTGGGAATCGAGCAATGATCGCATCTTCTCGAAAAGGCGGATCTCGCCCTCGGCGTCGAAGACGACGGTGTCGAACTCGGCCACCGCGTGCATGTTCAGCCGGGCCAGCGCATCGCGCCATTCCCGCACTCTTGTCTCAGGAAGAGCGATGAAGTTCAACACGGGGACGACAGGCCTCGCGCACAGGCCGAGAATCCGCAGTTCATCGCGATACTTCGCGAGCACGGGATCGCGGACATCCACCACATAAAGTGCGACATCGCACGCGAGCATCTGGCGCAGGGCCTTGGCCTCCTGCGCAAATCGTGTCATCGCCGCGTCGCTGTCGAGGAACGCCTTGACGCGGTCGATCCCATCCATGCGCCGCCCATGACGATTCGATTCGATCAACTCGAGCAGCGCGATCGAATCCTCCAGCCCGGGTGTGTCATACAGTTCCATCCCGGGCCGGCCATCGACCAGAAGGGTGCAACCTTCCACATCGCGCGTCGTGCCGGGGCGATCGGACACCTCGCCGAAGCGGGCATTGCGCGTGAGCGTGCGCAGCAGCGAAGTCTTGCCGGCGTTGGTGTGGCCGACCACGGCGACGCGAAGCAAGGGCGCGCTTCGATCGCTCATGCGCTGCGCTCCAATTCGACCAGCGCGAGGTCGAAACGATGCCGCACTTCATCGAGCCAGTGAGCAATGCGCGCCGGGGACATCGCAGCATCGAGGTCCGGCTGCGATGCAAGCGTTCGATCGAGGATGCGGCTGATCGCTGATTCATCACGGCCCTGCAACTCAAGGACGATTGCAAAGAGGACAGCGCTGCGAATGGCGTCATGAGCGTCGAAGTTCGTCGTCTGATTCGGCGCTGGCGCCTCGCCCTTTGTCCTCCCAGCGCCCAGCGCCGCCGCGAGGCCGGCCCCCACCAGCGACCACATCGGAATCGCCGTGAGGACCACGGGCGCGATCGTGCTCGCCACCGCGATGCACCCCAGCGCGCCGGCCAGCCCCCCGGCGGCGAGCCACTTCGACATTCCCGCCAACGAAGGCGGCAGCATCGCCTGAAATGATTCGGCTCCCCGGCGCAGCGCGGGAAGCGCGGCATCCGTTAACACCTTCGCTCCGCCCGAACACTGCGCGATCAGCTCACGCGCGAACCCCTCTCCCCACCGCCGCGATTCATGGCCATACAGGCGACTGATCGCGATGTGCAGCGCGGCCCGCTCTGCATCGGTCGGTGATCCATGCCAGCTTTCGACAGCCCCTCTGATCTCGTCAAACGCCTTTTCAAGTCGGCGCGAGGGAGCGGGGCGCGGCAATGGCGCCTCCGGCGACGCTGACTTCAGAATTGCTTCGAGGCGATCGCGCGTGGCATCCGTGAGGTGATCGAGATCGATTTCGATCACGTGGGAAGCGCCGATGCCGGCCCGCTCCGCCAGCGCCCGCCAGTCTTCCGCGCGGCGGGCGATGGCATCAGGCTGGTGATGGCTCGACATGGCGCGCCCGCCGGTGAGCACCAGCCAGGTTTCGCCGCCCGAAGCGCGATGGAGTTCAGCAGCGAGGCGCTCCATGCCCCGATCCGGGGAGCGCGCCATTTCCGCAACCAGCACGAGCGGGTTCGGCGAGGAGTGCACATCGGCCAGTTCCCTCACAATGCGCTGCTCATCCTCGCGCCCGTCAATAAAACCAAGGTCGATCAGCGGCGTTTTCAATCTCGGCGGCCAGCCGGTGGCAGGCGCAGCCATTTCGAGCCCGACAATCGCAGGAGCGCCCGGCGGCCGGCCCACCCGAGCGACCGTCGGTGGAGGGCTCACAACCTCTTCATGCTCCCGAGCGGCGTCTTCGCGCCGCGCACCACCGCCCGTCGGAATCAACTCGGCATCGGGAAGCAGGCGAGGCCGCAACACCGCGAAACCGGGACGCTCGAGATCGAGATGGTGTCGCCCCAGCGCCTTGCGGCGCAGCGCGAGCGAAGCAGTGAGCAGGATCATTCGCGGCAGAAGTCCGTACACGAATACGCTGCCGAAGAAGAACCACGACCATGCTTCTCGGGCCGCGGCATCCTGGGCACCAGGCGCACCGGCGCCGCTCGCCATCCGGGATGACGCAATCTGCGTGCGATCAGGAACATCGAATCCCAGCGCCTCCGGCCCCGCCGCCAGCGCCGAAATCAGCGAGCCATATGACTCCTGCGACAGCCACGTGGAATCCCAGCGAAACTGGTATCCCTCGCCGAGGAAGAGCGCGGCCAGCACCAGCAACGCTCCCGCGTTGAAGAGTGCCCACAGGCCGTGCGAGATGGCGCTGAGCGCTCGGCGGCCGGCCCTTCCCCCCGCATGCACGAGGGACAAAGCCTGGACGGCGGCGAAGTTCGCGCAGCGGGACTCCGCCGGTGCCATGGCCTGGGCGAGAAAACGACCGAGCCCGACGACCGCGCTTCCGAGCATTCCGCCCCTGCCCAATCTCCCTCCACCCAGAAGCATGCCGGCCCAGACCATCAGCATGAGCGTCTGGATGCCCAGCAGCCCGAACACGAGAACGAGGACGCTCGCGGTGTTCTCGTGCAACGCAGCGCGGGCGGCGAGCCCGCCCGAGACCAGCGCCAGGATCGACGCCAAGGCAAGCGCCCAGCGCAATGCCGATGTTGCCCAGTGAATCGACTCGCGCAGTTGGGTTGCCTCCGGCAGACGCCGGGCCCGCTCCAGAAGGCGCTCCTCGAAGTCGCAGCCGGAGCATTCGCTGAGGACCGCGCTCACCGCTGCTCGATCGTCGATCGGGATGGAACGCCCCTCTTCGACGATGCGAAGCGCCTCCGCCAGAACCCGATCAGCGATGGCCGGCTGCCCTCGTTCGCGCCGGAGCGATGGCCGCGGAGTTGTCGTCTCGTGCTTCGCCGCGTGCGGCATGGTCGCAATCGTACTCGCTCCGCCCCGCCCTTTCCGGGCCGTGTCAGGCGCGACCGACCCCTACTCCTCTTCGATGTCCTTGGTGCGGTGTTGCATCTGTGCCTTCAGCCGCGCCAGGATCGACGAGTGCATCTGGCTGACGCGCGACTCCGAAAGGTCGAGCGTGGCGCCGATTTCCTTCATCGTCATTTCCTCGTAGTAGTAGAGGATGACAATCAGGCGCTCCGCCCGCGACAACCCCTTGGTGATCAGGGTCTTGAGGTCCTCGCGCTGCACGCTTCCCAGCGGATTGGGCTGCCGGTCGTCGTGGATCACGTCGATTTCTCGAACATCCTTGTTCGAGTCGGTTTCGAACCACTTGCGGTTGAGCGAGACAACGCCCACCGGCCGCGAATCCTTCTGCAGTTTCTCGAATTCGGCCACGGTCACTCGCAAGCGCGCGCACAGTTCCGCTTCCGTGGGCTTGCAGCCGAGCTCCATTTCCATCGCCTTGCGAGCGCGATCCACCTTGGCGGTCCGGCTGCGAACCAGCCGCGGCACCCAGTCCATCGCCCGCAGTTCATCGAAGATGGCCCCACGGATGCGCTGCGTGCAATAGGTTTCGAATTTCACGCCGCGTTCGACATCAAACGCATCGATCGCGTCCATCAGGCCGAACAGCCCCGCGGACATGAGGTCCTCGACATCGACCTCGTTGGGCAGACGCATGTGCATGCGCTCCGCGGTGTACTTGACCAGCTCGAGGTAGCGCTCGAGCAGGTGATCGCGGATCCGCTTGGAGCGCGTGCGCGCGAATTCGCGCCAGATTTCATCGATGGGCATCTCGTCGAGGGGAAGAACGGCTGAATGCCCCTTCGACGACGATCGCTTTGTCCTCGGCATGCTGGTCCACTCCTTGAACCGTCGTTCCCGGCAATCCGTGCGGGAGGCCGCCATGGAGACTATAGCACCTCCCGCGCATCGCACAAGTGCAGGCCGTCATGTGGCCGGCACGTTGTGGGAATCTCCGGTGCTGCCTTCGTTCTCTTCCTGCACGCGGCGCGCCAGCACGGCTGAATTGTCCGGGAATTGCTGTGCCATCATCGTTCTGATGGTGCCTGTGGACCAAGCGCGAAGAGTGCCGAACGCGGAAAGCGCGCAACAGCCGGCCGCCACCGTTCCAGGCACGTCTTTCACGATGATTCGCTCCCCGCGACCATGCGCGGCGCCCTTCCGACCCCTTTGCATCGGATTCCCGGACCGTCGGGTTGAGGAAAATTCTGCGCAACTCACGTTTGCCTGCCGATCTTGCGCAAAAGCCGCGCGAAAAACCCCGCGGATTCCGCCGGTTCCGCCGGATCGTCGTACAGGCAGGCGAGACGGGTCCCCAGGGCCGTCACCCGCCGGGACGCCGGCGCCTTGGGGTAGAGCAGCAGGAACGGCAGCCGCTGATGGACTGCCTCGCGCACCGCATCGTCGTCGGGAACATGGCCGCCGAACCGCAGCGGCACATTCAGGAACGCCTTGCTCACCCGGTTGATGCGCTGGAACACCGCCTCGGCCTCGCGCGGCGAGCGGCACATGTTCACGACCACCTCGATTCGAACATCGCGGGCGCGGCGAATCAGCGCCTTGATCAATCCATATCCATCCGTGATCGAGGTCGGCTCCGGAGTGACAGTGACGAGCACTGTATGGGCCGCTGCCGCGAACGCGAGCACGTTGCGGTTGATTCCCGCGCCGGTGTCGATCACGATCAGGTCCACCGCGCGCTCCAGGATCGAAAGCCGCTGAATCAACTCCTGCTGCCTTTCTACCGTCAGGTCAGCCATGCGTGTCACACCCGAGGCGCCGGGAAGAAGCTGAAACGACCCGGGCGCCTGCACGAGCGCCTCGCCCAGCCGGCAGCGGCCGTGCACCACATCGTCAAGCGTGAACTTTGGCGTGACTGAACAGAGGACATCAACGTTGGCAAGGCCGAGGTCGGCATCGATCAGGCACACGCGTTTGCCGCGCGCCGCCATCGCGATGGCAAGGTTCACGGCGAGGTTGCTCTTGCCGACGCCTCCCTTGCCCGAGGTCACGGCGATGGCGCGGGCAATTCGTCGCGGCGCTGCAAGACCATCACCCCCCGCGCGCGGTGGCGGTGCAACGACCTTCGGAGGAGCATGCGAGAGTGGATGGGGTCGCGGTGCAAAGCTCACGCGCCCGGAAGCAACACTTGGCGGCACTGCGACTGCCACCGCGCTGACCGGCTCGGCCGTCGCCACTGCCGCGACACGCTCTTCCACAAGACGCCGGAGTTGGGCGGCCTGGTCGAGCATCATCGGAGTGAGAGTTCCTCTGCGTTCATCCGAGGATCAGCTCCGCAATCCGCCCCGCGGATGCCGGTTCGAGGTGGTCGGGAACCTCCTGCCCGGTGGTGATGAACGACAGCGGCTTGCCCACCTGCCGCAGCAGGTTCAGCACCAGGCCATAGCTGACGGCTTCGTCGATCTTGGTGATGATGAGCCGATCGCATCGCACCGCGCTGAATGAGCCCGCCTCCTGGGCCAGCACTCGCTCGCCCGCGGTGCTCGAGAGGACCATGTGCACCTCGTGAGGCTGCGCCGCCTGAATGAATTTCGAAAGCTCGCCCAGCTTTTCGCGATCCCGCTGCGATCGACCGGCCGTGTCGATCAGAATCACTTCAGTGTCACGAAACTGCTGGCAGGCGTGGACCATCTCCTGCGGTGTCAGCACGACACGCAACGGAACGGAAATGATGTTCGCATATGTTCGAAGCTGCTCCACGGCCGCGATGCGATAGGTGTCGCACGTGATCAGCCCCACGCGCCGCCCGTGGTGAAGCTTGATGGTGGCCGCCAGTTTCGCCAGGGTCGTCGTCTTGCCGACCCCGGTGGGCCCGATCAGAGCAATGGTCAGCGGCCTTCCGTCCTTCGGCGCCCCGGCGAGGTCGGTCGGCTGCACGGGAGTCAAGGCCATCAGTTCCGTCCGCATGGCGGCCCGCACCCGCGCTGCATCCTCACGCTCGTCAAGAGCAAGAATCGTCTGAACGCGTTGCGCGAGGTGATCGGCGATCTCCTCCGAAACCTCCTGACCTCGCAATCGCAGGTACAGATCGAAGATCTTCGCAGGCATGGCGGGGGTGGCGCTCGTGCGACCGACCGCCTGGTGTTGCAGAATCTGGCCGACCATCTCGCGGATGGCGCGCATTTCCTCATGAGCCGCGGACTTCTGGGATGTTTGCTCGGCGGCCCGCATTCGCACCGGCTGCGCGATCGACTCCAGCAGCGGGCTCTGCGTGGCTTCCACATTCGAGCGCGCCACGCGGTTGGCAACTTCGCGCCCGCGACCGCCACCCGTGCGGGTTGTGGCCTCGGCGCCGGGCGCATCGCTCACGCGCGTCAAAATGAACCGCTGGGCCACTGGCGGCAGAATCGCGGGGCCCCGCGCCAGCCCCTGGCCGTCCTCAGGATCCCCTTCGACCCAATCGGGGGAAATCGACCGGGGATGCACATCCGGCGGTGCGATGGTCTCGACCCGACTTCGCGCTGACGCCGCAGCCCGCTGTTGCATGTCTTGTGAATTCGTCACAAGACCCGTGCCGTTGCCTGCCCCCGCCTTGCCTTCAACCATCGCCGCGGGGGCGCTCTCGACTGAACGGCCGGCGGCGCGCTGCCGGCTGTTCGCTTCGCGCTTGTGCTGCTCGATCGCGGCCAGCAGATCGATCGGTCCCGATGCAAGTCCGTCTTCTGCGATGCCCGCGCGCGACGGCGCAGATGTTCGCGCCGCCGCGCCCACGGATCGCACCGATGCCGTGGCGTTCACCGGGATTTCCGCGCGCTGCGCCATCCAGGAAAGCTGCGCCTCACGATCGCCGCTGCGCGAGGCTGTCACCTCGACCACGGTGCGCCGGCCGAATCCAAACATCCCGCCGCGCCTGAATGTCCGCGTGTGGAGGATCGCCGCATCCGCGCCCAGATCGCGCTTCACAGCCGCCAGGGCTTCGGTCATCGTGAATGCGCGATACGTCCTTAGCGTCACACAAGAGCCCTCCGTGGCCGGGTGTGAGATCGAATGGTTCCGTCACTCAACCAGCAGTCTAACCATGAACCTGTGAACCATGCAAGCAGACCCAAGCCCGCGCCCGTTGCGCGAGCAGTATGAACTCTCACATCGACATGGCCCGGGCCGGCGCCGCGCGGCGCTCCTCGTATTGAACCAGACCCATCGACTCCACCTCCACCTCCCGCACGATCTCGTTGTAGCCGAGCACGACCGCTCCGGCGATCCGGCCCTCGCAGATCTGCCGAACCTGGGCCCGCACCGTCGGCGAGGCGAGAATGATCAGGGGCCGGCCGGCGCGCGCCAGTTCCGCCGAAGCCTCGCGAATCGCCCGGGCGATGCCGTTCGCCACCGCGGCTGGCATGGACACGGTCGTCCCACCGATTCCCCGCTCGATGTAGCCGCTGATCACTTCCTCGGTCGCGGGGTCCATCGTGATGCAATAGAGCTTCTCGCGCCCCTGCTCATCCCGGACGGCATACATGCCGGAAATCGTCCGCCGCAGTGCGTGTCGCACATACTCTGTCAGCACGTCGGGATCCTTCGTCTGGGCGGACCAGTCCGCCAGCGTCTCAACGATCGTCTCCAGGTCGCGAATCGGCACCCGCTCGCGCAAGAGCGATTGCAGCACTTTCTGGAGATCGCCCGGCTTGATGACGGCGGGAATCGCCTCATCCACAAGCTTCGGCGATTTCTTCTTCAACTCTTCGATGAGGTGGTTGACCTCCTCCCGGCTGAGCAGTTCATCCGCGTGGGTGCGGATCACCTCGGAGAGGTGCGTCGCCATGACGCCCCCAGGATCGACCACAGTATACCGAAGCGATTCCGCACGCAGTTGCTGGGCGGGCTCGATCCAGACGGCATCCAGCCCGAATGCGGGGTCTCGACCTGGGATGCCATCCATCGAATCCGCCCCACTCCCGCGGTTCATCGCCATCAGCAACTCCGGATGAACCACTCCACTTCCCACCTCCGCGCCCCGCAGCTTGATTCGATAATCGTTGGGATCGAGCGCCATGTTATCGCGAATCCGGATCGGGGGAACCACGATGCCGATCTCAGCCGCAAGCTGCCTTCTGATCAGCGCGATGCGGTCCAGCAGGTCTCCGCCGCGGGCCGCATCGACCAGCGGCACCAGCCCGTATCCGATCTCGATCTCCATCGTGTCGACACGGAGGAGCTCTTCGACCGCAGGCTGCTCGGGTTTTCGAAGGGCGGCTTCGCGCTCGTTCTCCGCATCCTTGAGCACCGTCTTCTGCCGCGCCGCGTAGCCGATTCCCCACGCCACCGACCCGATCACCCCCGCGCCCGCGAGCAGCGGAATCGACGGCAGGGGAGTGAAGGCCAGCGCGCAGAGGAACCCCGCGATCAGATACAGCGCGATCGGTTGCGAGACGAGCTGCGATGGAATCTCCTCGCCCAGCGTGTGACGGTCGCTGGCCCGCGCCACGATCAGGGCCGCCGCGATAGCGATGAGGAACGCCGGAATCTGGCTCACGAGGCCGTCGCCGATTGTCAGCATCGTGAAGACGCTGAGCGATTCCGTCACAGTCCAACCTTTGTCGAACGCGCCGATGGCGAATCCGCCCACGATATTGACGAGCGTGATGATGATGCCCGCGATCGCGTCGCCCCGCACGAATTTGCTGGCACCGTCCATCGCGCCATAGAAATCGGCTTCGCGCACGACTTGGGCGCGGCGGGCCCGAGCCTCCTCTTCGTCGATCAGACCGGAGGACAGATCGGCGTCGATCGCCATCTGCTTGCCCGGCATGGCGTCGAGCGTGAACCGCGCCGCCACTTCGCTCATTCGCGTGGCGCCCTTGGTGATCACCACGAACTGCACGACCACGAGAATCAGGAAGATGATGATCCCGACCACCTGCGAATTGCCTGCGACGAAATCGCCGAAGGCGCGGATCACGTGCCCGGCCACGAATTCGGCCTGTTGCGGCGCCGGGGCGTCGGCCGTCAGAATCAACCGCGTCGAGGCCACGTTGAGCACGAGGCGAAAGAGCGTGGTTCCCAGCAGCAGCGAGGGAAACACGCTGAAATCCAGCGGCCGCGACATGTAGATCGTCGTCAGCAGGATGATCGCCGCCAGCGAAAGATTGGCGCAGATGAGCAAGTCCATGAGCGCCGGCGGCAGCGGCACGATCAGGACCGCGATCATCGACAAGCACGCCAGCGGCACGAGCAGGTGCCGGTGCTTCGCGATCGCGCGATACACGGTCATGAACGGGATGGCGGATGTCTGTGGCACGGTTGAGAATTGATCAGGTCAGTTGCGCGGTGCGATTGCCGGCGGGCTGGTACACCGAGGCGATGATCTCAGCGACGGCGCGGTAGTAATCCGGCGGAACCTCCTTGCCGACTTCAATCGATTTGTAAAGCGCTCGTGCCAGGCCCTTCCGCTCCAGCACGGGAATCCCGTGCTCGACGGCGATCCGCTGAATGCGCAGGGCGGCATATTCCTGGCCCTTCGCAACCACACGCGGCGCCCGCATGGTTCGCTCGTCGTATTGAATCGCGATCGAGATGTGCTCCCGGTTGGTCACGATGACATGCGCCCGCGGAACCGTCGATGCAAGCCGCTGCACGGCGATCTGCTGCTGCATGCGGTGCCGCCGCCGCCGCGTCCCCGGATCGCCTTCCGTCTGCTTGAGCTCCTCCCGAATTTCCAAGCGGTTCATGCGCAGCCCGCGGCGGTACTTCCACTTCTGCCACGCCAGATCGATCGCCCCCAGAAGGAGCAGCACGAGGGCAAGGCGAAGAGCCAGTCCGAGCAGCAACCCGCCGAGCACGACCAGGCCCGGGCCAAGTTCGAGGTTGGCGAGCGCGACAATCTCGTCAATCTTCTCAATCACCGATGCGATGACCACCGCGAACACTGCCAGGACCTTGGCACTGTCCATTCCGGCCTTGACCAGCGCGTGCGCGCCCGCGATGCGCCGCCACCCGTTCAGCGGGCTGATCCGACCAAGCCGGGGCTGCAGAACCGCCGGCGCAAACAGCCAGCCGATCTGGACAAAGTGCGATGCATACGCGATCAGCCACGCGCCCAGCAGCAGCGGCAGAGCGATCCCGGCCGCGGCGGCCAGTGCGCTCAGACTCCATTCACTTGTCTGCCCGGCCGACGCCGCAGCCGCATCCGGAATCTCCTCCAACCCGGCCCGGAGCAGTGCAGCGAACTTCGACATGGCCGGAACCGCTCCCGCCCAGACAATCAGAACAGCCCCGAGAAGCACGATGGCGGCCGCGCAATCGGCGCTGCGCGCAACATGTCCTTCGTTGCGCGCCTCCTGCAGCCGCCGCGGGGTTGCCTCTTCTGTTCGTTCGCCGAGGTCTTCCATGGAAAAGAACAATCAGTGCGGTGTGGTCGCCCACTGGTGAATGGCATCGAGCATCGATCCTGTCCCGTCAATGAGCACTTCATGAGTGATGGCGAGGCCGACGACCAGGATCGCCAACCCCGCAAGGATCCGGATGGGAAAGCCCAGCGAGAGGATGTTGAGCTGCGGGACAGTCCGAGCGATGAAGGACATGGCCACCGTTTCGAGAAAAATGAGCGCGAGCAGCGGGGCCGCGATCCGCAAAGCCAGCTCCAAGGAGGCCAGCAGCAGCCCGCACAGCATGCCCACGAGGTCGCCATTCATGCTGAATCCGCCCAGCGGCACATAATCGAAGGAGTGCATGACCGCGAGCATCATGTGCTCGAGCCCGTCCATCATGAGGAACGTCGCGAGCGCCATCAGGAAATAGAGCTGGCCGAGAACGCCCGATTCGTCATCCAATGAAGGATTGAAGATCTGCGCGAACCCGAGCCCCATCTGCTGTCCCATCAGCAGCCCGCCCGTCTGCGCCGCCGCCAGCGGCAGCGTGGCGAGGAATCCGATCACCGCGCCCAGAGCAATCTCCATGATCACGAAAGGCAGCAGCGAAACGATGTCCAGCTCGACGGCCCCATTCAAGTCCGCAACTCCCCGCGTCGCGAGGACTGGAACGATGGCGGCCCCAAGCAGGATCGACAGCCCCACACGGACCCGAACCGGCACCGCCGGCGATGACAGCCCGGGCGCAAAGATCGCAACACCGCCCAGTCGCACGATCACCAGGATGACTGCGGGGAGCGACGCGGCGATGGTCGATGCGATCTCGGTCATGCATCACGCGATCAAACCAGGGTGAACATGGCGCCGGCGAATGCCAGCATGCGCTCCGCGATCCACGCCAGCAGAAGCACCGCGACCAGGATCATCACGGCGATCTTGGGAACGAATGACAGTGTCTGCTCCTGAATCTGCGTGACAGCCTGCAGCAGCGAAATGATCAGGCCCACCAGAAGCCCGGCCCCCAGAATGGGCGCCGAGACGATCAGCGTCTCCAGCAGCGCGGCACGAACGGTATCGAGTAGGTCGAACATGATTCAGGAATGAGCCAGGCGAGGGATTCTGATGTGATGTGTCTCGGCCGCCGCCGCCCTGCGCCCCTATGGCCCGCCGCCCATGGCGATCGAGGCCACGCGCAGCGTTTCTTCCGGCTGCACCACGCTCGTCATCAGCGTGCCCGCCACCAGTTGCCAGCCATCCACAAGCACGAAGAGAAGCAGCTTGAACGGCATGGAAATCAGCACAGGCGGCAGCATCAGCATCCCCATCGAGATGAGCAGCGATGCAATCACCATGTCGATGACGAGGAATGGAAGGAAGATTCTGAACCCGATCAGGAAGGCGATCTTCAACTCGCTCAGAATGAAGGCGGGCACCAGGGTCAGCAGATCGACATCGCTTCGCTGGAGAGAAGCAGGATCCGAGGTGTCAATGCCCCGGTAGTTGAGAATCATGTACACGCCCGACCAGTTCCCGCTCGCTTCGATCTGCGCGAACATGAAATCGCGCAGCGGCTGGCGAGCCCGTTCCCACGCAATCGCGGGATCGGTGATCGATCCATCCGTATAGGGCTGCACACCCTCCCGGTAGATTCGCTCGAACGTCGGCGCCATCACCACCATGGTGAGAAAAAGCGACAACCCCACCAGCACCTGGCTGGGCGGAAGGCCCTGCGTGCCCAGCGCCTGCCGCAGCAGCCCCATTGTGATGACGATGCGCGTGAAGCACGTGCACAGGACGAGAATCGCCGGCGCCAGCGTCAGCACGGTGAGCAGCAGAAGCACGTTCATCGCGGATGACAGCCCGCCCTCGAATCCCGGCGCGGCCTCCGCCGCATTCTCGAGCAGCGTGATGGGGTTGATCGAATCGAGTCCCGGAAGTTCCGCGACTTCCTGTCCCCACGCCATCGGCGCGGCACACATCGCCACTACGATGAGAAATCCGCTCAGCGCCGCGCGCAGGCGTGATGAACGTGGCTCTTGAGATGGGTGCCGGTCGCTCATCACGCGCCGCGCTCCCTCAGTTTCTGGAGCGCGCGGAGCCCGCCTCCCTGCGTGCGCGTCAGATCCACGGTTTCGACGTAGCGCCGGAAGGGGTTCTCCTCCTCGCGCGGCGAGCGGCGCAGGGCCTTCTGCAGCTTCTGCGCGAAGCTCTCGTGAGCACCCGCCTCGACGCGCGCGAGCAGCGATGCCACCTCGCGATGGTCCGTCACTTCGCTCAACGCCGTCATCGATCCCCCGCTCTGGTGCAGGAGGAGCACGCGGCGATCCATCTTGAGCAGGAGCAGGTGATGGCCCCGTCCCAGCGGATATCGCGCGAGCACCTCGATCACTCCGGCCGGCCGGGCGGCACGCACGCGCACGCCGCTGAAGCGCCGCAGCAGCATCGTGCAGATTCCGATGGCGCCCAGCACCACCGCCAGCGAACCAAGAATGCGCGGAATTTCGCCGCTTCCCGGCAGCAGCCACGCGCCCGGACCGGGTGTTGAGTTCGCGCCCTCCGGCGTGGTGGCCGCATCCCCTGACGTGTTTTGGCCGGATTCATCCGGCGGCGAGCCAAGCTTCAGCCATCCCGAATCGTTGCCAAGCGGTCGCGCTTCATTTGCGGCTCTCGGCGCGCGGTGGGCCGCCGCCCCGACATCGGCGCCTTCGTCGAATGTCGCTTCTTGGCGCGTCGGCTCGGAACCGAGATCGACCGTGGCATTCGCGGCCGGCCGCCAGCCGCAATCTTCCGGCTGCGTGCCCGCCACCGTCACTTCCTGATATGTGCTCGCGCTCGCCGAATCGCATCGCGCCGGCTCGCGCGCCTCCGCGTGCAGGGGCGCGCAGCAGCAGCATAATACCGCCGGCGCTCTGAGCGCCGTGATCACCCGGCCCGTGTGATGGCGATCCCTTCGCCTGACGCCGTCCATGGCTCGCTCGTCCGCATCCTGCGGAACGCCCCTCAATGCTCTGCGCCACTATGGTTCGATGGTGGCGCGTTGAATGATCTCCGTCACTTTGACACAGAAATTGTCGTTGAGCACGACGACCTCGCCGCGCGCGATGAGCTGGTCGTTGACATAGATGTCCACGGGGTCTCCCGCGGGCTTGTCGAGCTCCACCACCGACCCCGCGTTGAGCCGGAGCACATCCTCCACGTACATGCGCGTTCGCCCAAGTTCAATGCGAACCTTGAGGTTCACATCCGACAGAAATGAAAGGTCCGAGCCCCCGAGCCCGTTGGGTGCACCATCCGGTGTTCGCGCCACCGGTCGCTCCGCCTCCATCGCGCGAGCGGCGCCAAATGTCGCATCGCGCTTCACGGCGTCGGCCGCCTGCTGCGCCCGCGCCACAGCGGCGATTGCATCCGCCCCCGGCGCCAACCGGCCCCCAAGTTCCTCGCGAAGTATCGATCCCTGCTCAGCCATCCATGGCTCCCGGCAAGAGAGTCGGCCGTTGCTTCTTTTGAGCGCGCGAGAGAGCGGCTCCGCCGCCGCGCTCGCCCAATATCGGCAGCAGCCCGGCCTGCGCTCGAAAGTATCGGCACACTTAGCCGTTCACCCGACTCCGGCGCAAGACCTGCGCGATGCGGAATGCGTCGCCTTCCCCATGGCAATAAAAAGCGGCGAGCCGGACACTCGATTGAGAGGTCCTCATGCCCGGTCGCCGCGCTTCCGCGATGAACCTGGCATGCTCAATCTCGCCACGCCCAGTCTAGACCCCTTCCGCGCGGTCTCCACCGGGTCAAATTACCCAAACCCGGGCTTGCTCCACCGGCGCATTTCCTGTTACAGTCGGGCCTGAGAGGTCCACGTTCGCGTTTGCGTTGTCAAACTGGCGGAGTTGCCGCGCGGATTGCCTGCCGCCGGCGGAAGGGGCCTCGACGTCATGACCAACATCGAAAGCGGGCCCGGGGAGAGCGATCCAGCGCGCCGAATGCCGCCGCTGCCGGACCGCGACCACCTGCGCGGCCGGCGAATCCTTGTCATTGAGGATGTTCGAATCATCGCCGACTACCTCGCCGATCTCTTGCAGGATTTCGGCTGCACTGTGGTCGGCCCATTTCCCGACCTGGCTCACGCCCGCTCCGCCATCGCCCACGAGACCATCGATGGAGCAGTCCTCGATCAACAGTTGAGCGCGGAGACGTCAACCTCCCTCGCGTCGATCTTGCGCGAGAAGGGTGTGCCGTTCCTTTACGTCACGGGCTTTGCCGCCGAGTTCCAGGATCCGCGCTTCCCGCCCGCCCCCATCCTCGAAAAGCCCTTCACACCGCGCGAACTCCATGACGCCGTGCTGCGCATGCTGGGCTGATGCCTGCGATGGGTTCCCACGCATCGTCGCCGCGAAGTCCTTCACTTCCGCCGGCCGAACGCGACCAGCGTCGTCTTGAAGAAGTCGGGGATGTGGCGCGTCATGACAGCCATGGCCCGGTACAGGGCCGGCGAAAACGTGAGGTAGGCCGGCTGACCCTCGTGGCGATACACCACCGCGTCAAACCCGGAGTCCCGCAGAAACCGACGCAAGAGACCCTTGCGATTGCACCGGTACAGCGTGGGAAACACGTCATCCTCCTGCCGCGTCGGCTGCGCTGTGCGGAGGATGCGCCGGTGCAGGCGATTCGGCATGATCCGCGCTACCAACGCGACATACGACAACGCGTTGGGAGTGCGCAGGCAGATGAACCCGCCCGGCTTCACAACCCGGCCCGCCTCTGCGAAAAACGCCGCCGGATCGGACACGTGCTCGAGAACGCAGTCGCTCAGGAGCAGATCGATTGACGAATCGTCGATCGGCCACTTCTGCGGCGTTTCCATGCGGCGGAACTCGTCCAGGAATGGGTTGTCGCCCGCAATCGGGTCCAGGTCGATGCCGATGACATGCCGGCAACGCCCTCGAAAAGTTCGCAAATGTTTTCGAAAGGGCGATCGATCATCGGCTTGGCTGCCCCGACCGCAGCCCACATCAAGGGCGGTGAACTCGGGTTGCAGAAGAGCCTGCACCCGCCCATAGAACGCAACCAGCCCGTCCACGCGCGAAAATCCGCCGAACTCCACCTCGGGGTACGCGCTTGACACCAGCCCTTCGCGTCGCTCGTGTGACATCGACTTTCTTTATACCAGATCAGAGTCGGCTGACATCCGGCCCATAGTTTCGGCCATCAGCCTTCGATCCGAAACGCGGGTCCCGTGAGGATGAACGACTCGAGTACGATCAGTTCGCCGCTCGCGGAATCGGCTCCGAAGCGCTCGACCAGCACGTCGTGCACCCGGCGCGTCACAAGCTCCAGCCGCGGATCGTCAAGCTGCCTCGGCTCGGCCATCCGCCAGATCGTCATCAGGTCGGCCCTGATCTCGTTGCGGAAGCGCAGCAGTTCGCCTACAACCATCGCTTCGTGCTTCCGCCGCACGTGAATCCATATTTCCACTTCGGAGAGGGAGCTGAAACCGCTGCGGCTGTTGACCATCCGATCATCGAGCACCAGCACCTCGATGATCTTTTCGCCTTCAACCATGTCCGGCGTCAGACCTGCCCCGGCGTGAACCCGCGCCGGCCGGCCAAAGAACGCGAGCGCGCCGCCGATCAAGGCAGCCTCGATCACGAGCATGCACGCCGCCGCCTCCAGCGTGTGCCGCCGGCCGCGGGCCTTGAGAGGCAACGAAGCCCGGGGGTTGACGGAGTCACTGCGCCTGCGCATGGCTTGACTCCTGATTTCTCAGCGGCGGCACTTCATCGACGACATCTTCGGTCAGAATGATGTCCACCCGCCGGTCGGCCGATTCCGACGGCACACCACTGCCATGCTCCGACAGAGGCTCCCAGCGCCCAGCCGCTTCGATCCGGCAATACCGCTCGTCGATCCCGCTCTCGACGAGGATGTTCATGACTTCGCGGGCCCGGGCATAGCTCAGCTCGTTGAGGTCCCGCCACGGGGAATCGGCAGAGAGATATTTGTTGGCTGCGTGGCCGCGGATCACGATGCGGTTCTTCCGTCCCGCGATCAGAGTCGCGAGCTTCTCCACCTCGGCCCGCATAAGCGGCGTGACCTCGGCGGATTCATGATCGAATGTCGCCGCCCCCCCCACCGTGAACTGCAACCCCTCGCGCACCTTCGTCACGCGCGTATGCATGCCCGGCAGCCCCTCATCCGGCGACGGGCCGATGCGATCGTGCACCTCCTGCCGACCTGCCGACCGGTCCAGAAGCTCGATCAGCGACCCCAGATTGGATCCGTCGACGGGAAAATCCCCCATGCCGCCCGCATAGCCGAACGCCTGGCGCACTCCTCCCACCACCCGCTGGTACTCATCATCCTTCTTCAACTCGGAGAAAACCTGAAGCAGCACGAAGAAGCAGAGCATGAGCGACATCAGGTCGGCGTAGGTCACGAACCAGCCGGGAATGCCGGCTTGATGTTTCACGCGAGGACGCATGCTGAATCCACGGCTCATCATGCGGCCTTCCGGTACTGCTCGGCGCGGGTGGCCGGCGGAATGAACGTAAGCAGCTTCGCGTGGACGTTGCGGGGATTGTCGCCCGCCTGGATCGACATCACGCCGCGAATGATGATCATCTTGCAGAGCACTTCCTCCGACGTCCGCCGCGCCAGTTTCTCCGCCATGGGCAGCGCGATCATGTACGCCAGAATCGCCCCGTACAGGGTCGTCAGCAGCGCCACCGCCATCGCCGCGCCGAGCCCCGCGGGGTCGTCCATGTTCTTGAGCATCGCCACCAGCCCGATCAGCGTGCCGATCATTCCGAATGCGGGCGCATACTTGCCGAAGGCTTCGAGCAGCCCCTTGCCGCTCTCGTGCCTGTCGATGAGCTGTTCGAGCTCGTTCTCCATGACCTGCTGGATGACCTCCGGATCGGAACCATCCACAGCCATCTGCACACCCGTGATCAGGAACGGGTCATCCATCTCGGTGGTGAGGTTCTCGAGCGCGAGAATGCCATCGCGCCGCGCGATTTCGGCGTATTCGACCATCTGATCGACCAGCCGCAGAGGATCCGCCGGCCTGTAGAGCAGCGTCTTCAGCACCACCGAGGGCAGGCGGCGGACCCGCTCGATCGGAAACGCCACCAGCGTCGCCGCCACCGCCCCGCCAACCACGATCAGAAAGCTCTGGGGATCGACATAGGCGTTCACGGATCCGCCCAGCAGGATCGCGAACACCAGCAGAATGAGGCCGAGAATGAGGCCGATGATCGTCGAGAAATCCACGGACTGTCGCCCCCTCGTTCGCGCGCTTGACCGGGCCGATGTGCGCGCCGGCGCGCACGATCCACCGTTGGCTCATCGGAGGGCCTCTCCACCCACTTGAGCCTGCCTCCCGACCCGCGCGCGCCATGAGGACTTGTCGGATCAGCCCGACTGCGCATCCTGCCCAGATGGCACAAATCAATCTCTCAAACTGCGACTAAAGCGGTTGCAGTTGAAACGTAGCGTCCGCTGGATCCCCCTCCCTCTCAGGTCGAAGAGTCGCCTTGGAGACGAGGGGTAAGGGGTGGGTTGAGGTCACGGTCTGTCAAGGATCCCACCCACCCCCTGACCCCCTCCCTCAGAGGGAGGGGAAAATTCACGCCGCTACACATTGCATGAAACTGGTCTAAGCGGTCTTCTGTAAATTTGTTTCGGCAGGAAGAGATTGAGTCGATGAATGAACGACGCTCATCAGGACGTTGGATGAAAGGATTCGTCCATG
>Ga0326597_10002608_pt1 | contig 26794 bp, 28 predicted proteins | sample RVTome_12_FD_203789 | JGI IMG/M metagenome (GOLD analysis project Ga0326597, IMG submission 203789) | Soil microbial communities from uranium-contaminated site in the Upper Colorado River Basin, Wyoming, United States - RVT100D185 | ecosystem: Environmental > Terrestrial > Soil > Contaminated >... | reverse complement strand
AGGTGCAGACGTAGGTGCGCGCGCCGTCGATCTCCACGTAGATGCCGGTGCCGCGGATGCCGATCGCCGCCGTCGCCGTCCGGATCTTCTTTTCCTTCCCCGGCTCGAACACCGAGAGCAGCGCGCCAGTCACGACGCGCAGGCCGCGCACCAGCAACCCCGCCGCGTCTCCGTCCAGCTCGATGCGCGACTGCGCCCGCACCAGGAAGGCGTCGCGCCCGACGACGGCCACGAGCTCCGCGTCGCGCCCGGTCGTGATGACGTCTCCCGGCTTCACCTGCATCCCGCGCTGGGCGGGCTTGCCGCTGATGCGCGTATCGCCCCGCGCCCGCGCGACCCCCGGCGTAACCGCCCCCTGTGCCAGCGCCTGCCGCAGCCTTGCCATTCCCAAGGCAAGCGCCGCGCCACCCGCCGCCATGCGCTTGAGCCAGGCGCGTCGCGTAGCCGTCGTCACTTATACCCTCCCCACCGTGGACGCCAGTATAAGGGAATTGCGGGCCGCGCCGGCGCGACGTCCCACCGGCACGCGCCCGCAGCGGCTTCATATAAGAAAATTCGAACACTATAATGCAGGCTTGATCACAGCAGGCGCGTCCCCGAACGCGTATCGTGCACCGTCATGACCTGGCTTGATCGACTTGCCGCCGTGGAGGAGCTCGAGGATGCCGGCCTCGACGCCGCCCTCGTCGCGGAATGCGAGCGCGCGGCGCACCACGTGGTAGGCCGCGAGATCCGGTTCTCCACCCCGACCTTCAGGTCGTTTTCGAGCTGCGAGCTTGCCGGCTGCGGCAAGAACAGCTTTCCCGCCTTTTCGGTTACGGCCGCCGGCTGCGCGCTGATGTGCGACCACTGCCAGGCGAAGATCCTCGAGCCGATGATCCCGGCCGTGAGCCCGGAGGCGCTCGATCGCAAGGTCCGTGACCTGATCGCGCGTGAGGACCTCCGTGGTTTTCTGCTCTCCGGCGGCTCCAACCGGCGCAACGAGATCCGCTACGAGCGCTACTATCCGGTGGTCGAGCGTCTCAAGCACGATTTCCCGCATCTCCGGATCGCCATCCACTCCGCGTTGCTCGACGAGCGGCGCGCAAAACTCATGGAGGCGGCCGGCGTCGACACCGCGATGATGGACGTCATCGGCTCGCGCGAGACGATCGCCGAGGTCTATCACCTCGACCGCTCCGTAGAGGACTTCGAGGCGACGCTCGCGGCCCTCTGCACAACCTCCATGGAAGTCGTCCCGCATATCGTGATCGGACTTCACTATGGACGGGTCCACGGCGAAGCGAATGCCCTCGACATCGTGAGCCGACATCGCATTCAATCGCTGGTGCTGGTCGTGGTAATGCCGTTTTACGCAAAGCCCGGGAGCTTCGTGACCCCGGCAACCGGGGATATCGGGCGGATCTTTCTCGAAGCACGGCGGCGGGTTCCCGGGGACCAGGTTCTCCTCGGTTGCGCGCGCCCTCCCGGCATGCATCGGCGAGTGACCGATGCCTATGCCGTCATGGCCGGTCTCGATGGCATCGCCTTTCCGGCCGACGGGACGCTGGCGGTCGCAACCGCGATCGGCCGGCCGGCGGTCCAGGAGCATGCCTGTTGCTCGATCAGGACCGGGCAAACGATCAAGCTCCACGGTCGCGCATCGGTTGCGGTGTGATGACAAGCGAACAGATCGACGTTCTGGTCATCGGCCTCGGTCCGGCCGGATCGAGCGCCGCGCTCGAAGCGGCGCGGCGCGGCTGCGCCGTCCTCGCGGTCGATCGCAGACACGAGCCGGGCCGACCGGTCCAGTGCGCGGAATTCGTGCCGGCGATGATCGGCGTCGAGACCCGGAAACTCGCCGCTTCGGTGCGCCAGCCCATCCGGGCGATGATCACCGTCATTGAAAACGGCGCGCCGGAGGTGAAGGAGGATTTCCCCGGCTATATGCTCGATCGCGCAGCGTTCGACGCGGCGCTCGTCGCGACCGCCGAGCAAGCGGGCGCGCGATGCCGGTTCGGGGCGCGGGTCCGCTCGATTGCGCGCGACGGGCGTGTTGCATTTGCCGACGGTCGTTCCGCCGTGGCCTCGGTCCTCGTCGGCGCGGACGGCCCCCGCTCAACGGTCGGGCGCCGGATCGGTCAGCTGAACCTGCACCTGATCGAGACGCGGCAAATCACGGTTCCGCTGCGGCGGCGGCACGCGGCCACTGATATTTTTCTGTCAGCCGATATCCCCGGCGGATACGGCTGGCTCTTCCCCAAGGGCGACGTCGCACATGTAGGCGCGGGCGTCGATCCCGCTCACAAATCACGGCTCAAGGAAATCGTCGCAGGCTTGCATGCGACCCTGGTCGAAAGCGGGCGGGTCGGTGCTGATATCCTCGGCCTCACGGGCGGTGCGATTCCAGCCGGCGGCATGCTGAAGTCGTGGGGAAGGCTTGGCGATACACTCGCATTGCTCGCAGGCGATGCGGCAGGACTGGCCAACCCCGTGACCGGGGCCGGTATCGCCGCTGCGGTTTATTCAGGCAAGCTCGCGGGCGAGGCGGCGTCGGCATGGGTTGCCGGCAATCGCGCGGCCGGCGCGAGCTATGAAGACGAGCTGCGGGGCGTATTCCAGGCGGCGCTTGATCGGGCGGTGGAACGGAGGCGGGAGCTTGCCGCGTTCCGTCGGAGCGGCGCCCTGCCTGACACAGCGACGTTGCGCCGCGGCTGGATTGCCTATCCAGAGTATTGGGCGGCTTGAGGGAGATCCGACGATGAGTTGCTACCGGCCCGAACCCGCATCCGTGGCAAACACGGCGCAGGCAGAACAGGACTACAACCCGCTCGCGCTCATGCAGCCGCGGGCGCCGGCCGCAACCCCCCGCGAAATGAAGAACGGCGCGCGGGTGAAAACCAACAACGTGGCGCCGCAGGGGGTCTATCTCCCGAACTACAACATCCTCACTCCGCACATGCGCTCCCCGGAGTATGTGCAGATGTCGACGGCGGCTGCGATGACACTCGGCATCATGAAAGGGAAGATGTACCGCACCTCCTGCACCCGGTGCCTCAATCTGCTTCTCACCTATCCTGAGGGCTGCCGCGCCAATTGCGCCTACTGCGGCCTTGCGCGTCACCGCGAAGCCGAACGCGACTACGCCGATCGTAATTTCATCCGCGTTGACTGGCCGGCCGTCCCGCTCGACACGACAATCGACGTCGTCGCGCGAGATGGCGCGGCGAGCCCGTTCCACCGCATGTGCATTTCCATGATCACGCACCCGCGTTCCGACGAGGATGCGGTGAGCGTGCTCAAGAAATGGACCGATCACATCGATCCGGGGACGATCCCGGTCTCGATCCTGTCCAATCCAACGACGATGACCCGCCAGGATGTGAAGCGCATGCGCGACCTGGGTGCGGACATCTTCACGGTGGCGATCGATGCGGCAACTCCGGAGATCTTCGACCGCACCCGGGGCAAAGGGGTGCAATCCCCGCACTCCTGGGCCAAGTACTGGGAGATCCTGATGGATGCGCGCGATATCTTCGGTCCGCAGAAGTTCGGCGCGCACATCATCGTCGGCATGGGCGAGACCGAGCACGAGGCGCTCGCACTGGTCCAGCGCCTGGTGGATCTGGGTGGCCACAGCCACATGTTCTGTTTCTTCCCCGAGAAAGGCTCGCTGATGGATCACCTGCCGGCCACGCCGCGCGATCAGTGGCGGCGGGTGCAGCTCGCGCGCTACCTGATCGATTACCGTGAAGTCCGGCTGGAGAGCATGTCGTTCGATGGCGAAGGGCGCGTCACCGATTTCGGCATTCCGCAATGCGAGCTCGAGGAGGTGATCGACGCGGGCATCGCGTTCCGCACGTCCGGCTGTCCGGGCAAGTTCCGCGACGATGTATCGGCGTGCGATCGTCCTTACGGCGATTCGCCGCCCTCCAATATCGCGAGCTATCCGTTTCAGCCCAACCAGACCGACATCCGCAAGATTCGCCGCCAGCTGCGCATCGTCGAGCAGAAGCCTTGAGACCATGGCGAGGCCCTTTCGCGTCATCGACTCCGGCCTTCGTGAGGGCCGCCGGCAGATCGCGCTCGACCAGGCGATGATCGATGCGCACAAGGCGGGCAAGATTCCCGATTCCATCCGCTTCCTGCGCTTTCCTCCCACCGCGTTGATCGGCCGCCATCAGGCCTTATCGCGGGAAATCAACCTCGCCAATTGCCGCGCGAACGGCATCGGCTTGGGCCGCCGCATCACCGGTGGCGGCGCGATCTATTTCGACGAAGGCCAGCTCGGCTGGGAACTAGTCTTCCACCGGTCCGCTTTGGGTATCGGTTCGCTCCCCGAGCTCGCTCGCAGTATTTGCGAGGCTGCGGCAGCGGGGTTGAGCCGACTCGGTGTGAGAGCGAAGTACCGGCCACGCAACGACATCGAGGTGGATGGACGCAAGGTGAGCGGCACCGGCGGATTCTTCGATGAGGACACGCTCTTCTACCAGGGCACCGTGCTCGTGGACATGAATCCCGCCGACATGCTGGCCGCGCTCAACGTTCCGCATGCAAAGCTTGCCAAGCGCTCGCTCGATTCGGCCGCGCAGCGTGTCGTGACGCTGAAGGAGTTGCTCGGGGCCGCGCCATCGATCGATTCGATCAAGGAATCGCTGCTCGCGGGATTCGCCGAGCGCCTCGGCATCGCGGCCGTGCCCGGGGATATTACCGCCCTCGAGGAATCGCTCGCCGCGCGGCATTACGACGAGGAAATCGGCACCGACGCTTTCGTCGCCGAGATCGACGACCCCGCTGCGGACGCGAGCCTCCTCGCCGCCCGCCATACCGGCGCCGGCGGCACGATCGAGGCCTATCTCCGGCTCGAGGGGGCGCGACGGGATCGCATCCGGGAGGCGCTCATCACTGGCGATTTCTTCGTCACCCCGCCGCGCACTATTCTCGACCTGGAGGCGGCGCTGCGGAACGTCGCGGTCACCGATGCCGGGACGGCGATCGAGCGGTTCTTCGAGCAGGCGCGCGTCGGGCTGCTCACGGTGGCGCCGGCCGATTTCCGCAAGGTCGTGGAAGACGCGATCGCGTCGGCGGCGTGACGCGCGGCCGCGCCCGGCCGGTGCGGGCGGCGGCATCGAACGACAGGACCGATGAAGCTCGTTTCCGTCATTCAGCATACCTCTTCCGAGTATCTGGGCCTGATCGAGGACCATCTCGAAGGGCGCGGCATCCGCTTCCGGTATTTCCGGCCCTTCACCGAGGGCGGCCAGCTGCCCGCGCGCGACGCGATTCGGGACGGCCTGATCCTGCTCGGGGGCGGCGTGTGGGGCGCCGCGGGCACGCGCGATCTGCCGACGCTGCGCGAGGAGGTGCGGCTCGCCCATGCCGCGCTCATGTTCGAGAGCCCCGTCATCGGCATCGGGCTCGGCGCGCAGATCGTGGCGATCGCGGCCGGCGGCGGAGCGACGCCCGCCCCGCTGCGATTCGAGGTGACGACCGCACGCAGGATCGATGATGCCGCCCTGAACGGCTACCTTCCCCCGGAATACCCCCTTGCCCTCTACGGGCGCGACTGGCCGGCGCCGCCGGCGCACGCGAGGGTGCTCGCCGAGGATCCGCAGGGCCGCCCGGCGCTCTGGCAGATCGGCGAGTGCGCGTTCGGCCTTGCCGGCCACCCCGGGCTCAAGGTGGCGATGGTGGAGGATCTCATCATGGAGTTTGCCGAGGCGCCCCCCGACCCGGGCCCGGAACTGGCGAAGCTGCGGTCGGCGCAGCGGGCCCTGGAGGACGCTCTCGTGCCGATCATGACCGGCATCGTGCAGCTCACGAAGTGGATGCAACCCCCGGAGCCGGCCGGCTAGTGCCGCGCAGGATTGCGCTTTTATTAGAAAGGTCTAATATAACCCGTGGCGAGGCAGGTCCGGAGCGCGCCTCGCGCTGGCGGTGAGTTGCCGGTAGCTTACTGCAGCGGCTGTGCTCCGGACGATGATGGACGGGGGAAGCGCCATGGCTCGCAAGCTGATCATCGTGATGGCTAACACGGATCCGCGCAACGGTGAGGAGCTCGGCGCACCGATCTTTCAGGCGACCGCTGCGGCGGCGATGGAATACGAAGTGGATGTGATCTGCACGGCCACGTCGGGCAGGCTGATGAAAAAAGGCGTCGCCGAAAAGCTCTTCATCAAGGAGGGCTCGCCGAAGTCGGTCTACGACTTCATCAAGGATGCGCACGAGGCCGGCGTCAAGTTCTACTGCTGCTCGCCCAATCTCGACCTGTTCGACATGACGGTGGAAGACCTGATTCCGGAATGCGAGGGAATCATCGGCGGCGCTCACCTCATCGAAGAGGTGATGGAAGGCGACTGCAAGGTCATGACCTACTGATTCGATCCGGCGGACTCGATCATGGCACACGCAACCGGCACCCGGGTTCAGGAGCACATCGGCGATCCCCTGTCCGAGAAGCCACCGCTTCCCCGCGCGACGCTCGAGGAGATCTTCAAGGACATCCAGTCCGACCTGCGCTACGACCACGAGCTGAACGGCTGCCTCAATTGCGGGATCTGCACCGCCACCTGCCCCGCGGCGCACTACTACGACTTCAGCCCGCGCGAGATCGTCCAGCTGTTGTGGACCGAGAACCTCGAAGGCATTTATGACGCGATGCAGGAAAAGATCTGGGCTTGCGCCCAGTGCTACACCTGCGCGGCGCGCTGCCCGTTCGGCAATTCCCCGGGCGGCCTGATCATGCTGATGCGCGAGACGGCGATCAAGCACGAAATGGAGTCGGCGAAGGCGGTGTTGCGTCCGTTCAGCCGCGTCATGCTGAAGCTGATCTCGACCGGCAATCAGCTCGCGCCCGACATGATCACCCCCGAGCATTTCCCGGACTGGGGCCCGGACGTCTCCAAGATCGACGCGCCGTTGAAGCTCCTGCGCAAGGCGATCCCCATGCCGACCCTCAATACCACCGCGACCGCCTGGGAAGTGAACCTGAAGACCTCGGTAGAGCTTTACACCATCTGGGAGGAAACCGGGGTGCTGAAGCAACTCGAGGGAATCGACCGGAACCTGTTCGACGTGATCGCGGATTTCATGGACGAAAAGCGCGAGGACTGGAAGGACTTCCTCGCGGACCAGGAATCGACGGACAACTGACGGAGACTGACATGGCAACGGGAAATCCAAACGGCGGCGAGCGCTTCACCGGACACGGGGCGGAGTGGCGGGATTCCAGTCTCAAGACCGAGGACGCGCGCATCGCGACTTCCTGGGTCGAGCTGAAGATTGACCGGCGCTCGATGCAGACCGGCAAGGAACGCGTAGAGGACGTGCGCGACATCATGTGGCAACTGGAGAAGGACGGCGAGATCGTTGTCCACCGCGTCTCCGACGAGCACGATCCGGTCATGGTGAAGACGCTCTACGGCTGGGACAAGAAGATTCCAACGCGGCGGCTCTGGCACCACAAGTCGTGCGGACAGTGCGGCAACATCCCGGGGTATCCGGCGTCGCTGCTCTGGCTCATGAATCGCCTGGAAGTCGAGTACCTGGATGAGACGGACCAAACGTCCTGCACGGCATGGAACTACCATGGCTCGGGGATCGGCAACCTGGAAAGCCTTGCCGCGGTGTTCCTGCGCAATTTCCATCAGGCCTATGTGGCGGCGAAGGCGCAAGGCTTGCCCGAGGCCTACTACTATCCCCTGGTTCACTGCGGCACCTCGTTCGGCAACTACAAGGAGGTGCGCGGTTACCTGCTGCGTTCGGCCAAGCTGCGCGAGAGCGTCCGGAAAATCCTCGGCAAGCTCGGGCGCCTGGTGGACGGAAAGCTCCTCATTCCCGAAGAGGTCGTGCACTACTCCGAGTGGCTGCACGTGATGCGGGATCGCATCGCGGCGCTGCGGGAGATCGACTGCAGCGCGATCCGGGCGACCATCCACCCGGCCTGCCACGTGTACAAGATGGTCCCCGAGGACGCGATCTACGACGACACGATCCTCGGCGGTAACCGTCTCGCCGTGACCACCAGCGTGATGCAGGCGCTCGGCGCACAGGTGATCGACTACTCGACCTGGTACGACTGCTGCGGGTTCGGATTCCGGCACATCATTTCCGAGCGCGAGTTCACCCGCTCTTTCGCCATTGACCGCAAGGTGCGGGTCGCGGTCGAGGAGGCGCATGCCGACGTGATGATCGGCCACGACACCGGTTGCATCACCACCCTCGACAAGAACCAGTGGATCAGCAAGGCAGGCGGGGCCGGCAAGGGGGTGGAGCTGTCCATCCTCGCCGACTGCCAGTTCGCCGCCCTGGTGTGCGGAGCGCATCCGTACAAGATCGTGCAGTCGCACTGGCACGCCTCCCCCACCGAAACGCTGATGGAGAAACTGGGCATTGACTGGCAGGCGAAGAAGGCGGAGTTCATGTCGTATCTCGACGAGGTCAAGGCCGGCAAACAGGAAAACCTCTACGACCCGCGGCGTATGATCACGTCGGGGCCGGGCTACATTCCGATCGCGAAGCGGTCATGACCAGACCGATATTGATCGTGGGCGGCGGGCCCGCCGGCCTCGCCGCCGCCCATGCGCTCGCCACCATCGGCCAGCGCGCCGTGCTGGTGGAAAAGGAATCCCGTCTCGGCGGCGCGCCCATCCTGTCCGGTTATGCCAAGCTCGTCCCCACCGGCGAGTGGGCCCGGGACGCGATCGGCGGCATGGTGAGTCGCGTCGAGGGCAGCGCGCTGATCGAGGCACACAAGGGCTGCACGGTCACCGAGTTCGCCGGCGCGCCCGGTGCGTTCACAGCAATGCTTTCCAATGGCAGCTCCGTCGATGCCGGCGCCGCGCTGCTCTGCACCGGGTTCACGCACTTCGATTCGGTCAACAAGCCCGAATGGGGCTTCGGGACCTTTCCCGACGTCGTGACCACCACGCAGGTCGAGCAGATGATCTCCACGGGCAAGGGCGTGCGCTGCCCTTCGGACGGACGAAAACCCGAGCGCGTCGCAATCCTGCTCTGCGTCGGCTCGCGGGACCGGCAGATCGGGCGCGAGTGGTGCTCGAAGATCTGCTGCACCGTGTCCTGCAACATCGCGATGGAGATTCGCGAAGAGCTGCCCGACTGCCACGTCTATATTTATTACATGGACATCCGGACCTACGGGCACAACGAGACCTATTACTGGCGCAGCCAGGAGGAGTTCAAGGTCAAGTACATCAAGGCGCGGATCGCGGAGGTCACCTCCGACGGCAAAAAACTGATCGTCAAGGGCGAGGACACCCTGGTGAAGCGCCCGATTACGATCCCGTTTGACATGGTGGTCCACGCCATCGGCATGGATCCCAACGTGGACAACAAATCGCTCGCCGCGACGTTCGGCGTTGCGCTCGAGCAGCACGGCAACATCGCCAAGGGGAGTGCCTACGGCGCCCTCGGCGAAACCTCGCGCGCCGGCGTCTTCGTCGCGGGTGCGGCCACCGGACCGGAAACGATCGAGGATTCGATCGCTCAGGCGAAGGCTGCAGCCCTGGCGGCGTTCGCTTTGGCGAACCAGGCGCCGGCCCAGGTTGCCGCGGCCTGAAATGTGCGCCGCGATGCCCGTGACTGTTCCCAAGCAAGCGCTCAGCCGGTCGGAGCCCGAGCGGCCCCGGCTCGAGTTGAGCGGCCCCAAGCTCGCGGCTGTGTTCGAACGGCTGGTGTCGGGCAGCGAGGAGCACGGCGGCATCGAGCGCTACGTCACGGCGCTGCAGGCCAAGACGGCGGTCTTTCGCCAAGCGCTCGAACGCGACGATGAACTCGATCTCAAGACACTCAAGACGCTGTGCGCGTTGAGCGCGACCGTGCGCCGGCGCGTGACCCCCTATCTGGAGCCCGCCAAGTTCCAGGTGCTGCGGGCCAAGGTTGCCCGGCTGCTCGCAGGCCGCGCAGACACATTGACGACCGATGACCGCATGGCCGCGTTTCGCGGCGCGTTTCCCGAAGACCGGAAGCATCGCTGGGTGCACGATCTCGCCGCCGAGATCCTGCACAACGTGGACCCGGAGCGCTACCCCATGATGTGCCGGTGGGTGTGGGACGCGCAGGCCAATACCGGAGTGCTGCGCGAAATCTGGCATGCCGAGGACGTCGATCGGAGCGTAATCGGCGTTCCCTCGCGCTACGGCACCTACCTCATGCTGCGGGAAGAACTGTCGCAGTTCCTCGCCGCAAACGGCGTCTTTCGCGACGTAATCTGGTACGTGGACCTGCTGACCGCGCAGGTGTACGCCGATTACATCGGCGAGCAGGGCGGCACCTATCTGCGCACCGACTTCGCGGCCCCCGAGGATCCCATGCAGCACGTGCAGCGGCTGCTGGGGCTTGACGGCGTCAACGATAGGGGGCGGACGCGGCTGAAGGCGTTCGACGGCCAGGCGTTCGTCGTCGCAGACGTGAAATTGCTCGACTGAGCGCTGCGCCAGCCATGCCGATCCACGAACAGTCGCTGATCCGCCCGGAGAATATCAAGGCGCACGAGAAGCTGGTCATCGACGGTGTGGACGTCTCCGGGCACTGGAGCACGTTCATCGAGCCGCGGGTCGTCACCGATTACAACGAGCGGCTGGAGGACGAGATCGCGGCGCTCCCGGGCGGCGAACTCGTCCACCGCTGCTGGCAGTGCGGCTCGTGCACCAACGCCTGCCCGGTCAACGCGTTGAATCCCGAATTCAATCCCCGTTACTGGATTTATCTCATCCGCATGGGAATGGAGTCCGAGTTGCTGCGCGACAAGGAGATCATCTGGCAGTGCGTGTCGTGCAACAGGTGCACCTACGCCTGCCCGCGCGACGTCGTTCCCGAGGGCGTGATGAAGGCCACCGCGCACTGGCTGGAGCTGAAGGGCCACACGCCGAAGTCGAAGTCCATGATCTTCGACGAGGAATTCACCGAGCAGGTCATCGCAACCGGCAAAATCGAGGAAGGCCGCGTCATTCGCCGCTTCTTCGCGAAGACCGGTCAACCGCTGCTGCAGGACTGGCTCGTCGAGATGGTGAGGCGCGTCGCGCGGCGCCTGCCCGTCATGCAGGGCATCCTGATGGGGATTGCCACTCTTATTCGCCCGCGTACCCGCGGCTGGGCGCAGGCGCGCGATGCGATTACCGAATACGTGCAGGAACAGGAAGCGCTGCAGCGCAAGGCGCTGGGACTGAAGGACAGCACATGAAAGCCGAATACCAGCGGGTCGCGTATTACCCCGGCTGCGCGCTCGAGGGCACCGGGCACGCGTACAACAAGTCCACCCAGGAAGTCGGCAAGGCGCTCGGGCTCGAGCTCGACGAGGTGAAGAACTGGAACTGCTGCGGGGCGATGGAGGTGAAGAACGTGGACCCCAAGGTCCAGACCTATCTATCCTCGCGCGTGATGTCCATCGCCGCGAACGAGATGGGCGCCACAGTCGTGATGGCCCCTTGCAACGGCTGCTATCACAACCTCAAGAAGGCGGAGCACGAGCTCGCGCACGACGAGTCCTCGCGCGAAGTCGTCGAGCGGATCTCGAAGAAAGCGGGACACCAGACCTACCGGGCGGGGCAGGTGGAAACGATCCACGCGCTCGACTGGATCAAGGACGGCATCGGCGAGGAGGAGTTGAAGTGCCGTGTCAAGAATTCTCTCAAGGGCCTGAAAATCGCCAACTACTACGGCTGCATGTACACCCGGCCGCGGCACATCTTCCCGGAAAAGGACCAGGGGCCGCGTAGCGAGTCCACCTCGAAGCCGCACTTCATGGACGACCTGCTGGCCGCGGCAGGCGCCGAGAACGTGGATTTTCCGCTCAAGACCTCGTGCTGCGGCGGCGCGCACGTGCTCTCGGACAGCGACACCTCGACCAAGCTGGTGCTGAACATCCTGCGCGCGGCGGAAGCTGCCGGCGCGGACGTGATCGCCACCGAATGCCCGACCTGCCACTCCGGGCTCGAGATGCACCAGGTGCGCGCCGAGAAGGTGCTGGGCGAAAAGACGAAGGTGAGGATGCTCTACTTCACTCAGCTTCTCGGCATCGCGCTGGGCCTCGCGCCGCGCAAGCTCAGCGTCCATGAAAACGTCTCGGACGGGCTCGAGCTGCTGAAGGAAAAGGGGCTCGCGTGAGGCCGCTCGCGCAGATCGAGGCCGAGATTGGATCGCTTGCCGGGACGCGTGAAGCGGCGGCGGAACGCCTGCTGGCGCTTGCCGAAGAGGTGCTGGAGCACTGGATCGCGGCGCGCGGCGGGGATCCGACCGGGGGGCAGGTCGAGGGATTTCGCCTCCTCGCCCTGCACCGGCAGGGCGCGCGGGGCGTTCCGAGCTTCAATGCCTGCCGCGAAACCTGCCGCGAGATCGCTTATCACTATAATCTGCTTCGTCTCGAGCCGGATGCCGGGCGGGACGAGGGCCGGCAGCGCATGATGGCCATGCTCACGATGCATCTTGCTTTGTTCGTCAGCGGCAAGATGCAGATCGACGGGCTGGGGGAGTTCTGCTGCGCCTCCCGGCCGCTGCGCATGGAAACAACCCAGTAACAACCGGACAAGGGGAACTGCGATATGCCCGACGTGCGCGGATGCCATCTTCCCGACGACCTTCTGTACGACGTCGAAAATCACGTCTGGTTGAAGGAACTCGATGATGGCAACATCAAGATCGGCATGACTGCCGTGGCGACAGCCTTGGCCGGACAGCTCGTCGCCTTCACCCCCAAGAAGGTCGGTCGCTCGGTCCAGGCCGGGAAAACCTGCGCCACGGTCGAGTCTGGAAAGTGGGTCGGACCCGCGAAATCAGCGGTCGGGGGTGCGGTCGTCGCAGTGAACGACCAGGCGGTGGGAAGGCCTTCGCTCGTCAATGAGGATCCGTACGGCGCGGGCTGGATGGTGATCCTCAAACCGGAAGACTGGGCGCGAGTCAAGCCGAACCTGGTCGTCGGCTCCCAGGTCGGCCCGAAATACGAGGCCAAGATGGACGCGGACGGTTTCGCCGGCTGCGCGCCCGGCGGCGGACAGGTGAAGGCATGAACGAGCGGCAGTTGGCAAGCGCATCAGTGGGCCTCACCCGCGTGGAGGTCGCGCGCCTGCGCGGAAGCGCCGTTCGAGTGACCGATCTGCTGAAAGCGATGGCAAACCCCTCGCGATTGATGATCCTGTGCCAGCTCGCGGAGGGCGAGAAATCGGTGGGCGAGATGGAGAGCGTCATCGGGCTGAGCCAGTCAGGACTGTCGCAACACCTGGCAGTACTGCGGAGGAAACGCATCGTCGCTACCCGCCGCGAGGCGCAGTCCATTTTCTATTCGCTGGCCAGCAAGGAAGTCGAGGAGATCATGGCGTCTCTGTATCGGATCTTTTGCGCCACGGTTTCGAGGAAATAACCGGTCTCGTAGGCATAATTTCCAAATGCCCAGCGCCAACACCGCACTGCTCCGCCAGCTTTCCGAAAACAGCGCTCCGTATCGGGACCCGCTGGCCGGGGTCAACTGGTCTCAGCTCGGCACGCATGGTCACTGGCTGCCCGATGCGGCGCTGTCGCTCTACGGATTGCCCGAGTTCGACGCGCTGGCGCCGGCGGTGCGGCAGAGGTTGTCGCAGTACGAGTTCATCAACGTCATGAACTGCGGGCTGTGGCTGGAAGGCATCTTCCTGCAGCGGATGTCGCGCCGCTTGCGGCCGGGCATGCCGCGCGCGGAACACGAGTACCTGCTCCACGAGTTGCGCGAGGAAGCGGGCCACAGTCTGATGTTCCTGCGGGCGATCGAGGCGAGCGGACTGGCGGCTCCGGAAGGCAGCTGGCGTGCCCCGTGGGTCGCCAGCGCGCTGGGCCGCCTGGCGCCGGCGGGCGGCGGGCTGTTCTGGCTCGCGATGCTGATCGGGGAGGACGTGCCCGACAAGTTCAACCGTTATCTGCGCAGCCACCCGGATGGAGTCAATCCCGCAGTCCGGCAAATCTGCACGCTCCACGTCCTTGACGAAGCACGGCATATTGCGCTCGCGGGCCACAACCTCGAATCCGCCCTGGCGGCAGCGGGGGCCGGCCGCGGCAGATTGCTATCGGTCGCGGCGCGCCTGCTGCTGCGGCAGCTCGCGCATGCGTTCTACTTCCCGCCTGCGCGCTTCTATGAGCTGGCCGGGCTCACCCCCGGCTCGCACTGGCGCACGGCAGCCCTGCGCAATCCGGTTCGCAGCCGCTTTGTCGCGGAACGCATCGCACCGACCGCGCGGGTGCTCGAATCGTACGGCCTCGAAATCAATCGCCGTTCGTGACCGGCGTCATGTCGCGGCGAGCACCTCCGCCGCGCCGTAACGACTCCTCCAGCCCAATTCGACCGCCGCGCGCCGGCAGTTGAGCAGCAGCGTCCGCGCGAGCCCCTCGATCCACGCCGGCTCCCCGCCCCAGCCGCGGTAGCGCAAGGCCATGCCAAGCCCCGCGCGCGCCGCCGCGGGCGGCACCGGGATCGCGAGCCGGTGGCGGCTGCGGATGACATCGCGATAGCTGAAGCTGTCCTCGACCGCGAGGTTGAACGGGCCGCGCACATCGCGCTCGAGCGCGAGCAGCACGGCGCGCGCCACATCATCCTCGTGGACGCACTGCAGGCGCGGCTGCGGTTCGGGGAGCGCCAGATAGCATGGAAGTGCGAGCAGCTGCCGCAGGAGCGGCTGCGCGTTGCGGCCCAGGATCACGTGCGCGCGCAGCCGCACGCACTCCGGGAACTCGATCTCCAGCAGCCGTTCCAGGTGCGCTTTGTGGCGCGCATACAGAAAATCCGGGAGGGGCGCGAGCGGCGCGTCCTCGCCGACATGGACGCCGCCGCCGTAGACCGCGGCGCTCGACAGGTGGATGAGGCGGCTTACGCCGGCACGGCGCGCGGCGTGAAAGACCTTGTGGCTGCCCGTCACGTTGATGTCGAACATCTCCGGCTCGCTCATGCGCCCGCGCAGCACCACGTACGCGAGATGAACGAGCGCGTCCTGCCCCCGGAGCAGCGCCGCGAGCCCCGGGTCGCGAATATCGGACTGCACCGCGCGAAATTTGGCGTGGGTGAAATGCGGCGGGGCACGATCGACGCCCGTCACGCGCGCGATGCCGGGATCGGCGGCGAGGAGCGGAAGCAACGCCCGCGCCAGGCAGGAGCTGGAGCCAGTGACCAGAACGTTCATGGCTCCCGGGCGTACGCCGGCATCACCTCGCGGGCGAAGAGCTCGAGGGACTCGCGCGTAACCGCGGGATCGACGGCGCCGGCACCGAACGCGCACAGCAGATGGGTGACGCCCGCTTGCGCGTAGCGGCCGATCTTGGCGCGCACACCGGCCGGGTCTCCCACCACGGCGAGCCCGAAGGTGTCGGCCAATCCCAGGTCGACGCCGAGCTTCATCAGCGCGCGGAAGCGCCCGAGCTCGTGCAGCTGCTCGTAGCTGGGGTAAAGCCGCTCGAGCACCGGAGCCGCGGCCTGATAGAGCTCGCGGTAGAACCAGGAGAACGCATCCCGCGCGACCCGCCGGGCGCGCTCCCCATCGGCAAGGCACAGGACCGCGATCGTCATGCCGATGCGGGGCGCCGCGCCGTGGCGCCAGGCCGCCCGAAAACGCTCGATATCGTGCTTGACCATGAACCACGGCTTGAACGGCCCCGCCAGCACGCCCAGGCCCCGCGCGGCCGCCCAATCGTAGGTTTCCGGGCTCACCGCCGCCGTCCACAGCGGCGGATGCGGCTCCTGGACCACGTGCGGGAGGATGTCGAGCGCCTCGATGCGATAGCGGCGTCCATGGTGCGTGACCGGCTTGCGTGCAAAGCTCAGCATCAGGATATCGAGGCTTTCCTCGACCAGCTCGCGGCTCGCGGCCATGTCGGCGCCGAATGCCGCGTATTCGCGCGGCGAGAAGCCGCGGCCGACGCCGACCTCGAGGCGCCCGCCGGAGAGAACGTCCAGGGTGGCAACGCGCTCGGCCACGTGCACAGGGTGGTGCAGCGGCAGCGGGATGATGGCGTGGCCGAGCCGAATCCGGCGGGTGCGGGCCGCCGCCGCCGCGAGCAGCAGCTCCGGCTTGGACGCATGCGAGTAGCCGCGCAGGAAGTGGTGCTCGACCAGCCAGGCGCAGCCGTATCCCAGCCGGTCGGCGAGCTCGATCTCCGCCAGTATCCCGGCGTACGCCTGCGCTTCGCTCAGGCCGAGCGCGGACGGAACGGAAGCTTCGTAGAAAAGATCGAATTGCACGGAACCATTGCGGCAGCCGTGCCGTCCGCGGCGGCGCTATTTCTTCTTCATGAAGAAGATGAACTCGGCGTCGCCTTTCTCGGAGGCGAGCAGCGGGTTGCCGGTCTGCTTGGAGAACGCGGCAAAGTCCTTCACCGCCCCCGGGTCGGTCGCCAGGACCTTGAGGACCTGGCCGGACGCCATGTCGGTCAACGCCTTCTTGGTGCGCAGTATCGGCAGCGGGCAGTTCAACCCGCGCGCGTCGAGCTCCTTGTCGAAATCCATCACCATCCTCGCCGTGCAGGGAATCGCAGTTTACCCCAAATCAAGCCCGCCGCGCCCGCCGCCCGCTTCAGAAAACGCTGACGTTGCGGTCGAGCAGCAGCTGCGAGAGCCTCACGTTCGCCTTCACCAGCCGATCCACCAGCAGCTCGAGGAACGCGCCGTGGAAGTGATGCCGGCACAGCTCCGAGGCCTTGGCCAGCGTCTCGGCCCGGATCTCGATCACGGCAATGTCGGTGCGCGCCACGACGCTCGCCGAGCGCTGGAACTTCTGCTTGCCGAGGTAGGCCATCTCGCCGAAGCACTCGCCCGTCCCGAGCACGTTCAACTGGCGCTCCTGCTTGATCACCCGGACCTCGCCGGCGATGAGGATGAAGAACGAGGAGCCGATGTCGTTCTCGCGGATCAGCACGGCGTCGCGCGGGTAGCGGTTCCAGCTCGCGATGCGCAGCACCTCCCACAGCTCGACGTCGCTGAACTGGCGGAAGAACTCGAGGCCGCGCAGCGTATCGAACCTCTCGCTCTCGGCAAAGCCCTGCCCGGGCTTCTCCTCGGCGCCGAGGGCGGTGGCGAGATCGTGCGCGAACTCGTCCCACGTCTGGTAGCGCCGCGCGGTGTCCTTGTGCAGGGCGCGCGTCACGATCGCGTCGATGCGCGGGGGAATGTCGGGGCGGACCTCGATCGGGGACGGCGGATCGATGTTGATGATCTGGTAGATCATGCTGTAGTTGTTGGCGCCCTGGAACGGCAGCCGCCCGGTGAGGAGTTGATACATCACGACGCCAAGCGAGAAGATGTCGGTCTGGTAGGTGAGGCTCTGCTCCTTCACCTGCTCCGGCGACATGTAGGCCGGCGAGCCGATGCCGCTCACCTGCGTCGTTTCTCCCGCCTGCGTCAGCGCGGCGCCGAAATCCGAGATCTTGATGTCGGTTTCGCCGGCAAGCAGGATGTTGGCGGGCTTGATGTCGCGGTGTATGACGCCCTGGCTGGACGCGTATTGCAGCGCCTTGGCACACTTGTAGATGATCTCCACGATGCGCCGCACCGGCAGCAGGTTGTCGTGGTGCGTATAGGGCTCGAGCGTCGTCCCCTCCACGTACTCCATCACGATGTAGCTCGTGTCCTCGCCCGCCACCGCGTCGTAGATGGCGGCGATGTGCGGGTGGGAGAGCTTGCCGGCGAGGGACGCCTCGGTGACGAAGAGCTTGCGGTAGCGCCGGCCGTACTCCTGGTCGCCGAGCGCCTCGGGGAAGACGACCTTGATCGCGACCTGGCGGCCCTGGAACGGATCGTACGCCCGGTAGACGGCGCTGGTCGCGCCCTTGCCGAGCTCGCTGATGACCTCGTATTTTCCGATCTTCTGCGGCGCCGCCGAGAAGGCGGACATGGGACCGGGGCGCCTATTTTCCATGCCGCAAGATACCACATCGGTCCTCTCGCCACGGCCGTTGCGGCAGGCCGGCGTGGCTCAGTTTCCGCCCGCCGCCGGCGCTCGCGCGCCCGGGCCGATCACGCCCCGAGGAACAATCGCACGGCGACGCCGAGGGCGGCCATCGTCAGCACCAGCTCGACCAGGCCGCGGCGCAAGGTAAACGCCAGCAGCACCGCGATGAGCGCGAGGGCCAGGACCGTGAGATCGAGCGCCAGGGGATCGAACGCGTACCAGCGCAGCGGTCCCGCGCGCGCCTCTTCGACCTTCCCGAACAGGACGTGCAGCGCGAACCAGACCGTGAGATTGAGAATCACGCCCACCACTGCGGCGGTGATGGCGGCGAGCGCGCCGGATAGCCGTTGATTCGCGCGCAACTGCTCGACGAACGGCGCGCCGGCGAATATCAGCATCATCGGCGGCACGAACGTGACCCACGTCGTGAGCGCCGAGGCGACGATGCCGGCGGTGATCGGCGAGAATGGCGCAGCATCGCGAAATCCCGCGAGAAAGCCCACGAATTGGGTGACGAGTATGAGCGGTCCTGGCGTGGTTTCCGCCAAGCCGAGGCCGTCCACCATTTCCGGCGCCGTCATCCAGCGATAGCTCTCGACCGCCTCCTGCGCCATGTAGGCGAGGAGCGCATAGGCGCCACCGAAGCTCACCACCGCGAGCTTCGAGAAGAACACGCCGATGTCCACCAGCACATGGCCCGATCCGAGCAGCACGACGGCGGCCGCGACCGGCGCCCACCATAACGCAACGCCCACCGCTGCGGCGATTGTGGCATGCCGCCAGCGCCCGGGCGCGGACTCGCCCGGACCCGCCGCTGCGGCCTTCAGGCCGAGCAGGCCCGGTGAGGCCCGCGCGACCGCGAAGCCGATGGCAGCTGCGCCCGCCACGATCAAGGGAAACGGCAGGTCGAGGAAGAAGATGCCGATGAAGGCTGCGCCCGCGACACCGATGAGGAGGCGGGTCTTCAGCGAGCGGCGGCCTATCCGGAACAGCGCCTCGACCACGATCACCAGCACGGCGGCCTTGATCCCGAACAGCGCGCCGTCCACCGCCGGCACGCCGCGCCCGAGCGCGTAGAGCAGGGAGAGCCCAAGAATCACCAGCGCGCCCGGAGCGACGAACAGAATGCCAGCGGCGAGCCCGCCGCGGGTGCCGTGCAGGAGCCACCCGATGTAGGTCGCGAGCTTTTGCGCTTCCGGGCCCGGCAGCAGCACGCAGAAGTTGAGCGCGTGCAGAAATCGCTGTTCTTCGACCCAGTGCTTCTCGACCACCAGGATGCGGTGCATCAGCGCGATCTGGCCGGCGGGACCGCCGAACCCGATGCAACCGATCTTGAACCAGACACGCAGCGCCTCGCCGAAGGGCACGCCGGGGACGGGCAGCGCTTCCGGTGAGGTCGTCTTCAGGTCAGGTCCCCTGCTTCCGCCGGCGTACGAATATCCAGAGGACGATGGTAACCGAAAGGAGGGTCAGCGCGACTCCGGGCCACAGCCACGGCGGATCGTACTTCAGCCTGACGGTGTGCCGGCCGGAAGGAATCGCGACTGCCCGGTGGCGGCCATCCGCGCGCAGGAGAGCCGCCGGCTCGCCATCGACCGTCGCGTGCCAGCCGCGCGCATGCGTGGAGCGCACGACGAGCCATCCGGGGCCGTCGCTCTCCGATTGGTAGTGCTCCTCGTCCGGCAGCCGGGAAAGGACGCGTGCGCGCCCGCTGCTGCAGGCCGCCACGCGCAGCGCGTCGGGATCCTCGAACGCGACATCGCGGCGGGGATCCCAGGTCGCGGCGTGAGGCATCAGTGCCGCCTCGAGCCGCGTCAGGGCCCGATGCGCACGGCACGCGACCAGCACGCGCGGCCAGGGTCGTTTCAACTCGTAGACATGCAGGGCGAGCCCGGTCAGCCCGACCGCCACGGTTCTGCGCAGGTCCAGCTCCGGATGCACGAGGGGGTCGAAGCTGAGGATGCGGCTCACTGCCGCATGACGGAGCAGCGGCAGGAACTCCGTCACGTCGCGCGCATCGTATCCCGTCCATCCGAGCGATGAGAGCAGCGGGCTCAAGCGCGTACGATCCTGCGAGCCCGCGGTTTCAACCCGGTTCATGAGGTTGTTGTACGGCTCCAGCTGCTGGCGCATCACGTAGGTCATCGACAAATCGGAATCGGGCTGGCGCGAGTTCAGCCACGCCAGGAAATTGCGGCTCAGGCTGACGGGAACCGCGAATGCCCGGCCGTCTCCCAGGTCATCGAGGCGCTCGGCCGCGAGCTCCGGAAGCAGGCGGAACACCAGCGGGTTCGACTGGCGGTTGAGTCCCACGCCTGCGCGCGCCAGATCCGCTGCCACCACCAGCGCCAGCAACATCACCGCGAAGGCAGGACGCAGCCGCGACCGCAGCGCAGCGGTCGCGATGGCGAATCCGAGCAATGCGGTCACCGCACAACGTGCGGCATCGCCGGGAAGTATCGCCGCCAGCTCCTCGCGCGCGGCCGCCTCGACCTGGAGCAATCCGGCAACATGATCGGTCGCGATCCAGCTGGCCGCGGCGATTCCTCCGGCCACGAGGAGGCCGGTCGCGCTCACCACGGCGAAAATGCCCCAGCCGTCACCTGCAGCCAGCCGGTCCGCGCCGCGCCCGGCAAGCAGGGCCGCGGATGCATGGACGATGAACAGCGCTTTGCTGGGGGTGCGGAACGCGTTGGCGAGCGGCAGGTCGTGCAGGAGGGTCCACAGCCCCCCCGTCGGTCCCAATGCAATCCACGCGCCCAGCGCCGCCGCGCCGGAGAGCAGGATGCGCTCGCGCCGGGGCGCTTTCGCCCCGCCGGCGACGGCGAGTGCGAGCACCAGCGCGCCGAGGTAGATGCTGAGGAAATAGGGCGTGCCGCCTCTGAAGACGGCGCCGCCCCACCAGGTCTCGATCGGCCGGGCGAGCGCACCAAACAGATTCGGCACCAGGAACTGGAACAGCGCGAGCGGCGGCAGCGCCAGACTGCCCGCCTCGTCCGCAGAGAATCCCGCCCCGCGCTGGGTTTCCGGCAGCACCCCGAGCGTGATGGCGACCGGGACGCCCGCCAGACCGACGCCCAGCAGCAGCGCCGCAGCGAGCCGGGCCGCCGCGGCGCCTGCGTCGGGCGCCGGTTCGTCCACGCGCGTGTCGCGCCAGAGGGCGAGCAGCGCGCCCAGGAGAACGGCCTGCGCGACGATTTCCAATGCCAGCGTCGTGAGGCTCGCCGCGAGCGCAAGCGCAGCGCCGGCAATCCACCGTCCGCCGCGGCTCGCAGCCCGCTCGCAGGTCAGCACCACGAACGGCGCCAGCGCGAGCGCCTGCAAGTAAATATAGAGATTCAGGGTCGAAAGCGCGAAGCCGCCGATCGAATACACCGTGCCGCAGACGAAAGCCCCGAGCTGCGACATGCCCCGCGAGCGGCCGAGCGCGTAGGCGCCCAGCGCGGCGAGCGGCAGATGCAGCGTGAGGAGCCAGGACACGAACTCGGGGCTCGCATCGAGCACGTGCAGGAGATCGAGCGGATAGAACGAGGGCAGCATGAACTCGCCTTCGTGCACGTAGGGATTCCAGAACGGCAGTCGTCCCGCCGCGAGCTCCCCCGCCTGAAACTGGCGCAGCGGCAGGAACGTGAGCGAGATGTCCCGGAAGTAGTAGGTCCACTGTGGAAGCGCGGCGCCCGGGTCGGGAAGCAGCGCAATCGCAGCGAGTCCCAGCGGCCACAGTGCGTCCCACACGCGCCGGCGAATAGCCGTCATGCCGAATCCCCTTTAACCTGAGCCCGCCGCCCCGCGGGCGTTGCGGCGTGCGGACTGCCGCCTACCGCTTCCCGGCCTCGCGCCGCTGCTCCTCGTCGAGCTTGCGCACCTCTCTCAGGCGCGATTCGGCGCTCGACAGCTGGTAGAAATCCCCGTCGCCGCTCTTCAGGCCGATTTGCAGCTGCTCCATCGCCGCCGTGAGATTTCCCATGCGGATGTATGCCTCCGCCTGGGCGCGGTGCTCGGCGAGCGGCTTCCCGAGCGCCGCGTAGCTGCGCGCCTGCAGCAAGTAGAGCTGGTAGTCGTCCGTGATCAACTGCAGCCGCGCCTCCACCACCCGCAGCGCTTCCGCCGGCCGCTTCGTCTGCAGCAGCGCATTGGCATATTCATAGACCAGGGCACGGTACGAGGGGTAGGCCTTCAGCGCCGCGCGCAGGCAGGGGAGCGCCTTTTCCGGCCCGTACGCGCGGTACGTGAACTCGCAGGTCAGAGTTTCCACGATCGGGTTCGCCGGCACGAGCTTGCGCAGGGATTCGAGCTCCACCTGCGCGCGGCCATAGTCCCGGGTGCGCATCAGGCTTGCGGCCAGTCCATAGCGGGAGGCGGCCTCGCTCAGGAACCTGCGCTCGGCGAGGCTCTGCTCGAAAAAGGCGACGGCGTCGCGCGGGGCGTCGAACTGCGCCCTCAGCTTCGCGCGGATCAGCTGGAACTCGAGGCTGTCCGCGACCTGGCGATAGCCGAGCTGCTCCGTCCGGTTCTGCATGTCGGCGATGCGCTCGAACGTGAGCGGGTGCGTGCGCAGGTAGGACGGCGCCCCGCCCTCGTAGACGCGGGTCGCGCGCTGCAGGCGCTCGAAGAAGCTCGCCATGCCACGGGGATCGAAGCCCGCCTGATCGAGGATCTGCAGGCCCACCCGGTCGGCCTCGCGCTCGTTGTCGCGCGTGAAGTTCAGCTGGCTCTGGATGGCGCCGGCCTGGCCGAACGCGAAGGCGGCCTCGGCCGCCTGGGTGCTCGCGCGCGAGAGCAGCAGTGCGGCGGCCAGCGTCGCGAGCGTGGTAACGCTGCTCTGCTTCTGCTGCATCAGCATGCGCGCGATGTGGCGCTGGGTCACGTGCGCGATTTCGTGGGCCAGCACGCCCGCGACCTCCGATTCGGCCTGCGCGGCGAGGAGCAATCCGGTATTGACGCCGATGAAGCCGCCGGGCAGCGCGAAGGCGTTGATCTGGGCGTCGCGGATGAGGAAGAATTCGAAGTCCTGGCGCGACTCGGTGCTGCGCGAGGCAAGGCGGTTGCCCATGCTGTTCACGTAGTCCGTCGCCTCCGCGTCATCGTAATAGTCGCGGTCGGCGCGGATTTCGCGCATGATGGCTTCGCCCAGCCGCCGCTCCTGCAGGGGCGTGAAGCCCGCCTGCGCGACATCGCCGAGGTCGGGCAGCCCCTGGGCAAGAACGCCGGGAACGGCGACGAGCAGGGCGGCAAGCAGTGCGCGCATCGGCATGGTGATATGATAATTCGAATGCGCGGGAGTTCCCATCGCAGGAAGTGCGCTCCGCGCAGCAATCCGGAACTTGAGAAAGCTCACGCATTTCGACGCGCGCGGACAGGCGCGCATGGTGGACATCGCCGGCAAGGGCGTCACGCACCGCGTCGCGCGCGCCGCCGGCCGCATCCGCATGCGGCCCGCGACGCTGAAGAAAATCGCCGCCGGTACCGCGCGCAAGGGCGATGTGCTCGGGGTCGCGCGCATCGCCGCGATTCAGGCCGCGAAGCGCACGGCGGATCTGATCCCGCTTGCCCACCCGCTCGCGCTCACCCACGTCGGCGTGGACTTCGTGCTGGAGCGCAAGGCCGGCGCGGTCCGGTGCGAGGCGACCGTCGCCACGACCGGACGCACCGGAGTGGAGATGGAGGCGCTCACCGCCGTTGCCGCGGGCCTGCTCACGATCTACGATATGTGCAAGGCCGCCGACCGCGGCATGCGCCTCGAGAGCATCCGGCTGCTCGAGAAAAAGGGTGGCAGATCAGGTCATTGGGTCGCCAGGGCGCGCTGAGCCGCCGCCCCGCCATCATTCAGTTTTATTTATGGGCCGATAAGGAGCGGGTGATGGACGCCGCGGAGGGACTCGCACTAATATTACCCATAGCTTTTCTGTATGGCAGGCGGACTCCGCCCGCCGGGCGTCTCTACTGAGGAGGGTGATCGTCCATGAACGAGCTGCGCAGAACTTTCTTGAAACTGACCGGCGGGGCGGGCGCGCTTGCGGCCGCCTTTTCCGCGGGCCTGGTCGCGCTGGGCGAGGCGCGCGCCGCGAACTGGAACACGGCGGGTTTCCAGTCGAAGTCGATCGCCGATGTCATGAAGAACCTGGGCGCGACCGGCGCGCAGGAAAGCAAGGATATCGTCATCACCGCGCCGGACATCGCGGAAAACGGGGCCGTGGTTCCGATCGCTGTCACGAGCAAGCTGCCCAACACCGAGCAGATCTCGATCGTCGCCGAGAAGAACCCGTTTCCCCTGGCGGCGACGTTCGACGTCGCCGGCGGCGGTGAAGGCTACGTCTCCGCGCGGATCAAGATGGGTCAGACTTCCGATGTCTGGGCGGTGGTCAAGGCGGGCGGCAAGTATTTCACCGCCCGGAGGGAAGTAAAGATCACCGTCGGCGGCTGCGGTTGATCTACCCCTCACCCCTTCCCCCTCTCCCGAGCGGAGAGGGCAAAGGGACAGCGACAAATGGTTCGTCGACCATTTGCCGAAGACTCGATAGGAGAGGACGGCATCATGGCTGAACCGATGAAAATACGCGCCACACTCCAGGGCGACGTCGCCGACGTGAGAATACTGATGATGCACCCCATGGAAACCGGCCAGCGCAAGGACTCCAAGGGCCAGATCATTCCCATGCACTTCATCCAGAGCGTGGTGGTCACCCACAACGGCAAGACCGTGCTCGACACGCAATGGAGTCAGGCGGTCGCGCGCAACCCTTTCCTGGGGCTGCGCATCAAGGGTGCGAAAGCGGGCGACAAGATCGGCGTGACCTGGACCGACAACAAGGGCGACAAGCGCACCGACGAAGCGACTGTTGCCGCGCCCTCCTGAGCGCGGCTCGAATCGACAACAACGGAGGAGGAACCATGGCGATAACACGCGGCGGCATTGCTGCCGTAACGTTCGTGTGTGTTGCTGCACCAGCCGCGGCTTTGGCGCAGGGCCAGCCGGCCGACCCCCTGGCCGTGGGGCGCCAGATGCTCATGGAAGACAACCCGGGCGAGCTGTGGATCGAGCGGGGCAAACAGTTGTTCTACGAGAAACGGGGCCCCAAGAAAGCGTCACTCGAGCAGTGCGACTTCGGCCTGGGCCCGGGGAAGCTGGAAGGCGCGGCCGCGCGGCTGCCACGCTATTTTGCCGACACCGACAAGGTACAGGACCTGGAAACGAGGCTGATCACCTGCATGGTGCAGCTGCAGGGATTCAACGAAGCCGACATCGTCCGCCGGGCCATCAGCCCCGGCGGCAGCAGCGGCTCGGACGTGGAGGCCCTGGCGCTCTACATCGCCTCCCGTTCGAACGGCATGAAGGTCGACGTCACGTTGAGCCACCAGAAGGAGTATGACGCCTACAAGGCCGGCGAATATCTCTTCTTCCGGCGCAGCGGTCAGACGGATTTCGCGTGCGTGCAATGCCATGGCGAGGCCAACAAGCGCATCCGCCTGCAGGACCTGGTCCATATGACCGACAAGAAGGGGGCACAGGAGGTCGCCTCGACCTGGCCCGCCTACCGCGGCGCGCATTTCGTCGTCCGGACCATGCAGTGGCGGCTCACGGACTGCTTCTGGCAGATGCGGTTGCCTGACATGAAGTACGGGTCGGACATGTCGATTGCGTTGACTCTGTATCTCAACCATCAAGGCAACGGGGCGGTCATCCGCGTGCCCGGATTCAAGCGCTGAGGAAGGGGAAAGCCATGCGTATGTTGGGGTCGAAATGGGCGGTGCTGGGCGTAGCGGCGCTAATCGCAGCGGGTTGTGCAACCTCCCCCGATCCGGCGACCACGCGCCAGATTGCTGAAGGCATGGTGAAGGGCGGCTTCACCGCGAGTCCTGAGCACGCAAAGCGCCTCGTGCAGGACCGATCGCAGCAGATCTGCAGCAAGATCGCGGGCGCGCAGTTGACGCAGGAGGAAGCCGCCGAGGTGGTCAAGCTGGCGCGGGCGTCGATGAAGTACCCGGCCTCCGGGAAGCTCGTTGGTGACTGGAAGATCGGCAACAAGCTCGCGCACGACGGCGCCGGCGACCGCATCCTCCGCGGCAAGCTCGAGAAGCGCAAGGAGAACGGCGGGCTCTGCCAAAACTGCCACGCCCTGGCGCCGGGAGAGATCAACGTCGGCAATGTCGGTCCCGCCCTCACCGGCTACGGGCTGCAGCGCGGCACTTCCGAAGCCATCGTCAAGCTCACCTACGAGCGTATCTACAACGGGTGGGCCTACGTTCCCTGCTCCAATATGCCGCGGCTCGGGGCAACCGGTCATCTGACGCCGGAACAGATCACGCACTTGGTGGCATTCTTGATCGAGCCGGCCTCGCCAATCAACAAGAGATAAAACCGACGCGAGAGCGCGGTTTTATCTGCGCGCGTTCGAACGGACGATCGAAGCGCCGTTCAACGCGCGCCCTAGAAACGATCCCGCGTAATGTCCATCTCGCGGCGTGAGTTCCTGCAATTGCTGGCGGTTGCCGCGGCGCACGGCATGCCTCTCGCAGGGCGTGCGGCGGAGACCCCGCGCGGCGACGCCCTCTACGAGCTGCCGGGACCGCGCGGGAATGTCACCCTGCTCCACTTCACCGACTGCCACGCCCAGCTGCTGCCGGTTTATTTCCGCGAGCCCGACGTCAACATCGGAATCGCCGGCGCGCTCGGCAAGCCCCCGCACCTGGTCGGAGAATTACTGCTCAGGCATTTCAAGATCGCGCCGAAAACGCGGCTCGCGCATGCGTTCACGTACCTCGATTTCGAGAACGCCGCGCGCACCTTTGGTCGGGTCGGCGGCTTCGCCCACCTCGCCGCCCTGGTGAAGCAGGTGCGTGCGCAGCGTCCGGGCGCGCTGCTGCTCGACGGCGGCGACACCTGGCAGGGTTCGGCCACC
>Ga0326597_10002607_pt1 | contig 26797 bp, 33 predicted proteins | sample RVTome_12_FD_203789 | JGI IMG/M metagenome (GOLD analysis project Ga0326597, IMG submission 203789) | Soil microbial communities from uranium-contaminated site in the Upper Colorado River Basin, Wyoming, United States - RVT100D185 | ecosystem: Environmental > Terrestrial > Soil > Contaminated >... | reverse complement strand
TCGAGCGCGTGCTCGCCACCGTGAAGCGGCTCGGCATCGAGCGCGAGCTGAAGCCGTACGCCGCGACGCTGCTCGGCGCGGTGGAGCTCTCGCCCCTCGAGGTCGCGCAGATGTACCAGACGATCGCGAGCGCGGGGTTCCGCATGCCACTGCGCGCGATCCGCGAAGTGACCACGCAGGAAGGCCGGCCGCTCAAGCCCTATCCGCTCAAGGTGGAGCAGGCAATTGCCGCCGAGCCGACCTACCTCCTCACCGCCGCCATGCAGGGTGTCGTGCGCGAAGGCACGGCCCAGTCGCTGAAGAACTGGCTGCCGCCGGAGAGCGCCGTCGCGGGCAAGACCGGCACGACGGACGACCAGCGCGACGCCTGGTTCGCGGGATTCACCGGCGACCGGCTCGCAGTCGTGTGGATCGGCTACGACGACAATCGCGCGGCGAATCTTTCGGGCGCCGCCGCGGCACTGCCCGTCTGGGGCGAACTGATGGCGGCGCTCAAGCCGGAGCCGCTGGCGCCTCCCAGGCCGGACGGCATCGAGAGCGTGCTGATCGATCCGGAGAGCGGATTGCGCGCCGACGTGCTTTGCCCCGGGGCGTTGGAGCTGCCGTTTGCGCAGGGCTCGGCGCCGGTGGAGCGCGCGCCCTGCGCGTCGGCGCTGGGCGCGGTGGTCGAAGGGGTGACGCAGCAGACGAAGAGCTGGCTGGAGCGCCTCTTCGGGCAATGAGCCGGGAATAGAAGCCAGATGAGATATCTCCTTGCCGTGGTGGCGATCCTCGGCGGCTGCGCGACCGTGGGGCCGCCGGCGCCCGTATCGGAACCCGCATCGGTGCCCGTACCCGCGCCGCCTGCGGTCATCGAGAACCCGGCTGTCGCGAGTCTCATGGATGGCGCGCGGGCCGACGTTGCGGCCGGCCGGCTGATGAATGCCGCGGCGTCGCTCGAGCGCGCGCTTCGCATCGAGCCGCGCAATCCGCGCCTGTGGCAGGAGCTTGCGCGGGTGCGCTTGAAGCAAGGCGACTACGCGCAGGCGGAGAGCGTCGCTGCGCGCTCCAGTTCGTGGGCCGGTGGCGACAACCGGCTGCGCGCGGAGAACTGGCGCCTCATCGCGCAGGCGCGCGAGGCGCGCGGCGACACCGCGGGCGCCCGCGCGGCGCTCGAAGCCGCCGAACGGCAGCGGTGATCCGGTGACGCGCCGGGGGATAGGCGCGATAACCCCGGCGATCCGCGGGTTTCCCGGCAAAGCTTGATCGATATCAAATCCCCCCGCAATGACCGGGGGGAACATGGCTTTCGGGGGCAATCCGGGAAAGGGCCAATATGTCCAAGGCACTCGACATCATTCGGAGCGAGCATCGCTCGATCGCGGTCGTGCTGGAAAATCTCCGGCGCCTGACGCGGAACGGGGGGCGCGTACCCAGGATCAATTCCGCGGTATTCGGCGCGATGGTCAACTACCTCGAGAATTTCGCCGATTGCGTGCACCATCCCAAGGAGGATGAGTACCTGTTCGCGCCTCTGCGCCGGCGCGGCGCCGGCGCCGAAGCGCTGATCGCCGGGCTGGAGCGCGAGCACGCGGACGGCGGGCGGGCGCTCGACGGCCTCAAGCAAAGCTACGCGCGCCTGGAGGCGGCGGGCGACGCGGGTCTTCCCGCCTTCGCGCGGGCGGTGGAGGATTTCGCGCGCGCCTATTTCGAGCACATGCGCAAGGAGGAGGAGCAGCTTTTCCCGCTTGCGGAGAAGCTGCTCACGCCCGCGGACTGGGCGGCGATCGACCGCGCGTTCGAGGAAAACCGCGATCCCGTCGCGGCGGGCGAGATCAAGCCGATGTGATGCGGTGAGGCTACCGGCACCGGGTCCCGACTCGCGGAAAATGGAGTCGGGCGGACTCTTCAGCGGGCCGTGATCCCCGCCGTCTTGACCACCTTCGCCCACTGCGCGATCTCGCGCTTGATCAGGGCCGCGAATTCCTCCGGCTTGCGGTTGACCACCTCCACGCCCTGGCCGGCAAGGTGCTTCACCACGTCCGGGCTGCCGGCGCCGCGCGTGAGCGACTGGTACAGGCGGTCGATGATGGGACGCGGCGTGCCGGCGGGGGCGAGGAAGCCGAACCACTGCGTCGTTTCGAAGCCCGGCAGTCCCGATTCCCCCAAGGTCGGGACATCGGGCAGGACCGGAAGGCGCTTCGACGTTGTAACGCCCAGCGCGCGGATCCTGCCCGACCTGACGTGCGGCATCGCCGACAGGGCCGTGGACACCGCGGCGGAGATTTCGCCGGAAATCAGGCTGATGAATGCCATGCCGGAACCCTTGAAGATGATCTGCGGCATGTCCACTCCGGCCGTCTGCTTGAACAGCTCCGCCGTCATGTGCGGGCTGGTCCCGATGCCCGGCGATCCGAACGTGAGCTGGCCCGGCTTCGCCTTGGCGAGCGCGATCAGGTCCCGAACGCTCTTCGCCGGCACCGAGGGGTTCACGGTCATGATCTGGCAGGCGTCTACGACGTGCGACACCGGCGCGAAATCGCGCACCGCGTCGTAAGGAAGCTTCTTGATCATGCTCGGGTTGATGGTGAGCGAGGGCTGGATGATCAGCAGCGTATAGCCGTCGGGCGTGGCCTTCGCGACGATATCGGTGCCGATGACCCCGCTCGCGCCGCCCCGGTTGTCCACCACCACCTGCTGGCCGAGCTCCTCGCCGAGCTTCCGGGCGAGCATGCGCGCCAGGATGTCGCTTGCTCCGCCGGGAGACGAGGCAACCACCAGCCGGATGGGCCGGACGGGGTAGTTCTGCGCCAGGGCGCAATTCACGCCGGCACCGAACAACGCCAGCAACAGCACAATCAAGCGCTTGTTCATGGCGATCCTGCTCTGGAAAGCAGCCGCGCCGGGCTCGAGCCCGGTCTTATATTAGCGGTCGCCCGCCTTCCCCAGGCCGTCGAGCGACACGTCGGAGGGGAGCTCTTCCCGGAAGCCGGGCTGGTGCCGGTCCAGCACCACGGGGACGGGGGGCTTGGAGTTCTTCTTCGGGCGGCCGGGCTTGCTCGTGACGTAGAAAATCTTGAGCGGTGGCACGACCGGCGGGTTTTCCATGAACCGGCAGTCGGACTCCGAGGGGATGCTGACCGAGGCGCCGATCCGCGTCTTGCCGACGTGCACGGTGTAGCGGAGCATTTGCCGCGAATACGGAATCGGCTCCGCGATCACGTCGTACTTGCCGACGCGGAACCGCAGGCGCCCAGCGACCGGGGCCGTCATACCGCCTCGCCCGTCGCCAGGGACTTCTTCTGCTCCGCCCGCAGCGCCCTCGACTTCGCGCCGGCGGCCTTTCGCCGTTCGCTGAGGACGGCGGCGCACCGTTGCGCGATCTCCGGGTGGTTGAGCCGTTCCGCGTTCGCGCGCAACTGCTGTACCTCGCGCGTCGTCAGCGCGGCTATCCTGTCGTTGGTCCACTCCACCGTTCGTGTCGGCTTCGCGATTGCCATGGCGGGTATCCATTTGTGTTTCCGGAATGAATCCGGCGGGCTGCGGTGAGAAAAAAAGCCCGGCGGGCCCGGGCGATCTGATTCGCTATTGTAGCGCAGGAAGCCCCTTAATTCCAGACTTTTCTCCAAACCGGCCCGGGGCGTCTCAGGTATTGCCCCATGGGTAGCCGATCAGCGTGGCATAGCGGGCGCGGATGAGGTTGCTGGGGGAGACGTTGGTCTCGGCGCACCACGCGAGAAACTTCTCGACGCTGACGTATACCCTCTCGACCACGACATTGTCGGCGGCAGCCTCCTTGACGTTCCGGTCCACGCGGGCGCAGAAGTCCGCATAGCTGAACGGAAAATCCCCGGGGCATGCCGCTTGCAGCTTGGGGTATTCGGTCTCGGACACGAAGAAGGCGTAGGAGATCGCTTTCATCGGAAGCGAATACCGGCGTGCAGTGACACCGTGATGCAGCGCTCGGACAATCACCGCGTCCTGAGGTCCGCCGGGGTCACGTCGCCGGTGTAGACGTAGCCGGTTTCCGCGACGCTGCCCGCGCCGACGTAGATGCCGATCACCTCGAGCGGCTCGGTCCGGCTCAGGTTGTACATGAAGTGCTCGACGCCCTTCGGAATGTAGTGGACGTGGCCGCCGCGCACCTCGGCCCGGTCCGGGCCGGCGCCCGCGAGGCCGTGGCCGCGGATGACGTAGTAGAGCTCCTCGCAGTTCTCGTGCCGGTGCTTCTTGTGCACGGCGCCGGGCATGAACTTCGCCCAGAACAGAGTGGTCGGGCTGCCATTGTGGCGGCCGATCGGCATGCGGAAGTCGGTGATGCTCCAGCCGTCCTTCTCGTCCATGCGCGCGGGCTTGACCTCGTCGATGTGGACGAGAATGCCCTTGCTGAACTTCTCGCGGCGGGGCGACTTGAGGTCCGCCTCGGTCACCGGGCCGCGGAATTCGTAGCCGGTGTCCTCGACGCTCTTCGCGCCGACGTAGAAGCCGACGACGAGCGCTTCCTGGTCCTTCGTCTCGTTGTAGAAAAAGTGCTCCATCCCCTTCGGCATCACGCGGCAGTGGCCGGCGCGGACCATGCTGCGCTCGTCCCCCAGCCCGACGGTGCCGTGGCCCTTCAGGTACACCGCGACCTCGTCGCAGTTGCGGTGAAGGTGCTTGGCGTGCGTGGAGCCGGGCCGGAAGATGGAGTGGAAGAGGGTGGTCGAGCTCCCGTTCCGGCCCGAGATCGGCAGCCGGAACTCGGAGATCGCCCAGCCCTCGCCCTGCTTCATGTTCTCGGGACGGACATCGTCAACGTGCACCAGGGGGTACTTGAGGGGCATGGCGGGCCTCACGGTTTTCCGGGCACGGGTCACGGCAGCCGCCGGACGAAGAAAAGGGACGCACGGGTGCGCCCCTTTCCTGCCGCGCTCGGACTGCCTACTTCGGCTGCGACACGGTCCGCAGATAGGGCTTCAGCGTCTTGAAGCCCTGCGGATACTTCTTCTTCGCATCTTCGTCGGAAACCGAAGTCGGGATGATGACGTCGTCGCCCGGTTTCCAATTCACCGGCGTTGCGACCGCGTGCTTCGCGTTCAACTGCAGCGAGTCGAGCAGCCGCAGCACCTCGTCGAAATTGCGGCCCGCGCTCATCGGATAGACCAGCATCGCCTTGACCTTCTTGTCGGGCCCGACGATGAAGACCGAGCGGACCGTCGCGTTGTCCACGGCTGTCCGCTTTCCGCCGCTCGCGTTGGGGTGGATCATGTCGTAGAGCTTGGCTACGTGCAGGTCCGCGTCGCCGATCATCGGGTAGTTGACCGCGTGCCCCTGGGTTTCCTTGATGTCGTTGACCCAGGCCTTGTGGTCGCTCACGGGATCCACGCTCAACCCGACGATCCTGGTGTTGCGCTTGTCGAATTGCGGCTTGAGGCCGGCCATGTAGCCGAGCTCGGTGGTGCAGACGGGCGTGAAATCCTTCGGATGCGAGAACAGGATGGCCCATTTGTCCCCGATCCATTCGTGAAAGCGGATCGGCCCCTCGGTGGTTTCGGCAGTGAAATCCGGTGCTTCGTCTCCAATGCGTATCGCCATGTTCGATCTCCTTGCGCTAAGTATAGAAATAGCCGCGGCACGCGCCGATGGCGCCCCCGCGTCTCCCGGTCTGCCCGGTAGGGGCTTCGACCCTGTCCCCACGCGGCATTCCGACCAGGAGGGAGGGTCGAGTTTACTCCAGGTTTCCTACGTTGCGTGATTGGGCCGGAACACGGCGAACACCTTGTCGGAATTCGTGATCCAGGACTCGAGGAACACCGACTCGTCCGGCCCGCCGCGCCCCAGCGCGTGCATGGCGCCGGCGAGGCAGAACCAGTTGAGGAGCTCGTGGTGCCCGCGGTCCTCGGCCTGCTCGATCGTGGTGTTGCGCCAGAATTCCCAGTCGCCTTTCCGGAACGCCTCGTAGTAGCGCTTGTCCGCCTCGACGTCCGGGAACATCAGGGCGTGCTTCTTCACCAGGAACGAATGGCTCCAGCTCGAGGAGGCGATGACCGCCACGCGCCACGGGCTCGCGGCGAGCGCGCGCCCGATCGCGCTGCCCACCTGAAAGCAGCGCCACGGCTGCGGCGCGGGCGGGTCGAGGTCGCTCTCCTGCGCCTGCAGCAGCGGCTGCGCCTTGGTCGGACTCAGCGGCGTGCCGTGCGCGCCGATCAGCCAGCGCCCGTAGGCGTTCACGGCGAAGGGCACCACCGGGTAGGGGAAGCCCTTGCGGTCGTAATCGAGGTAGAGGATCGAGTTGGCGAAGGCGTGGCCGAGCGCGTGGTGCAGCGGCTTGTAGGCGTAGGCGACATCCACGCCTTCCTTGAGCAGCGACGAGGCGAGGTACTTGCCGCCGGCGCGGTGGCCCGGCACGGTGAAGGTCTGCTCCTCGGGCTCGTCCCACGCGTTGGGGCCGCGATGATGGCCCTTCCATGGCTGGAAGCTGACGGAGTCGTAGGCGAGGATGGAGAAGGCGGGAACGCAGTCCTCGTGGAAATTCTCGTACTGGTCGTCGCCCCAGATCAGCAAGAAGTCCGGCTTGAAGGCGTCGAGCTCGGCGCGGATCCGGCGCAGATTCTCGATGAGATCGCGGCGATGGCGCTCGGAGTGGGCGAGCCCCTCGTCGGCTCCCCACTGCTCGCGCATGGTAGGGTGCCAGTTCTCCACCGACCGCAGCCGCTCGGGAAGCGCGCGGTCCTCCAGGCACATTTTGATGCGCCGGCTCATGTTGCCCTTGTACGAAAGGTTCGGGTAGTGGGTGATGCCGAGTCCGAGTATCTGGCCCATGCCGGCCCTCCTTCCGCAGTGCGCGGGTTATCGGGGGTATGTTCGCGATTCTACGGGGGGTCGGGCTTCGGGGACAGGTGCGACCGCCCCGAAACCCGGAACAGACCCGGTTTTTGCGTTTCACCACCCGGGAACGGGGGGTCTGCCCCTGGTTTTCGAGTTCTTCGTTGTATGATCCCGTCACTTCCGCAGACCGGGAGGAGGCGCCCATGACGTTGAAGCTCAACCACCTGCATCTGAAGACCAGGGATCCGGAGAAGACCGCGAAGTTCTACGTGGACACGCTCGGCGCGAAGATCCTGAACAAGAACCCGCGAGGCGGCTACCGCCTGGACCTGCACGGGCTGCACCTGAACGTCACGGATTTTCTCGAGGACCAGACGCGCGAGCAGAAGTACGGTATGGAGCACATCGCCATCGATACCGACGAGCTCGACGCGCTCATCGCGAAGCTCGAGGCCCAGGGCATCCACATCCTCGAGAAAACCGTCGTCTCGGGCGGCCGCCGGGTGTGCTTCTTCGAGGGGCCGGACGGCGTGCAGCTCGAGTTTATTGAAATGAAAGAGTGACAATTCGATTTTAGAGAGGAGAGAAGCATGGCTTCATCCGAAAGGTTGCGCGTGGGATTGATCGGAGCAGGCGGGCGCTGGGGCCCGTGGGCGCATGTGCCGGCGCTGACGCAATTGCCGCAGACCGAGCTTTTCGCCGTGTGCACGGCGCACGCGGACACGGCGCAGGCGGCAGCCGACAAATACGGCGTAAAGCGCGCCTACAGCGACGTCACGAAGATGAGCGCAGACCCGCAGGTGGAAGCAGCGCTCGTCGCGGTGCGCGTGCCCGCGCACCTCGCGCTCTCGAAAGCCGCCCTCGAAGCGGGCAAGCATGTCTACTGCGAGTGGCCCCTCGGCGCCAACACGAAAGAGGCCGAAGAACTTGCGGCGCTTGCGCGCAGGAAGCAACTGCTCACGATGGTCGGCCTGCAGCGCCGTGCGTCACCCGCATACCTCTACATGCGCGAGCTGATCAGGGACGGCTACGTAGGCGAGATGCTGGCGGTGAACATGACGATGATGGGGAGCGGCGTGCTGACGCGCACCTCGGACCGCACCTGGCAGCGCGACGCGAAGCTCGGCGCGAATCCCCTGACCATCACGTTCGGGCACGCGATCGATGCCGTGTGCATGGTCGTGGGCGAGCTCACCGAAGTCTCGGCCGTCGTCAGCACCCAGGTCAAGCAGTGGTTCGAGACCGACACGAAGAAGTACGTGGACACCACCGCGCCCGACAACATCATGATTCAGGGCCGGCTTGAGAACGGCGCGGTGATCAGCGCGAATGTGGGCGTCCAGCCTTATCACGGCGGCGGCTACCGCTTCGAGATCTACGGAAGAGACGGCACGCTGATGATGATCGGCGGCGGCGAGGCGGGCCAGGAGGCGAATCGCAGGATCGTGGGCGGCAAGAAGGACGACAAGGAGCTGAAGGAGCTGCCCGTGCCCGAGCGGCTCAAGTGGGTGCCGGACGCCGTGCGGAAGGAGGGCCGTGCCTACGACGTCGGCCAGATGTGGGTCAACTTCGCCCGTGCGATCCGCGACGGCAAGGGCGTCGAGCCCGACTTCGACCACGCCGTGCGCCGCCACCGCATGCTCGACGCCATCGTGCGTGCCTCCGAAACGGGCCAGCGGCAGAAGGTCAGCGCGTAAGCATCAGGCGCCAAGCTGCGGCATCCAGCGCGCGCGCCGCGTTGCGCAGCGCATCCGCGAGCCCGCGGCACGCGCGCGCCAGGGCGCGATGGGCGCGTCCGCGTGCCGTCAGGACGAAATCGAGCATCGGCTCGAACCGCTCAGCGGCCTCGAACAGATGCGCATAGCGCCGTTGCACATGCGGCGGCAGGGAAGCGGCTGCAGCTTTCCAGAACGATTCAGCCATGGGAGGCTCCTTTGCGGATGAAATTTCGGGCGGCGGCGTTCGCTGGCGAGCGCGAGCTCCGGCTAGCGCCGGCAAGCCGCGCGCGATGAGCCCGGCGAGCCCGCGGAAGGCATCGCGGAACAGGCGGGCAATCGCCTCCGCGCGGTCGCGGCGCGCGGCGCGCATGAGGGCATCGATCTCCTCATGCTTCGGATAGCGGAAATGTTCGATCGTCATGAATGCCCTGTTCTTCGCTCAATGTGTGACGAAATGATAAGCCGCGAGTTCCGCGTTGACACGCGACAATAAGTATCGTCACGCGCAAGATAGGTTCACGCGTCTCCAACGGGCGACGCACCGACTCGGCGCAGACCGTGCACCAACGTCGACCGGTCGCACCACATTGGGTGGGTGTCGCGCGAATTTCACATTGCCTTCATCAGTATGAAATAATGCGGCGAGCGGTTCTTCACCGCGCATCAGCCCTCACTTATCGCCATGGCTCTCAAACGCTCAAAAGGTCCCGCCGGAAGGCTCGTCGTGCTGGGTCACACGTCGAGTGTCCTCAAAGGCAACCCGCTCGGCGATCCGCATGCCCGCAACGTCGGCGTGTGGCTGCCGCCCCAATATGACGAAGCGGAGAAGCGGCGCTTCCCGGTGCTCTACGACCTCGTCGGGTTCACGGGCTCCGGCCCGTCGCACACCAACTGGAAGCCGTTCGGCGACAACGTTCCGGAGCGCGCCGCGCGGTTGATCCGGGAGGGAAGGATGGGGCCGGTCATCATCGTCTTTCCCGACTGCTTCACGGCGCTGGGCGGCAACCAGTACGTGAACTCGTCCGCGATCGGCAACTACGCGGACTATCTCACGCGCGAGATCATTCCCTTCGTGGACCGCCAGTTCCGCACGCTGGCAAGCCGCGAGCACCGCGGCTGCTTTGGAAAATCATCCGGCGGCTACGGCGCCATCATCCACGGCATGAAGTATTCGAGGTACTGGGGCGCGATCGCGGATCATTCCGGCGACGGCTATTTCGATTTCGCGTACTGGACCGACTGGCCGCACACGTTGAACGAGCTTGCGAAGCACCGGACGCCGAAACGAAGAGCCGGAAAATACGACGCGCGCCGGGAGGCGCGCCGCAAGGGCCTCGCGGACGGGCGCGACGACGGGCGCATCAAGCGCTTTCTCGAGCACGTGTGGAAGAAGGAGAAGCTCTCCACGGCGGAGGCCCACTGCATCATGAACCTCTGCATGGCGGCGACCTATGACCCGGATCCGAGGGCGCCGCTCGGCTTTCGCGTGCCGGTGAATCTCGAAACGGGCGAGGCGATCTGGCCGCGCTGGAAGCAATGGCACCGCCACGACCCGATCCATCTCGTCTCGAAGTACCGGAACGGCCTCAAGTCGCTGCGCGGCATCTACATCGATTGCGGCTGGCGCGACCAGTACCACCTCCACTTCGGCGCGCGCATCCTGTCGCAGCGCCTCGCGCAAGCCGGCATCCGCCACACCTACGAGGAATTCGACGACAACCACTCCGACATCGACTACCGGATGGACGTGAGCCTGCCGTTTCTCTACCGGGCGCTGAAGCCCTGACGGGCGCGGGTCTCGCGCCCGGGCGTCTAGTGCCGTTCCAACTTGTTTGGCCAAGTGCCGTAATTTTGGGACCCGCCGAATCGTCGTCAGTTCGAGGCGATCCGAATAGCCGAAGATAGTTGGAACGGCACTAGCGGTCGAGGCCGCGCGTCACGTCGTCGAACAGCTCGTCCACCTTGAAGCGCCGTGGGATGAGCCGCTGCTGGTGGACGTAGTCGATCGCGACTTCGAGATTTCGCCGGTTTGCCTCCAGCCCGAAGGGCGTCATGTCGAGCTCGCCGGCGGCGGGCGCGGGCGCGCGGCGCTTGGCTTCCCGAAGCAGCCGGTAGATCTCGCGCACGGCGTCCGGATCGGACTTCGACAGCGAATCCCTGACCACCACCATGTGGTTGATCTGGATCGCGCGGTTCCTGGCGTGCCAGTCGCGCGCCGCCTGGTCCGGATCGGAAATGAGCCGCTTCAGGCGCGGGTCGGGGAGATGGGTGTCCCGCATCACCGCGGCGTCCACTTCTCCATCGAGCAGCATCTTGAGCAGGTCGCGTCCCTCGGGCGCGCGCTCGACCGAGGGGGGATCCCTGAACTCCGCCACGTGCGGCTCCTCGAACGTCACCCAGCGCACGGAGTCGATGTTGACCCCGTAATCGCTGGCGAGGATGCCGCGCAGCCACATGCTCGTCGTCACCGAGTAGGAGCGGATGCCGACGCGGCGGCCATTGAGGTCCTGCGGGCGCAGCTCGCCGCGCGCCGAGTTGTACACCAGGAACGGATGCTGGAAGCGCCCGAGCACCACCGCCGGCAGCAGCACGTAGGGCTTTCCATGTGCCCTGGCCATCAGGTAGGTCACAATGGCGAGCTCCGACACATCGAACTCGAGATTGCGCACCGTGCGCTTGAACGCGCTCGCGACCTGCGGAACATCGGCGAAATCGAAAGCGACCCGCGACGAGGTCAGCTCGCCGCGCCGCAGCGCCCGGGTGGTGGGGTAGTCGCCGAGCAGCGTTTTCAGTCGCGCCGTGCGCGGCGACTCGATGGGAGTGGCAGGTTGCGGAGTGGATGGCATGCGCGCGCGTCTCCCGGAGCAGGCTGAGGAGCGCAGGGTATCAAATCCCCCTGCGCTTCGCTCGCCCCCCTTTGACAAAGGGGGGTAGGGGGGATTGGTTGACGAGCGGCCAGGGTGTCTACTATGTTGCCGATATAAATACCGACAACAACGAGGAGGAGCGAGTCATGGAACGAGCGGCGATAAGGGTACTGCTCTATGCATTGATTTTGTCGGCGATACCGGCGGCGTTGGCGCAAACGGGAAAGTACCCCGAGCGCGCGATACGCCTGATCTCGCCGTTTCCGCCGGGCGGCACCGTGGACGTAAATGCGCGGCTGCTGGCGCCGGCCGTATCGAAGTCGATCGGCCAGCAGGTGGTGGTGGACAACCGCGCCGGGGCGTCCGGCATCATCGGCACGGCGGAGGCGGCACGCGCCAAGCCGGACGGCTATACAATCATCCTCAACACGACGCCGATGGTGACGAACACGCTGATGTACGCGAAGGTGCCGTACAACGTGCTCAAGGATTTCGAGCCGGTCACCATCCTGTCCACGACGCCCTCGTTCCTGAGCGTGCATCCGTCGGTGCCGGCGCGATCAGTGCGCGAATTGCTGCAGCTCGCCAGGTCGCGCCCCGGCGCGCTCAACTACGCCGCCGCGGGTGTCGGCACCAATCCGCACATTGCGGGAGAGCTCTTCAACCTGCTCGGCAAGGTGAACATCCAGGCCGTCCAGTTCAAGGGCGGCGGCCCTGCGCTGGTCGCGGCGATCAGCGGCGAGGTCGGCGTCGCGTTCTCGGGCGTTGCTGGCGCGGTGGGTTTTGTGCAGACCGGCCGCCTGCGCGCGCTCGGGGTGACCAGCCTCAAGCCGGTCGCGGCGCTGCGCGGGGTTCCAACAATCGCCGAGTCGGGGCTGCCTGGCTACGAATTCGTCGCGTGGTTCGTGCTGGCCGCGCCCAAGGGCACTTCGCGCGAGATCATCCTGGCGCTGAACAACCACTTCCGGAAGGCAATGACCTTTCCCGAAACAATCCGGCGCTTCGAGGCGGAGGGGCTCGACGTCGTCGGCAGCACGCCGGAGCAGGCGGCTTCTACCATGGCATCCGAGCTGAAGAAGTGGGCGGTCGTCATCCGGGAGCGGGGGATGAAGGCCGACTGACGTCGCGGCGCCCGGGAACGGGGAGTTTCCGCGGCTGCGCCGGCTTGAGGGGCCCCCAGAGGCGGCTGTAGGAGGTGTCCGCGAGCTGCAGCGCGGCGACCGGGTTGTGACCGAGGACGCGGTCCTTCGCGACCAGCACCGTCGTCAGCCCCTTCGCATGCCGGAAGAACAGGCTGTCGTGGCCGATGCACAGTCCCAGCACGATATTGAATTCACACCCGTGCTCGTTCAGGAGCTCGGCCTGGCACACCGGATTGCACAGCGCCTCGAACTGACCGGGTCGGACTTTCTCGTGATCGGCGATGCCGAGATCCTCTTTCGGTAAGCTGCCGGTCTTGCACGCGGCCGACACCACCTCGAAGCCGTGGCTTTCCAGGACTCCTCGAACTGCTGCGGCGACAACCTACTATAGGGAGGTCGTGAGGAACCGCATTTGTCCTGGATCAAGTGAACGCGTGGTGCTGGCCGCGCCGCCAACCGCCGGGTCGAAGTGACGCTTGCGCCGCTGACGGCGGGTTGAGCCGGGGGGGCCGGCGCAGGACACGCCGGCTGCGGTTTTTTCATCGCGTCCGCAGCCGGTACCACGGGTGCGGATTCCCGGGCACCTTGACCCGCAGGGTGTAGACCGAGGTGTAGGCACAGCAGAACAACGTCCGCAGATCCGGGCCGCCGAACGCGAAGTTCACCGCCTGCTCGGGAAACCGGATGATCCCGACGCGCATTCCGCCGGGGGTGAATACCCAGATTCCGCCCGGCCCGGTGCAGTAGACGCGGCCCTGCGAGTCCACTTTCAGCCCGTCGGGTATGCCGCGTTCCGTGCCCTCGTTCATGTCGGCGAAGATACGCCGCCCCGTCATGATGCCGGCCGCATCGAGCGCGATCGCGTGGATGTACTTCGAGGAGCGGGTGTTGGCGACGTAGAGTGTGCGCTCATCCGGCGCGAACGCGAGCCCGTTGGGGTACTCGCAGTGCGCCACCACGCTCACCGCGCCATCGGGCATCACGCGATAGACGCACGCGCCGTCCCACAGGTTGTCGATGCCGGCAGGGCCGGGTATTTCCCGCTGGGCGTAAGGCACGCGCTTGTCCGGGTCGGTGAAATAGAGGCTGCCGTCGGAGCGGCACACGACGTCGTTGGGACGGTTGAAGCGCCCGCCCTGGTAGCGGTCGACCACCGTTTCCACGTTGCCGTCGGGCCCCGTGCGCGTGACCTTCCGGCCATCGCCCTCGCACACGATCAGGTTGCCCTTCAAATCGAAGGTCGTGCCGTTGCCGCCTTCGGTCCTGCGCACGAGTTGCGGCGGCTGCCCGGGTCTGATGCGGTGCAGGTTGTTGCGGCGGAGGTCCACGAAGTACCAGTAGCCGTCGGGATGCCACAGGGGTCCCTCCGTGAAGATGAAGCCGGTCGCAAGGCGCTCTGCTTCAGTCGTCTCCAGGATCCCGGGCAGGTCGTTCGCGGCGGGCATGGTTTTTCCCTGCTCAGCCCTCGAGCTCGAGGATGTCGAAGCCGCAATTGCGGTCGACGATGTAGACGAGGCCGCGGGCGTCGACTTCGACGTCGTTGGTCTGCGGGGTCGCGTAGCCGCCGCACGGCTCCGGAATGAACCACGCGACCTCCTGCGGCGAAACCGGGTCGCGAATGTCGACCACCCGCAGCCCGCCGGAAAACCACGCGCAATAGACCAGGGTGCCTTCGACGTGCTCCTGGAACTGATGCGCGCCGAAACGGCCGCCTTTGCGCGCCCACGGCGTATCGAGCTCGCTCACCTGGAAGTGTCCGAGCGGCCGGATGCGCGCGAGGTCGCCCACGTCGAACAGCCACAGTCCGGCGGGGATCCGGCCGGGGTGCCGCCCATGCGCCTCGTCCATCGCGATCGCGACCTCGCGCCCGCCGACCGGGCGCGGCACGCGCAGCACGGTGTGAGTGGGATCCTCGATCGGCGGGTGGTAGTTGTATGCGCCGGCGGTGCGTGGGCGCGTGATGTCGGAGATGTCGATCACGCGCAGCCCGGCGTTGAAGCAGCCGGCCCACAGCTCGTTTCCGCAGCGCATCGCGTGATGCAGGTGCCAGACCTCGGACGGGCCTTCCGGCGTCTCGCCGCCGGCGATGTGCTGGCCGGGCAGCCACCAGCGCGAGACTTCCCGGGGGCGCGCCGGGTCGCTCACGTCGTAGTTGACGAGTATGTTGCCGGCGTAGCCCTCCATGCCGGTGGAGATGTAGGCATAGCGCTCGTCGACGTCGAAGCGGTGCACGCCCACGCCGCCCGTCTTCACGTGCGTGATGAGCCGCGGCTTCGCGATATCCGAAATGTCCCACACCCTGAACCCGGCGCGCGGAAAGCCGGTGCGGCTCCACTCCTCGAGCTGGGGCAGCTCCGATTCCTTGACCTTGAGCCTGTCCGCGACCTCGGCAGGGGTCGGCGCGCGCCCGAGCGACTTCTGCAAGTCCGCGCGCGTGGCCGCGAGGCGGGCGGCCTTGGCGGCGAACCGCCGGCCCGGGCGCTCCAGATTCGTGTACATGACATCACCCACGACGCGCACCTTGTGGCTGTGCTCGTGCGGACGATCGAGCGGGATGCCGGCGGCGACGCGCGGGCGCTTCGGGTCCGACACGTCGACGATCGTGGTGCCGTGCGGAGCTTCCATGTGCCCGAGGAACGCGTAATGCCCCTGCACGACGACCTGCCCGCTTCCCGGCAGATCGAGATGACCGAGCCGCCTCACGCGATGGGCGAGCGGGGACGAAGCAGTGGCGGGAGTATCCATGCGCGTTCGAGCCGGATGTCAGGTTGAGGGTGGCGGGCCCGTGATGGCGGGATTCTAACGCCGACGGCCCGCGTTACCGACTCGCCGGCTCGGGTAAGACCGCCGGAGCGCGATTACAGCAGGTGGGACTGGAAACCGGCCCCTGTCACCGCGCGCTCAGAGGCCGCGGCAAGAGCTCGGAAGGTATCTCTTATCAACGGTCGTGCCGGCTCCACCGCACAGCCAGCCGTAAAGGCCGGCGCCCATGTCGGTGGTCGTATCGGCGAAGATCGTCGGCGACGCCATCGGTACCATCGTCAAGACTTTCGTATCGACGTTGGCGTTGATGTTCCGAACGGCGATACTCACCTTGCCGTCGACGTCGGTCGCAAGCGACGCCACGTAGCGGGTGGTGCCGCCCTCGCATCCCCAGTTGCCCGCCCCCGGCGGCGTGCCGCCGGACTGGTAAATCTCGGCGATCGAAGTGCGGCACCCCGCCAACGCCAGTATCACTTCCGACATCTTCGAGCGAACCATGTAATCCTGGTACGCGGGGATTGCGGTGGCCGCGAGTATGCCGATGATCGCGACCGTGATCATCAGCTCGATCAGGGTAAAGCCCGTTGAATTCCGATTCATGGTTGAAGTCTTCAAGTTTTCCCCTGGGCTCAGCAATTAATGTGCCTTGGTCGAGGGGTGATTTTGGCCGGTAATTTTGCACTCGGTGCCTGCCACACATAAGGAAAAATACCTCGGTACGGCGGCCGCTGCATCGACCCGCAGCGGACCTATTTCCGCACCTGCCGCCGTGCGGCAGATAGCGCCGCAGATGGGCGGACATGTGGCGACATGAATTTCGACTCACGATCCGCGAGTCGCCAGATCACGCTGGCCCGGGGGCACGCACGAACCCCGGCACGGATTTCAGAAGCCTCCCCGAAGGCGGCCGACGCCATGCATCGATATTCAAGGATACCAACGAGACGCGGCTGACACCATAATGGTGACGGAAACCGGGTTGGTACTCAAGAGCAGAAAGGGGAACCGCTCGTTTACCGGGACGATCACACTCTGGACGTGCCGCAGATGAGCAAAGACGCTACCGGAGGAGTGCGCGAGGCGGTGGACGCCGTCTACCGGTCGGAGTCGCGCCGCGTCTTCGCCACGCTGATCCGACTTCTGGGCGATTTCGACCTCGCCGAGGAGGCGCTCCACGAGGCATTCCGCGCGGCACTCGAGCAGTGGCCACGCGAGGGCGTGCCCGCAAATCCGCGCGCCTGGCTCGTGTCGGCGGGCCGCTTCAAGGCCATCGACGGAATACGCCGGAACGCGCGCTTCGATCCGCTCGGCGAGGACGCCGAGTACATCGCCGGGAGCGATGATTCCGCATCCTGGGCGAGCGGTGACATCGAGGACGACCGGCTGCGGCTGATCTTCACCTGCTGTCACCCGGCGCTGCAGCCGGATGCCCAGGTGGCGCTCACGCTGCGCGAGGTCTGCGGGCTTACCACCGAGGAGATCGCGCATGCCTTCCTGACCGCTCCGCCCACCCTGGCGCAGCGCATCGTGCGCGCCAAGAACAAGATCCGCGACGCGAAAATTCCCTACCAGGTGCCCTCGCAACCGGAACTGCCGGAGCGGCTGGACAGCGTGCTGCGCGTGATCTACCTGGTGTTCAACGAGGGCTATGCCGCGTCGGCGGGGGCGACGCTCACCCGGCACGACCTGTCGGCCGAGGCGATCCGCCTGGCGCGCCTGCTCGTCGAGCTCATGCCGGAGCCGGAGGCGGTGGGGCTCCTCGCGCTCATGTTGCTGCATGAGTCGCGCCGCTCCGCGCGCGCCACGCCCGCGGGCGACCTGATCCTGCTGGAAGACCAGGACCGCTCGCTCTGGGATCGGGGCATGATCGAGGAGGGCACGGCGCTGGTGGAGCGGGCGCTCGCGTCGCGCCGCTTCGGCCCCTATACGATTCAGGCGGCGATCTCCGCGGTACACGCGGGAGCACCCAGCGCGGCCGCGACGGACTGGGCGCAAATCGTCGGGCTCTACGACGTGCTGGCGCGGGCGGAACCCTCGCCTGTGGTGGAGCTGAACCGCGCGGTGGCGGTCGCGATGCGCGACGGCCCCGCGGCCGGGCTCGAGCTGATTGGCGTGATCCTCGCGCGCGGGGAGCTCGAGGACTATCGCCTCGCGCATGCGGCGCGGGCGGACCTGTGCCGGCGGCTGGGGAAGACTGCCGAAGCCCGGGCTTCCTACGAGCGCGCGCTCGCGCTCACGCGCCAGGAGCCGGAGCGGCGGTTCCTCGAGCGGCGCCTGGCCGAGCTCGGCAGGTGAATTCGTGCGGCGCCGCGTGCCGTAACGTCAACGCATGCGCTTGGGACGGCGCACGGCGCGCACTTTGCCGGTTGGACCGCCGCCCGCGTAAAACAGGTCCGCGCCGTCGGACTCGAGGCCCGACACGAAGACGCCTTCGGGCATGGTGAGGCGGGCGAGAATCTTGCCGCTCCCGGGATCGATGCGGCGGATCTCGCTCTGGTCGCCTTCCCAGGTGCCATGCCAGAGCTCGCCGTCGACCCACGTCACTCCCGTGACGAAGCGGTTCGACTCGATCGTGCGCAGGATCGCGCCCGTCTGGGGGTCGATCTGGTGGATCTTCCGGTCGCGGTGCTGCCCGACCCAGAGCGTGCCCTCGGCCCACGTCAGGCCCGAGTCGTTGCCCTTGCCGGGCGCGGGAATGGTCGCGACGACCGCTCCCGTCGCGGGGTCGACCTTTTGAATGCGGGCGTCGGCGAGCTGATAGAAGTAGCGCCCGTCGAATGCGGTGCCGGCGTCGGACGCGACTTCGATGGCGCGCACGTCCCGGCCGCTCGACGGATCGAACGCGCGGAGCGCTTTGCCTGCGGCGAACCAGACGTGGGTGCCGTCGAACGTCACGCCCCCCACGTTCGGGGCATCCGGAAACGGGCCGTATTCGCGGACGATCTCGGCTGCCTGCACGCCGCTCTTTGCGTCATTTCCTCTCGTACGATCCATGCGTTCTCCTTTCCTCATGTTGCGATCAGCTTAGCCCCATGATGGGCGGCGCCGGGAGTAACAATGTCGTCGCGAATCCGCCGATCGGTGCGGCGAGCCAGCGGCGCGCCCGGCCGCGACCGAGCGTGCGCACCTTGCCGGATGCCTCGAGGGCGCCGAGCGCGCGCTGCAACGTGCGCTGGCTCGAGCCTAGCGCGAGAGCCAGCGCCGACGTGGACCACGCTTCGCCGTCGGCCATGAGCGCGAGCACCTCGGCGTCCGGGCCCTCGATCGGCGGCGCCAGGACACGCACTTCGCCCGAGCGCGGCAGGAGCGCGAAGCCGCCCGGCGTTGCCCGCACGTCGGCCAGCGCGCGCATCTCCCTGCGCAGGCGGCCGAGCTCGACGCGGAGCCGCGCGCGATGCGACTCGTTTATACGACGGGCACGGAACGCGCGCTCGCAGAGCATCTCGCGGGACGCCTCGCCGGGCCATGCTTCGGCCAGCGTGCGCAGGAGCGCGAAGAGAATCGGGCGCCGCGCGAGGCGCACTTCACGCCGCTCCCAGCGCGCGGCCCGCCGGCACGCATCCACGATCAGGTGCGGCGAAGCGAGCAGCGTCTCGACTTCCGCCAGCACGAGCGGTCGTTCCTCGCCTCCCGCGATGAGCCGTGCCGCCGGCAGCGCGAGCGTCTGCTCGGCCCGCTCGACTTCGGCGCGGAGCGGGGCGATGCCCGAGCGATCGGCCGCGGCCCGGGCGCGGGTAAGCGCCGCCCGGGCGGGCGTGGTGCGGCCGCGGCGCAGCGCGATCTCGGACGCGACGAGCTCGCCCCTCGCCATCAGCATGGCCGGGGCCGCGCGAAGGTCCAGCTTGTCGAGCGCGTCGCCCGCTTCGGTCACCCGGCCGAGCAGGAGCAGCCGGCGGATCTGGAGGAGCGCGGCGTGAAGCCCGTTGTCGTGGTCGCCCAGGGCGCCGAAGGTGCGCCGGGCCTCGTCGAGCGCGTGCGTCGGCCATTGGAGATCACGCGACGCGAGCGCTACCTCGGCTTCGGCCGTGGCGCATCGTGCGCGCTCTACGCGCTCCCTCGGGCCGAACTTACGCGCCGCGCGCCGCAGGAGCACCCGGGCTTTCGGCAGCTCGCCAAGCTGGGCCATCGCGATCCCGCGCAGGGCGAGGGCGGGCGCGTCGTGCCGCAGCGCGATCCGCTTGAGCGCCCCCAGGGGGTCGCCTGCCTGGAGTGCCCTCGCTGCCGCCGTGACGAGCGAATCCATGCGCGCATCCTACGCCGCGAAAACGCGTCACAGTTGTTACTCACGCTTCACCGCCGCTGAAAGCTAACCTGTCGCCGTTCCATCAACTCAACCAACCAGCAAAGGAGAACGGCAATGGATATTCTGCATCGAGTCGGAATCAAATCGTCCCCGGATGAAGTTTACAAAGCATTGACCACGCGTGAAGGTCTTGCCGCCTGGTGGACGGACAACACGCAGGCGGAAAGCAAAGTCGGCGGATCGCTCAAGTTCCGCTTCAGCTCCGGCGGCAAGGAGATCGGCGGCTTCGACATGAAGGTTCTGGAGCTTCAGCCCGCCAGGCGTGTGCTGTGGCAAGTGGTCGACGGGCCCCAGGAATGGATCGGCACCAGGATCAGATTTGATCTCAAACAAGCGGGCGACCATGCCATCGTCCTCTTCAAGCACCAGGATTGGAAGGAGCCGGTCGAATTCATGCACCATTGCAGCACCAAGTGGGCGATTTACCTGATGAGCTTGAAGTCGCTGGTGGAAACCCGGGAAGGGAGTCCCAACCCGAACGACACCCATATCAGCGGCGACGGGCCGGACTGAAGCTAAATGGGGTCGGGTTCACTTCTCAGGAAAAGTGAACCTGACCCCCAATTTCACAGCGCAGGACCTAAAATGACTCTGACCCCATGCACGCGAGAAACTACGTCGCAGTATCAGATGTAGCCCGCCTCGCGCTGGTGGCGGATGGCCAGAACGAGCACGCGGTCTCGGGCCTCGTCGTAGCGATAGAGGGCAAGATAGCCGCTTCTGCCGCGTGATATCACCAGTTCCCGATAGTCCGACTCGACCGTGCGGCCCAGCAGTGGGTGGTGCTGCAGCGCATTGACTGCCGACTCGATCAGGTCGGCCGTTTCAGCGGCCACCGGCGGATCGCTCTCCGCCAGGAAGTCAACGAGTCTCAGGAGATCCGACGAAGCGCGCGGCGCGTAGCTGATGGCCGCCATCGCCGGACGCTACCACTTGACGGGTTTCGGGCGTGCGGGCCTCTTCCCGGCTGCGCGGGCGCCGATGTAGCGGTGCACGTCCTCGGCCCGGTACACCAGGCCGGTCTTCTTGACTTCCTTCTCCGCAGCCAGCGCGTCCGCAATGAACGCCTTGCGCTTTTCGGCGAGCGTCGCCAGCGTCTCGAGCGCCTCGACCATCCACGCATGGGGCGTCTGGCCGGCGGATTGCGCCAGCGGCGCGATGCGTTTCTTGAGCTTCTCGGGGAGTTTCAGCGTCGTCGTCGCAGCCATGGCAGGCCTCCGTTAGGTGCCACCAAGGTAACACCGAGACCCCGGCCGGTCAAGGTATACGTCTCGGATAAGGCGTCGCAGATGGAGCGTTGCAGATGAGGCGCAGTATCTGAGACGCTTCTGCTTCTAGTCCGGGATCTCGGGATCGACGAGGTTCGCGAGCTGCGCGAGCGACTCCTGCCAGCCGGGGTAATGAGTCGCCTGTCCCCGGTTTGCTAGCATTGGAGTTCGCCGGTTATTTTGGGAGGGATATATGATCGTCGACCTGCCGATGTTTACCCTGATTCATGTCGTCATCAGCGTGCTGGGCATCATCACGGGACTCGTGGTCGTCGGCGGCCTCATGGCCGGCGCGCGGATGGACGGCTGGACCGCCTTCTTCCTCGTTACGACGATACTCACCAGCGTGACCGGGTTCGGCTTTCCGTTCACGAAGGTCCTGCCGCCGCACGTCGTGGGGGTCCTCTCGCTCGTGGTGCTGACCGTGTGCCTGGCGGCGCGCTACTTGAAGCAGCTGGAGGGCGGGTGGCGGACGACCTACGTGGTCACCGCCGTGACGGCGCTCTATCTCAATGTCTTCGTGCTGGTCGTTCAGCTCTTCGCCAAGACGCCCCCGCTCGCCGGGCTGGCTCCCACGCAGCAGGAGGCTCCCTTCGCAGTGACGCAGGCCCTCGTGCTCGCTCTTTTCGTGTGGATGGGATGGGCAGCGGTGCGGGGTTTTCGGAGAATGTCCTGACAGCGTCCCAGATACTGCGAGCCTTAGCCGCGACGCCTTTCGCCTTTCAGCAGTCGCCGGACACGAACCCAATACGCCGCTTTGGCGCTTCGGGTGCGGGTTGCAGCAGCGGCAGCAGTTTGCGGTAGATGTCGCGCAGCGATGCATCGTGCTGGAGGAGTGTCTTGTCGATTTCCGCCAGCCGCTTGAGGATCGCCGCGTTGGCGGCGATCTGTTCGCGCAGGCGCACGAACGCCCGGATCACGTAGATGCTCATGTGGACTGCGCGCTCGCTCCGCAGGACATTGGCTGCCATGAGAGCGCCGTGCTCGGTGAACGCCCAAGGCAGAAAAGCTGTGCCGTGTCGGCGGCGGGATGTGGTCGCAAATTGCGACCACATCCTGTCTTTAGTCGCAGAATCAACTGGTTGCAAACTTGAGGTCGCAAATTGCGACCTCAAGTTTGATGACTCGGCCACATTGAGCTGAAACGCGAAATCGACCGGGAATCGCGAGCGATTGCGTTTGGTGGCTTCGTTGAGCCGCTTGGTCGTAACCCCATACAGCCGGGCGAGGTCGGCATCGAGAATGACCCGGTGGCCGCGGATCGTATAGATCAGCGGCTCCAGGGGTCGCTCCGGACCTCGGTCCCTTCCAATTGTCATGGAACATGGCGCTCCTCAGGATGGAGAACGCGCAGCGAGGATGCGCGTTGACGAGTGCCAGGCGCAGGGTCGCAGGTTTCTTCGAAGGACCCCGCTGTTAGCCGGTCGAACCCGGGACGCGTTATCTGGGATGCAGCTATCCCCGTCGGCTACGCGTCGGGGATTTCGGGATCGACCAGGTTCGCGAGCTGCATGAGCGACTCCTGCCAGCCGAGGTAGCACGCTTCGGGGGGAATGACGTCGGGGATGCCTTCCTGCACGACGGTCAGCTCGGTCCCGCACGACACCTTCTTCAGGGTCACGGTCACCACCATTTCCCCCGGCAGGTTCGGGTCGTCGAACTTGTCGGTGTAGCGGATGAGCTCGTTCGGCTTCAGCTCGAGATACTTCCCGCCGAAGGAGTGGCTCTTCCCCGTGGTGAAATTGGTGAACGACGCCTTGTGCGAGCCGTCGACCTTGCCGTCGGCCTGGTGGACCGTGCAGGTGAAGCCGTACGGCGGCAGCCACTTGCACATGGCGGCGGGGTCGAGGAACGCCTTATAGACCCGCTGGGGCGGGGCCTTGAAAACGCGGTGAAGACGGATGGTGCCGGGCATGGCTCTCTCCTTGATTGGTCGGGTGCGCCCCTTAGTCGATCGGGTCCCGGGCAAATCGACAGGCGTGCGGGCGCTTGCCTTGCCCTGATGCGGGGCGTAGATTGTCCCGCAGCTTGCCCCTGAATAATTATCAAACCAATGGTGGGGCATGCAGGAGGAGAAAATGAAATTCCGCCATCGCGCCTGGCTGGTCTGTCTCATCCTCGGTTTCGCGTGGCTCGCATCGGCGCACGCGCAATACCCCACCCGCACGATCCGCTTCATCCTGCCGTTTCCGCCCGGCGGCGGCACCGACACGATGGGACGGGCGATCTCGACCCGGCTCGGCGAAGGGCTGGGGCAGCAGGTCGTCGTCGACAACCGCGGCGGCGGCGGCGCCAACATCGGCGCGGAGCTGGCGGCGAAGTCCCCGCCCGACGGCCACACGCTGTTCATGATGACCCAAACGCACACGGTCAACGCGACGCTCTATCGCAATCTCGGCTACGACCTCGTCCGGGATTTCGCTCCGGTAACGCACCTGGGCGGCACCGCCTACGTGGTGGTGGTGCACCCGTCTGTCCCCGTGAAGTCGGTCAAGGAGCTGATCGCCCTGGCGAAATCCCGCCCCGGCGAGCTCACGCATTCCTCTTCGGGCAGCGGCAGCGGCCCGCACCTGGCCGGCGAGCTCTTCAAGAGCATGGCGGGGACGAAGATGCTGCACATCCCCTACAAGGGCGGCGGCCCGTCGGTCATCGCGCTCGTCGCCGGCGAAGCGATGGTCGGATTCACGACCACGCCCTCCTGCATAAACCAGATCAAGGCGGGGCGGCTGCGCGGCCTCGCGGTCAGCAGCGCCCAGCGCTCGCCCTACCTCCCAGAGCTGCCGACCGTGGCGGATGCCGGCGTCCCGGGCTACGAGACGTCCGCGTGGTACGCCATGCTGGTGCCGACCGGCACGCCTGGTGGGATCATTGCGCGCCTGAATTCGGAAGCGGCCAGGGCACTGACGCTGGCGGACGTGAAGGCCCGGCTCGACGCGACCGGGATGGTGCCGCAGAGCAGCACCCCCGAGGAGCTGCGCAAGCTCATACACGAAGAAATCGCCAAGTGGGGAAAGGTGGTTAAAGCGCTCGACCTGCGCGTGGATTGAAGAAGTTGTGGCAGAGGGGCCAGGCTCGCAGCCGAGCCTGGCCTCTTTCATTTCCTGGGGAAATGTGGACCCGGCCCCATCACTCCTCACGGGCTCGACGGCCTGCGCGACCGCGTCTACATCGCCACGAAAGTGCGGCTGCAAACCGCGGAAGACCTCGCCGACATGTCCGGCGCGGTACGGCGCTCGGTGGAGCAGAGCCTGCAGCGGCTGCACACGGACCATGTGGACGTGCTGCAAATTCACCACCAGCTCGGACCGGAAGGGGGCCAGTACCTGGCGGCGGTCGGGCCGCCGCCCCGCTACGCGTATCGGCTGAACCGGGAGCAGGGCCTGGAGCTCGGCCACGCCATGCGTTGCATTCCACACGGCCCAGATACTCTACAACCTGCTGAACCGGACGGCGGCGATTGCGCCGCCCAGCGGATTCGACGATGTGAACCAGGGCCGGGCCATCGAAGTCGCCCGCCGGAACGGGATCGGAATCATCTGCATCCGCGCCCACGCAGCCGGCGCGCTCACGGAAAAGCTCGACAGGGACGTCGCCCCGGACTCGGACGTGGCGCGTGACTTTGCCCGGAGCCAGAGATTCGGCCATTTGAAGGAGGGGGCCTGCGCCAGCCTGTCGCAGGCGGCGTTACGTTTCTGCCTCGACAATCCGCACATCGCCACGGTCGTGCCGGGCGTCAAGAATGTGGCGGAGCTGGAGGAAAGCGCCGCGTGCTCCGGCCTGGGGTCCGACCCGGAGGCACCGCTACTTTGCTGCCGCTAATATTTGCGGCCATCGCTTATTGTGAAATTCCCCGGGCAAGACCCCCTCCTTGAAGACGGATTTGGGTATTGCCTGCAGGCACTTAAGTCCAAAGCGCTCCGATACGAAACGTGCCGGTGCGGTCGCCGCAAATCTGCCGATGGTCTCGATCGCGTTCAAGAGTTCCCGTTGAGACATGTGCGCCCGTTCAATGAAGGCGGCGGCAATCTCGGTAGCGAGCCGGGCTTGCTCGATGCCTTCAGGATTGCGCTTCTCCTGGAGGTGATAGAGATTCCAGACTTTGGCCTGCAATAAATGCAATGGATGGAGTACACGAAGCGGCTCCCCCTCGAATTGAACAACTACAGCGGACCTGTCTATGTCCTCCGATTTCAGTCCAACAATACTCGCCAGATAGTCGATCAAGACCGGTTCGGGATATCCCTCCATCTCTACCAGGATCACGGCACTGTTCGGGGTGTGGTCGTCCAGCGAAGCAACCTTGAGCGTGTGTGGGATCCTGAGACGGGCGGATATCCGCTTTGCCTCAGATATCGTTGCAAGGTAGTCGATATCACCCGTTAGCACGGGCAAGTTCGACCGAATGCCATAGTATTCAGCCCAAAACGCGACCGCCTGGCCACCTATGAGTACTGCTTTTTCTGATCGCGTCTGTGCTATCAGGGCTGCCGCATCTTCAGGCTTGAGGAGGGTCACCTTGGAAGCTTCCCCCAACTCAGGATCTTTGCCCGAGAGCCATCGATGAAGGAAGCCTTGTGAAGTTCCTGAGGGACCAGGCGACGTCCCGAGAGAGATTCCCCTTGTTCAACCGCTCGTTCCTTTTCGCGGACAACGAGTTCCAGGCCCACAACGTCGAGCAAGCGACACAGTTCATCGATGCCGATGTTCTGTTCTCTGCTTTCGATGCGATTCAGCTTCTCGCGACGCAAGCCAGCCCGAGCCGCAAGTTCCGATTGCGACATACCTAGCGATCGACGGCGCGATGCGAGAACAGGATATATGTGCTGTTTCACGCATATATTGTGCTGTTACAGACACACTATGTCAATGGGGCCAAGGTCCGGGTGGTAACGCCTCGGCGGAGCTTGAGACGGGCCCCTGTTAACTGTCGCGAAAGGCGGAATCGCGACAAATAAACTTGCTCCTGAACCACAAGGCCGCCATCGAGATGCTCGTCGAGCACGCCGGGGAAATCGCCTTCAATACATTCACCTTTTTCAATCTGCACGCTCTGCTATCGGAAAACCTGCTGGCGGATCCAAATGCTTCCGGCCGTCTTCGCACTACGATCGTCGAAATCGGCGGAACCGTATACCACCCTTTAGCCATCCCCCAGCAGATCGAGGAGTACTTTCGCCTCATTCTTGAAAAGACCAACGCCATACGCGACCCCTTCGAACAGGCGTTCTTCCTGATGGTGCAGATTCCGTACCTTCAGCCATTCCTCGACGTCAACAAGCGGGTATCCAGATTGGGCGCCAACATCCCGCTCATCAAGCAGAATCTGTCGCCGCTATCCTTCGTGGACGTTCCCGAGCAAGCCTATATCGACGGCACGCTGGGCGTGTATGAACTCAACCGGATCGAATTGCTGCGCGACGTTTTCGTGTGGGCTTACGAGCGCTCGTGCCAGCGCTACGTCGCGATCAAGGAATCGCTTCCCGAGCCCGACGCGGTACGCTTGCGCAACCGGGAGGCATTGATCAGCGTCGTGAGCGAGATCGTGCGAGGTGGAAAGCCGATCAATTCCCGGCTCATACGCGAGCTTGCCGCGCCGCTTGTGAAGCCAGACGACCTGGGCGAATTCGTGGCGATGGCTTTCAACGATCTTCACCACCTCCACGAAGGCAATATCGTGCGCTATCGGTTGAGATTGCCCGAGTTCAGCGCCTGGACGAAACAATGACGAGCCTGCCTCGTCACCGCGTCCAAACCGGCGGCTATCGCGCCGGTGTCGGTCGGGCGCACGGCGCGCGCGACTTCGTGGCCGTCTTTCAGAAACACCAGCGTCGGCCAGAGCTTGAGCGACGGTAGAACCGGGTCGGACCAGCGCAATGCATTGATTCGGGGAAGTAAGAAGGCAAAATAAGGTCAGCGGAGAGGCTTAGACGCGCGTTATTAGGGGCAATAT
>Ga0326597_10002606_pt1 | contig 26804 bp, 23 predicted proteins | sample RVTome_12_FD_203789 | JGI IMG/M metagenome (GOLD analysis project Ga0326597, IMG submission 203789) | Soil microbial communities from uranium-contaminated site in the Upper Colorado River Basin, Wyoming, United States - RVT100D185 | ecosystem: Environmental > Terrestrial > Soil > Contaminated >... | reverse complement strand
CCCCGATCGCCTCCGCTGGGTGAAGTTCTCGGGAATCTCCTGGACGCACGACAACGCCGGCTTCTTCTACAGCCGCTACCCCACCCCGGAGAGTGAAAACGCGCTCCTCGCAGTCAACCGGTTCCATAAGCTCTACTACCACCAGGTGGGCACCGAGCAGTCCGCCGACCGTCTGATTCACGAGCGCCCCGATCGACCCGACTGGGGGATCGGTGCCAGTGTCACCGAGGACGGGCGCTATCTGATCATGAACCTGTGGCTCGGCACGGATCGCCGGAACCGCGTCTATTACGCCGATCTGAAGGACGCGGCGCACCCCGACCTGGGCGCAGCTCCGGCGCGGCTGCTCGACGATTTCGACGCGAGCTACAGCTTCGTGGCGAACGACGGCGCCGTGTTCTACTTCCGTACCGACCTCGAGGCGCCGCGCGGCCGCGTGATCGCGATCGACACGCGTCGCCCGGAACGAGCCGCATGGCGCGAGGTGATTCCGCAGCGTGACGACGTGCTGGAGAGCGTGGTGCTGGTACACGGCACTTTCGTCACGACGTACCTGCACGATGCGAATTCGCGCCTGGTCCTCTTCGGGCTCGACGGCGCGCCACGAGGAGAGATCACCCTGCCGACGCTGGGGACCGCCGCCGAGCTGTCCGCGGAAACGGCCCGGGACACGGAGTTGTTCTTCTCTTTCACGTCCTACCTCTACCCGACGACCATCTTCCGGCACGACTTCATCACCGGCAAGACCGAGGTGTTCAAGGCGCCACCGCTCGATTTCGACGCCAGCCCGTACCTCACCGAGCAGGTGTTCTACACCAGCAAGGACGGCACCCGGATCCCGATGTTTCTCACGCATCGCAGAGGCGTGGTGCGTGACGGCTCCAACCCGACCTACCTGTACGGCTACGGCGGGTTCGACATCAACCTCACGCCGGCGTTTTCACCCAGCGTGCTGGTATGGCTCGAAATGGGCGGCATTTTCGCCGTGCCGAACCTGCGGGGCGGCGGAGAGTACGGCGTGGCCTGGCACGAAGCGGGGATGCACGCGCGGAAGCAGAACGTGTTCGACGACTTCATCGCGGCCGCGCAGTATCTGATCACCGAGGGTTATACGTCCACCCCGAAACTCGCGATCGGCGGGGGGTCGAACGGCGGGTTGCTGGTCGGCGCGGCGATGACCCAGCGCCCCGAGCTGTTCGGCGCCGCGCTGCCCGCCGTCGGCGTGTTGGACATGCTGCGGTTCCACAAGTTCACGATCGGCTGGGCGTGGGTGACCGAGTACGGGTCGGCGGACAGCGCACATCAGTTTCCCTACCTGCACGCCTATTCCCCGCTGCACCATCTCCAGCCGGGCACGGCCTACCCCGCGACCCTCGTAACGACGGCGGATCACGACGACCGCGTCGTCCCCGGACATTCGTTCAAGTTCACCGCTGCGCTACAGACCGCCCACGCAGGCGGTCAACCGGTGCTGATCCGCATCGAGACGAAGGCCGGACACGGCGCCGGCAAGCCGACCACGAAACTCATCGAAGAAGCGGCGGACCGCTGGGCCTTTCTGGTGCGTGTGCTGCACTTGCACCCCCAGCTTCCTTAGCCCGTCGCCCGCCCGCCGGAGATTCCATGCCCAAGGTTTCCTGTTCCCTGTGCCAAACGCTAGTCGAAACCCGCACGCTGTATTCCGCCCAAAAGCTCGAGCTGCCGTTGTTCGACGTGATCAAGCGGGACCGACCCGAGTGGCCCGGCACGCGCGGGATCTGCGCCAACTGCTACGAGCAGTACCGCGCGAAAAAGCTGCTCTCCTATCTCGAGAAGGAGTACGACAAGATCACGGAGATGGAGAAGGCCGTGGTCACCAAGATCGTGCGTCGCGGCCGGGTGAGTCGGCTGGTGGATAAGGAATACGAGGCCCAGATGACATTCGGCGAGCATGTCGCCGATCGAGTCGCGCAATTCGGGGGCAGCTGGACCTTCATCGGCATCTTCGGCGCGGTGTTGCTCAGCTGGATGGGCATCAACACGTGGCTCCTGGTACGCCGCCCGTTCGATCCCTATCCCTTCATCCTCCTCAACCTCGCCCTGTCCGCCATCGCCGCGTTGCAGGCGCCGGTGATCATGATGAGCCAGAACCGCCAGGCGGCCAAGGACCGACTCGAGGCGACCCAGGATTACCAGATCAACCTGATGGCGGAGATGGAAATCCGCGACCTCCACGAGAAGCTCGACGGCCTGCGCCACCGCCAGTGGCACGAGCTGTGGCACCTGCAACAGCGGCAGCTCGAACTGTTGGAACACCTACACAAGAAGATCTCGCACCCTGAGGAGAAGACCGCGGACCCGGGCCCCTTCCGTCCCCCCGAGGTCTAAGCCGGCCCATCAGTCGATAAGGCTTCCCAACAGCTGGCGCGCGATGACGATGCGCTGAATCTCGCTCGTCCCCTCCCCGATCTCGCAGATCTTCGCGTCGCGCATCATCCGCTCCACGGGGTACTCGGTGGTGTAACCGTAGCCGCCGTGCAGCTGGACCGCCTTGGTGGTCGCCCGCATCGCGAGCTCCGAGGCGTACAGCTTCGCCATCGCGGCTTCCTTCTTGAACGGATGGCCGTGCTGCTTGAGCCAGGCGGCGTGATAGACCAGATGGGTCGCCGCCTCGATTTCGGTCGCCATATCGGCGAGCGCGAAATGCACGCCCTGGAAGCTCGCGATCGGACGGCCGAACTGCTTGCGTTGCCCCGTGTAGACGAGGCACTCCTCCAGCGCGCCCTCGGCGATCCCCAGCGCCAGCGCGCCGATGCCGATGCGGCCGCCGTCCAGCGTGTGCAGCATCTGCCGGAACCCGTTGCCCAGAGGCCCCAACACGTTCTCCTTCGGGACGATCGCGTCCGCGAACACAAGCTCCCGCGTGTCCGACGCCCGCCAGCCGAGCTTGTCCTCTTTCTTGGCGGCCCTGACGCCCGGCGTCTTGGGGAGCGCCGCGTCGTGCCCGATCCCCACCCGTTTCGCTTCGTCCAGGTCGGTCGTGGCTTTCGTTACAATGAACGCCGTGATCCCATGCGTCTTCTGCGCACGGGGATCGGTACGCGCCGTCACGACGAAGATTTCTCCCACGCCGGCGTGGGTGATGAAGATCTTGGACCCGTTGAGCACGTAGTGGTCGCCGTGGTCCACGGCGACCGTCTTGGTGCCGCCGGCGTCGGAGCCCGCCCCGGGCTCCGTGAGCCCGAAGCCTCCCAGCACCTTGCCCTGGGCCAGCAGGGGCACGAAGCGCCGTTTCTGCTCGTCGGTGCCGAAATCCATGATCGGCGAGGTGCCCAGGGTGGTATGGGCGCTGACGGTGATCGAATGGCTCGCGTCGATCTTGGCGAGCTCGTGGATCACCGTGATGTAGGAGAGGTAGTCCATCCCGGCCCCGCCGAGGTCCTCCGGCCAGGGGATGCCGAACAGGCCGAGGTCGGCCATCTGCTTCACGTTGTCCCAGGGGAACTTCGAGTCGAGGTCATACTCGCGGGCGCTCGGCTTCACCACCGTTCGGGCGAAGTCGCGCACCATGTCGCGGACCTGGAGGTGGTGGTCGGTGAAGTAGAGGGAGTCGTGCATGGCGGGAATATAGCGGGACGCCCCATCAAACCTGGCTTGCAACCCAAGCTTCAGTGGAGTGCCGTCCAGGGTTTGTGCACACCCCTCTGTGGCCCCGGGGTTAACCCACCCGAAGCGGCAACCGATCCGGGTGGCGAGTACGCTGGCGGCTCACGTACACCCGTGCGGCACGAACATGGCGCCGGCTCAGGGAGTTCGCGTAGTAGCCGCGGCACCAGCGCAGCGTACCGCTGGCTCCTAGGTCGTTCACACGTCGCGCAGACTCCGACTTGGCCTCCCGCACAAAGTCGCTCACTCTCACGGCCGGCGCGTAGCTCACAACTAGGTGCACATGGTCTACGAGGACGGCCTGCGCGTGAATCCTCACGCGCGTCCTCGTGGCAGCTGCCTGCAGAGAGCCCACGACGACGCCGACGTCCGCTTCGGCAATGCAGTGCTCCCTGCGCCACGTGTGCCATGTGATGTGCGCATAGAGGCCAACCGCTTTGTGTGGTCCACGACGTCGCGCCATGGGTCTCACAAGGGGTGGGTTAACCCCGGGGCCATGCCCCGGGGTTAACGGACTGTTCGGCCACCGACGTCCGACCTACCGACACACGTCACACCCGGAACACGTTCCCAGCCGCTCCCCGAAGTGCTCTAACAGCATCCGTCGGCGACAGCGCCGCTGCTCCACATAGCGCCGCATCTCCGAGGTGGTGTCCCCCCAAGAGAGATCTTCCCGCCGCCACAGGACCCTGCAAATGGACGCCCGGCCATCCCGTCCTGCTCGCCCGGCTTCCTGATAGTAGGACTCGAGGGTACGCGGCGGCCCCCAGTGCAGCACCAGCCGCACGTCCGGCTTGTCGATCCCCATCCCGAACGCGCTCGTCGCCACCATCACCGGCGCCCGGTCGTGCAGGAACGCCCCGAGCACGGGCTTGCGGATGTCGGCGTCGAGTCCGGCGTGGTAGGGTGCGGCCTTGAGCCCGCGGAGCCGCAACGCCCGCGTCACGAGCTCGGTCAGCCGGCGGGTGGGGGCGTAGACGATCGCCTGCCCGTCCGCTTCAACCAGAGCGCGGACCAGTCGCGCGTAACGGTCGCGGTCGTCTTTCACCCGCTCCACTTCGAACCGGAGGTTCGGGCGATCGAACGAGGCGGCCACGACCTCCGCCCGCGGAATCCGCAGCACGTCGAGAATTTCCCGTCGCGTCGTCGGGGTGGCGCTGCCGGTGAGGGCAAGGGTCTGCGGCTCCCGCAGGTGATAGCGGAATTCGCCGAGCTGGCGATAGACCGGCCGAAAGGCGTTTCCCCATTCGACGATACAGTGGGCCTCGTCCACGGCGAGCAGCGGCACGCGGACGCCGGCGTCACGCACCAGCCGCGACAGGGAGGCGAGCCGCTCCGGCGCGCAGTACAGCAGCCGAACCTGTCCGCTGAGCGACAACTCGAGGATGGTGCGCCGATCGGCCGGCGCGAGTGTGCTGTTCAAGTAGGCCGCGGCGATCCCTCGCTTCCGCAGGCTCGCCACTTGATCCTGCATCAGGGAGATGAGCGGCGAAACGACGAGGGTCAGGCCCTCCGCGAGCAGGGCCGGTACCTGGTAACACAACGATTTCCCGGCCCCCGTGGGCAGCACGGCGAGGACGTGCCGGCCGCCGAGCAACGGCGCGAGCACCCGAAGCTGGGACGAGCGAAAGCGGGGGTACCCGAATCGCTCCGCCAGCACCGTCCGGGCCTGATACAGGGTGTGGCCGTGTCCGTGCACGGCGACAAAGAAAACGACCCCGGCTGAAAAACCGGGGTCGTTTTCACGCCGCTGGGACCGGATTACTCCGGCTCCGGCACGCCTTCCTTCCGCACCAGCACCAGAATCGCCGCCTGGGGAGCGACCAAGTAGCTCTTGCCTTCGAATGTGATTTCCACCGCCGCCTTGCGGAAGAACAGCGCGTAGTCGCCTACCTGGGCCTGCATCGGGAGGTACTTCACGTCGGGGCTGCGGATCTTCCAGGGCTCGTCGTCCATGCTCGCGGGCTCGGACATCGGGGTCCCCGGTCCCGTCGCGACGATCCTGCCGCCCTGCACCTGGCGCGACTCCACGGCCGTCTGCGGCAGATACAACCCGACGTTGGTGCGCTCCTCACCCTCCTCGGGCGTGATCAGGACGCGGTCCCCGACGACGATCAAGCTCTTCGGCGTTTCGTCGGGCACGGGCGCGTCGTCAGCAGAATCGCTCAAACGCAGCCACCAGATCGGCCGCGATGTCCGCTGCGGGCCGGCCTTCGATGTGCTTCCGTTCCAGCATGAACACCGGTTTCCCGTCCTTCAGGAGCGCCATTTGTGGGGACGAGGGCTGGTATCCCGTGAAGTAGCCGCGCGCCCGGTCGGTGGCCTCGGCGTCCTGACCGGCGAAGACCGTCAAGAGTCGCGGCGGCCGCTTGGGATGCTGGATCGCGAGCGCCACCGCCGGCCTCGCGTTCCGCGCGGCGCAGCCGCACACCGAGTTGACCACCACGAGCTTGGGTTCCGGGTTCGACCCGAGCGCCGCGTCCACCGCGGCGGGCGTCCGCAGCTCCTCGAAGCCGATCCGGGTCAACTCTTCGCGCATCGGCTGCACGAGGCGAGGGTCGTACATGAATGCGTTCAAACCGGCCATGGGATCCTCACTGGAAGTCACCCAACTATAACCGCCGTCAGCCGTCAGCGCTCACTGCTTGAGGAAGGCCGCAATCGCCGAGCGAAAATCGGGTGTGGTGCGGCTCACCGCGTTGACGTCCGCCGAGAGGCGGATCCCCTCCTCGAACGAGGTCCCGTCGAGCCGGTAGAACTGCTGCTTGGTCAGGGCGAGTGAGCTCGCGCTGATGGCGCACAAGGTCCGAAGCACCTCCGCGACGCGACCATCGAACGCATCGTCCGGGAATACCCGGGACACGAGTCCGACGTTCTCCGCCTCGCGCGCCGCGAGCAGCCGGCCGGTGGCCAGGTCGAAGCCGACTTTTTCCCCCACGGCGCGCCGCAGCATGTTCATCACGAGCGCCGGCACGAAGCCGCGCTGCACCTCGGGATACCCGAATTGCGCCGACTCGGCGGCGAGCACCAGGTCACACGCCGTGGCCAGCCCGCAGCCGCCCGCGAGCGCGCGCCCCCGCACCACCGCGACGACCGGCTTGGGCAGCGTCCGGATCTGGAGAAACACTCCGCCGAAATCCAGCGCCGCGTCGCGGTTCTGCTCGACCGTCCGGTCAGCGGACACGAGCAATTCCTGTAGATCCATCCCAGCGCAGAAGTCTCTCCCGGCTCCGCGTACCGCTACGACTCGCACCTCGGCGTCCAGCTCGGCCCGCTCCAGCAGCGCGTGCAGCCCGTCGATCATCAGGCTGTCGATGGCGTTCTTCTTGTCCGGCCGGTTCAGCGTGCCGCTGAGCACGCCGCCCTCGAGCGCGATCAGCACGCGATCGCTCACCGCCGCACCTCGATCTCCATTCGCAGCAGGGCGGTCGAAAACACCTTCCCCTGCGCGTCGGTCTTGAGCGAAATCGTGCCGCCGCCGTCCAGCGACCCGTGCAACAGGAAGTTCAACGCGTGGAGGTTCGGCAGCTCGAAACGTTGCACCGGCCCCCGGATCATACCTTTGAAATGGCGCGCCACGCGTGCCGCAGTGACGTGCTTGACGAGCAACGGATAGTCGGACGCGCGCCGGGCGATCAACCCGACGTTGGCGGTGTCCCCTTTGTCGCCCGAGCGGGCGTGTGCGATGTCCACCAGCCGGATGCGCCGCACCCGGCGGCTCGTCACACCGCCACGATGTCCACGCACGCGCGCACCTGTGTCTTGTCGATCAGGGCCGGCCAGTAAGCCACGATCTCCTCCGGCTTGGGTCGACCGCCCGCGAACCCGGTGACGCTCGGCGGCCCATTGAGGATCAGGGGGGCGATCTCCCGCGTGAACCGCTCCACCGGCGCCGGATCGCTCGCCCGGACGCCGACCCGGAGCTGAACCTCCGGAATGTCGGCGATCGCGAGCGCTTTGCGCGCCAGCGGCCCGTGCGTCGCGTCCACGCCGACGAACTCGGTGAGGATGGTCTCGAACTCGAGCCCGAGATCCTGCAGCCGCCGCCGCAGCACGCGATCGGCCGCCTGCGCTTTCTTGTATGCGTCGGGCCAGGCGTAGACCAGGGTGCCCACCGCCTTGTATCCGTAGAAATAGGCCGCGGAAACCTTGAATTTGTCGGTGGCCGGGCGGCCGCGAATCCCCGAAAACCGCACCCGGTCCTTCGCGATCTGCTGCAGATGGATGCTCGTGAAGTCGGCGATGCAGTCGGGCGTGATGTATTCGCGCGGATCCCCCATCTCGTACACCAGCTGTTCGGTGACCCCGGGAACCGATATCCGCCCGCCGGTCCCCGGATGCTTGATGATGTCGAAACTGCCGTCGGGATGGGCTTCGACGATGGGGTACCCGACGTTGGCGAGATCGGGAATCCGCTCCCAGTCCACCAGGCAGTTGCCCCCGGAGCACTGCGCCCCGCACTCGATGGTGTGCCCGGCCACCGTGCCGGCCGCCAGGAGATCCCAGGCATCCGGCGCCCAATCGAAGGCGTGCATCATCGGCCCGAGCGTCAGCCCGGTGTCGGTCACGCGGCCGGTGATCACGATGTCGGCGCCGCGGCGCAGCGCCTCGACCACGGGGGCGGCGCCCAGGTATGCGTTCACCGATCGCAACCGGTGGCGCACGTCGCGCAGCGGGCGGCCCGTGTCGAGATTCGTCAGCTCGTGTCCCGCGTCGAGCAGGTCATCTACCCGGCCCAACAGATCATCGCCGGTCACCACGCCGATGCGCAGTTTGCCCCCGAGGCCGAGGCGCCGCGCCGTCTCCGCCACCGCTTCGGCGCAGGCGTGCGCATTCACTCCTCCGGCGTTGGTGGTCACCTTGACCCTCCGCTCCACGAGGGCCGGCAGCAGTCGCTGCATCAGCGGCACGAAATCGCTGGCGTAGCCGAGCGTCGGGTCACGCGTCTTCTGCTTCTGCATGATGGACATCGTGACTTCGGCCAGATAGTCCATCATCAGATAGTCCACGGGGCCGCCGGTCACCTGGCGCCAGGGTGCCTCCAGCCAGTCGCCCCAAAACCCCTGCCCTGCGGCGATGCGGATCGAGCGGGTCACGGCTGTCGCACCGCCTGGTAGCTCACAGCGGCCGCGCCCGATCCCCGTGCCGGGGAGAGCCGCCACTCGACGAGCGGGTCCAGTCCCTCCAGGAAGCCGAACGGAAGCAGGGCGGCCGGCAGGACGGTGCGTCCACCGGCGACGAGGGTGAGCAGATGCGGACCTCCGAGCGCTTCGCTCGAGTCCCGGAAGAAACGGACGCGCACCGAAGCCCGCCACGGCGACGCGGCGCCCTCCCTGGCGAACGCCGGGTAGAGCTCGATCACGGCGGGATGGCCCGCGAGCCGTGGCGGCACGGTGTAGGTCAGACGGCCACGCGCGTAATTCATCGGCGCCGCATCCACCTGCTGCCCGGCGGAGTCGAACACCGTCAGGCCGAAGTCGGTGAACCATTCCCACTGCTCCCGCGGCATCTCCACCAGCACTTCCGCTCGGGTGGCCCAATCGGGCACTGCCACCGCAAGACTCTCCGCGGAGGCCCCCCGTCCAGCCACCCTCGCGCCCCGCTGCGCGCCGACGAGGACGGCGCGCGCCTCGAGGGTCGCCGTCGCCACTCCAGGATTCATCGCCTCGAGCGTGCCATTCGCCTGCAGCGTCACGGCAACCGGCGCCAACTCGGCCTCCACGGACGCGGTCATTCGATCGGTGCCGGGGTTGATGACGTCGAGCTCGTACACGCCGGGCAACATGTCCTCGGCGGGCACCTCGACCACGGCGCTGGAAGACTCTCCGTGGCCCACCTGCACCAGACTGTCCGGATCGGCGCTCGCGGGACGGCCACCCGGGTCGTACAACTGGACGAGCGCCTTCTGATCGACATCTCCGAGCGACACCTTGAACCGCAGCGTCCGGCCGGCCGCCGGCGAGCGCAGGAAATAGCGTTGCACCCGCCCCGCGCCCACCGCGCGACCGGCGTCCTCGAACGGCCGCGCGGAGAGGTCGTAGGGCACTACGACGGTGTTGACAAGGGTGAACAACGGCCCCGCCGCGCTGTCGGAGGGACTGCGGGCGGTGATCGTGCCGACGTACACTCCGGGCGCCGGCAACAGCGCCGGCCGGTACCCGGCGGTGATACTGGTGCGACGCGCGTTCGACGTCACGAGGGCGGGAACGGAGAGCCAGGGCGCGTCGCTCGACAGCCGGAACTGCGCCGCGCGCAACCCGTCGGCGTGCGTGACGGTGAATACCTGCAGGGTATCATCCGGCCGCGTGAATCCCTCTCGACGCAGCGCCGCGGGCGCCCCCTCCGCGGTGCGGACCAGGTAGCGCGAGCCCTGATGGCCGGCGATGAGCCACTGGTAGGCCGCTTCGAGCCTCGGCACACCGGGCCCGGCGTCGACGGTGGTCCAACCGGCGAGCGGTGCCGCGGTGGCGCGCAGCGCCTGTATGATGTCCGCAGCCGGGGCACGTCGATTCTCCTGCGCCAGCGCGGAGCGCAGACGGGCGACGAGCCCCGCCACGTGCGGCGACGCCATGCTGGTGCCTGACTTGATTTCATCGCCAAGATTCCACGGTGGCACAGTGGAAAACGCCTGGCCCGGAGCCACGACGTCCGGCTTGCCCACGTCGCCGCCGCGCGAGCTCCACCATCCCATGCGATCCGGGGGTGGCGGGCCGGGTTGAGGGGGACGGGTGAACGCGCCCGGCTCGAGCGCGCCGACGGTGAGAGCAAGGTCGGCCGACCCCGGGAACCCCATCGTCGAGAGACCGGGCCCGTCGTTGCCGGCGCTGACCGTGAACACGACATCCGGATGGGCAAGCAGGAAGACATTCACGAGCGAATCGATCACCGCCCGACCCTCCCGCTCGTTACCCACGCCGAAACTCATATTGAGCACCAGCGGCAGCCCGCGCTCGGCGGCGAACCGGGCGGCGTAGTCCATCGCCCGCTGCATGCTGCCGCTCATCGAGATCCCGCCGCGCGCGTCATTCGCGATCTTGAGACCGAGCAGTTGGGCACCCGGCGCAACGCCCTCGAACGTGGCGATATTGAACATCGCGTGGCCCGCGGCGATCCCGGCGACGTGCGTTCCGTGGCCCGAGGTATCGAAATACAAATCGAGCCGCGGTACCCCGCTCGAGTCGGTGAAATTGGCCGCCAGGGTCAGGAGCTGGCGACCCAAGGCGATGGTCTGGCGACCCTGCCGGTAGTCACGCAGCGGCATCTCGTCCTCGAACGTGCCGTTCCGGTTCGAGTCGAAGAACACCACCCAGCCGTCGGTTGCCCGCACTACGACGACCGGGAATTCGTCGGTGTTTGTCCCGTTGCCGTTGACGTCGGCGGCCGGTAGGGTGCCGAGCGGCAACTCCCGGAACACGCCGGCGTGCCAGGCGCTGCCGATCGCCAGTCGTCCGATGCGCGCGGCCCCGTGCAGCGTCCGCCCCGCGACGGTGATCGTCCCCCCCGCGCCCGGGCTGACCGGCCGTAAGTCGATGCGGCCCTCGCCCGAAAAATCGCGCAGGTCGAGGATCTTCGGCGCGCCGGTGCTGGTCGCGACGAGGCCGGCCACGCCGGGATCGATCCCGGAGTCGAGGATCCCGATGAGCACCCCGCGACCGTCGTACGTCGGGTGGGCCGCCCGGAACCGTTCCACCCCGGTGCTCCGAAGCGGCATCAGTCCCGCGAGCAGCGCCAAGGGCGGTGGCACGATCGGCTCGGTCGGGCGCGGGGCGACGGACGGGACGGCGTCGGTGACGACCGGTGCCGGCGTCCTGCCCGGCGGGGAGATCGGAGCGGCCGCCGGGTCAGTCGTGGCACCGGCAGCCGGCGCCGGCCGCTCGGCGCGGGAGGCGTGGCCGCACCCAATGGCGGCGGCGAGCACGAGGACGAGTGAAATGCGAATCGGTTTCATGACGCTGGCGGCAGCATGAACGCACCGAGGTGCGGGCCCGGGAATTCCCCCGCGATCTCGAGAAGAAAGGCAAGGGTGTCGCGTGTGTCTTCGGGCAGCACGATGGCGTCCACGTACCCTCGAGCCGCAGCATGGCGGGCATCGAGCTGGTGCTCGTAGTCCGCCCGCATCGCGTCCACGGCAGTTGCGTTTTCCGCTTTGCCCACGTCGTTTCCGAACACCGCCTGCACGGCGGATTCCCCCTCCATCACTCCCATCCGGCCCGTGGGCCATGACAAGATGAAGTCGGGATCGAAGCCCTGTCCCGCCATCGCGTAGTAACCGGCGCCGGAGGCGTGGTTCACGGTCAACACGAGCTTGGGAACGATCGCCGTCGCCATCGCCTCGACGAATCGCGCGCCCGCGCGAATGATCCCGGAGTGCTCGGCCTCGGTGCCGACCATGAACCCCGACACGTCCTGCACAAACAGGAGCGGGATACGCTCGCGATCCGCGTTTTCGATGAAATAGGCCACCTTCTCCGCGCTCTCGGTGTAGACGATCCCCCCGATACGCGGCGGCTGACCCGGCCTCCCCTTGATCACGCCGCGGGCATTGGCGATCAGCGCAACCGGCCGGCCCGCTAACGCCCCATGGCCGCAGATCATCTCGTGCCCGACATCGGGCTGAAACTCGTCCATTCGGCCCGCGTCGAGCAGGCAATCGAGCACCGCACGCACATCGTAGCTCATGCGATGGTCGGTGGGGAGCAGCTCGTAGAGGTCTCCCGGTGGCCGTTTGGCCGGAGCTCCCGCCGCTGCGGGACGGGGGGTGTGCGGCAGGCGGCTGACGTACTCGCGAACCCGCTCGAGGCAGGCGGCATCGGTCTTGGCACGGTAGTGCGCCACCGCGCTCACCGCCGTGTGCGTCGCCGCTCCGCCGAGGGTCTCGGCGTCCACCACTTGCCCCGTCGCCCCCTTCACGAGATTGGGGCCGCCCAGACCCATGAACGACGTCCCCTCGACCATGAAGATCACGTCGGAGAGCGCGGGGAGGTAGGCGCCGCCCGCGATGCACGGCCCCATTACCGCGGCGACCTGTGGCACGCGGAGGTAGCGCCGCATGATCGAGTTATAGTAGAAGATTCGAGCCGCGCCGTACTGCCCCGGGAATACACCGCCCTGGTAGGGGAGGTTCACTCCCGCCGAGTCCACAAGGTAGATGATCGGGCAGCGCTGGCGCATGGCCACTTCCTGCGCCCGCAAGATCTTGCGGATCGTCTCCGGCCACCACGAGCCCGCCTTCACCGTCGCGTCGTTCGCCACCACAACCACCGGCCGCCCGTGGATTCGCCCGAGACCCGTCACGACGCCGGCAGCCGGCGCCTGGCCGTCATACTGGTCGTAGGCGACCAGCAGGCCAAGCTCCACCCACGGGCTCCCCGGATCGAGTAGCTCGGTGATACGTTCGCGCGCCGTGAGCTTCCTCTGGTCGTGCTGGCGCAGGATCTTGTCGGGCCCGCCGCCCTGCTCCAGGCGTTGCCGCAGCTCGCGGTACTCCGCGCTCAGCTGTCGAAGCCGGTTCACGATTGACTGCGGATAAGGGAGGGGGTACGACGGGGTGGGCTAGGCGGGCACATGCTCGACGGCCCACTCCTGGATGTACTTGATGAGCTCCGCGGTTGGCGTGCCCGGGCCGAACAGTTTTCCCACGCCCTGCCGTTCGAGCTCCGTCACATCTTCGGGCGGGATGATACCGCCGCCGGTGAGCAGGACGTCGGTTCGTCCCGCCTCGTCGAGCAGCTTTTTGACCCGTGGGAACAGCGTCATGTGCGCTCCGGAAAGGATCGACAACCCGACGACGTCCACGTCCTCTTGCACGGCGGCCTGCGCGATCATTTCGGGAGTCTGGTGCAGGCCGGTGTAAATCACTTCCATCCCCGCATCGCGCAACGCGGCGGCGACGACCTTCGCGCCGCGGTCGTGGCCGTCCAAACCAGGCTTCGCGACGAGCACCCGGATGGGGCGCTGTTTGCGGGCCGCCACCGTGGGCCTCATCCGCGCCGAAACCGCAGCAGGGCGGCCAGGCCATCCACCTCGCGGCGCGCCCGCTCATCGTACAAGACGTCCACCTGGGCCCGCTGCGCCAACGCGTCCTCTACGGCCTCGTCGATGCGCGGATCGTCGTCGTGGCCGTCGGCGAGCAGCGTACGCACCTGACCCCGCGTCAGCGCCTTGAGCGTCGGCTCGACCCCTTTCACCGCCCACCCCACCCCGAGGCCGTCGCGCACCGCTTCCGCATGGGCCCGCTCCCACGCCCGTTCGCGCTCCTCGCGCAGGGCCAGCGCCGCCTCCCGTACCTCCGCCGGCGTCGCCTTTTTCGGGTTGAGCCGCACCACCCCGAACAGCAGGTCGTGCAGGTACGTATGGAGATGTGGGACGAGCGCCGCCGCGTCCACCCCGATCCCGGCCACGACCAGTCCGGAAAGGGGTTGCTGCGCGTTGATCCGGAAGATCCCCTCAGCCACCCGCGCATAGTGGCGGTGTTTCTCCTCTCGGATTCGGCCGTGGTGCCCGTGCTCCCCCGCCGACCCGCGAATCGCACCACGCATCATCTGGCGCTCCCCGTGGAACTTTTCCGTGCGCGAAGCGGGCGAGATGAGGCTCGGCAGCTCGGCGATCCCGAACGCCGTCACCTCGAAGCAGCGCGCTCCCGTCCGGTCGCAGGCGACGACCAGAATGCTCCCGAACTCCTGTTCGAGCGCGACGAGCTCGCGGGTGGCGGGCCCGTCCGCCACCACCAGCCGCGAGCGATGCACCTGCGGCAACGGGACGACCTCGAACAGCCCCAGGCGTCCGCAGGCGAACAGCGCGACGCCCCGTGTCTGCGGCAGCCGCCCCGGCTCTTCCAGGTACCGCAGCAGGCGCCCCAGGTCGGCGGCCACGCCCTCGCGCTCGGCGCGCGCCAACGGCCTGCGGGCCAACCCGGCGACCGTCTCCTTGACCCGGTTCTTCATCTTGATGAGGTACTTGCCGCGTGTCTTGTCGCGTGGCTCGAGCTTCAGGTAGCAGGATACCACGTGGCCGGCGCCCGGCGGGATCGCTCCGAGGCGCGCGAGCACGCCCTGCACTGTCCCCGCGCCGGGCGACACCGGGAGAGCCGGGGTGGTCAAAAGAACACCGGCTCCCGGTACGCGCCGAAGACGCGCTCCAAGGCATGCCGGATCTCGTACAGAGTGCAGTAGGCCCGCGCGCAGTCGAGCATCGGCCCGATCACGTTGCGGTCGGATTCCGCCGCCTGCCGCAACGCGTCGAGCCGCTGTTGCACCCGCGACTGATCGCGCTCGGCGCGCACCCGGGCGAGCCGGCGCCGCTGGGAGTCCTCGGCATCGCTCGCGATCTTGAGGATCTCGACCGGATGATCCTCCTCCGACACGAACTCATTGACGCCAACGATGATCTGTCGCTGCTCCTCCACCAGTCGCTGGAACTCCGCGGCCGAGCGGGCGATCTGCCGTTGGAACCAGCCGCTCTCGATGCCCCGCACCACGCCACCGATCGACTGAATCTCGGCGAACACCGCTTCGGCCTCGCGCTCCATCTGGTCGGTCAGCGCCTCGACGTAGTACGACCCGCCCAGCGGGTCGGCGACGTCGGGCAGGCCGGTCTCGTAGGCGAGAATCTGCTGGGTACGCAGCGCGACCTGCACCGCCTGCTCGGTGGGCAGGGCGAGGGTTTCATCCAGCGAGTTGGTGTGCAGCGATTGCGTGCCGCCGAGCACCGCCGCGAGCGCCTGGTAGGCGACCCGCACGATGTTGTTCAGCGGCTGTTGCGCCGTCAGCGTCACACCCGCCGTCTGCGAATGGAACCGCAGCATCCACGAGCGCGGGTCCTTGGCCCCATAGCGCTCCCGCATGTGCCGCGCCCAAATCCGTCGGGCGGCGCGCAGCTTGGCGATCTCCTCGAAAAAATCGTTGTGGATGTCCCAAAAGAACGAGAGCCGCGGCGCGAACGCATCGACGTCCAGCCCACGCGACAGGCCTCGTTCGACGTAGGTAAACCCGTTAGCGAGGGTGAACGCGAGCTCCTGCGCAGCCGTGGCCCCCGCTTCGCGTATATGGTAGCCCGAAATGGAGATGGTGTTCCAGAGCGGCGTGTGCTCGGTGCACCATTCGAACATGTCCACGATGATCTTCAGCGCCGGCTCGGCCGGGTAGACCCAGGCATGCTGGGCCATGTATTCCTTGAGGATGTCGTTTTGGACCGTGCCCCGCAGCGTGGCGATCGGGACGCCCTGCCGCTCACCGGCGGCGACGTAGAAGCAGAAGAGGATTGCCGCCGGCCCGTTGATCGTCATGGAGGTCGACACCTGATCGAGCGGGATGCCGCGGAACAAGTCCTCCATGTCCGCCAGACTCGAGATCGAGACGCCGCACCTCCCCACTTCGCCCTCGGCGCGCGGGTGGTCGGAGTCGTAACCCATCAGGGTCGGGAAATCGAACGCGACCGACAACCCCGTCTGTCCGCGCTCCAGCAGGAACTTATAACGGCGGTTCGTGTCCTCGGCCGAACCGAATCCCGCGAACTGCCGCATCGTCCAGAGCCGACCCCGATACATCGTGGGGTGAATGCCGCGCGTGTAGGGGTACTCCCCCGGCTCCGCGAGCTGTCGGGCCGGGTCGGACCCCGCCAGATCCTCCGCCGTGTAGATCGGCCGTTTTTCGAGCCCGCTCATCGCGTGACCCCGCTTTTCACCTGGTCCAGTATTTCCGCGGCGACGGTGTACGGACTCCGGCGCCCCGCGGCCATCCCGTCCAATTCCCGCGCCACCACGTCGGCGGCGGCGGTGTCTTCCCAGATCCAATGCCGCAAACCCCGTTCCACCACGGCGCGAGTGCGCTCGGCGAGTCGCTCGCGGCGCCGCGTGTCGAGCTGCCCGCTGGCCTCGAGGTGGGCCCGATGCCGGTCGAGCGCCTGCACCAGCGCGTGGACCCCTTCACCATTCACCGCGACCGTCGTGAGCACCGGCGGCACCCAGGTGCCATCCGACTCTGTCCGCCGTCGACCGCCCGTCGCCTCCGGTCGATGATGGGGCGAGATGTGCCGGAACGCATTGCCGCGGCGGATCCCGAGCATCACCTCAATTTCCTGTCGCAGCTTTTCGGCGCCGGGGCGGTCGCTCTTGTTGATGACGAACACGTCGGCCACCTCCATCACGCCCGCCTTCAGCGCCTGGATGCCGTCCCCCGATTCGGGCACGAGCACCAATGCCGTCGTCTCCGCGGTGCGGGCGACATCCAGCTCCGTCTGCCCCACGCCGACCGTTTCGATGAGGATGCGCGCGAACCCGAACGCGTCGAGCACGTCGCACGTCTCCTCGGTCGTGGTGGCGAGTCCACCCACCGACCCCCGGGTAGCCATGGACCGGATGAACACGCCGGGATCGAGGCTCACCGACTCCATGCGGATGCGATCGCCCAGCAGCGCCCCACCGCTGAACGGGCTGGTCGGATCGACGGCCACCACCGCGACCGTCAGCCCCTGGTCGCGGTAGTGTCGCGTGAGCCGCTCGGTGAGGGTGCTCTTTCCCGCGCCGGGCGGGCCGGTGATGCCGATGCGCCGGGCGCCGGTGCGGCCAACCCGCTCGTGCACGTGGGCGAGCAACCGCTCGAATCCATCTCGCTGGTTTTCGACGAGGCTGATGGCCCGCGCGAGCGCGGTCGTGTCTCCGCGGTCGAGACCGTCGAGGATGGCGTCGGTGCGCATGTGCTCACAAAGATACAACAGCGCCGTCTCCGCGCCTCACGGTGCCGGCCGATCGAGCGACGTGAGGCGCACCGGACCGGGCCGCACCACGACGCGCTCGACCCGCGTCGCCGACGCGGCCAGTACGTCGAACTCCAAACCGCCGAGCTGGAAGCGCTCGCCGGTGCGCGGGATGCGCCCGAGGGCCTGGATCAAGAGACCCCCCACCGTTTGCGCGCCGCGCACTGCGGCACCCGCGCCGAACCGCTCGGCGAGCACCGTGGCGGGAGCCGCGCCCTCGAGCTCGGTCAGCGTCGTTGCCGCCGTCGCCTCCAACGCCGGCGTGGGCGCCGCGGCCCCCTCCAACACCTCGCTCACCAGATCGCGCAGCAAGTCCTCGAACGTCACCAGCCCGGCCGTACCGCCGAATTCGTCCAGCACCACGGCCAGGTGACTGCCGCCGCGCTGCATTTCGAGCATCAGATCGGCGGCGCGCCTGGTGCCCGGCACCGTGAGCACCGGTCGCACGCGCACCGGCGCGTCGGGAGCCAGGAACAGGAGATCGAAGGCGTGGACCACGCCCACGATTTCGTCCAGCGTGCCGCGGTAGACGGGGTAACGACTGTAACCCGACTGGACGAACACGTGCGCCGCCTCCGCGGCGAGCATTCCTTCGGGGATCCCCACGATCGCGGTGCGGGGCGTCATCAGTTCCCCGATGGGCCGGTCCGAGAACGCCAGCACGCCCGACACCACCTCGATTTCGTCGGTAGCGGCCAGGATGCCCGAGTCCCCGGAGAGCACGGCCGCGAGGGTCCCCCGAGGCGTCGCGTCCCGGCGTGGAATGACCGGAGCGAGCAGCATGGCGGCCCGCTCCATCCACGGCACCGCCGACGCTACGATGCCTTCCGGCCGGCGGCGTCCCAGCACCCGCGGCAGGAGATACGCGGCGATGACGAACAACGGCACGATGGCGACAATCGTGACGACCCCAAGGAACGTGGGGGTGGCGCGGGCGAGCAGCGCGGGAATCGCCGCCGCCGCGACCAGGACCCCGAGCGTCGTGAGCGCATTGGCGGAAGCGAGCACGCGCGCGGGGTCGCGCAGCGCCTGGGCGGCTGCCGGCGCGCCGCGCAACTTGTGCGACACCCAGCGCGTGAGCTCCGCCTGGCTCACGGCGGCGGCCGCCACGCCGACCGTCGCAGCCGTCGCCGCGAGCCCGAGCCCCAGGACGAGCAGCAGCAGGGGAGTAATCATTGGGGCTCGAAGTACACCCGGCGCACCCGGCGCCGCTCGACTCGCTCGACCACGACGCGGAACCCGTCCAGGGTCAATTCCTCGCCGGAGCGCGGCACGCGGCCCAACACCGAGTAGATCAGTCCACCCACGGTGGACACCTCGGGATGTGTGAACGGGCGGCCCAGCGCCGCCGACAGATCGTCCAGCCCCACCCCGCCGTCCACCCAGAATCGCTCCCCATCCTGACGAATCTCGGGTGGCGCTTCGGCGTCGTGCTCGTCACGAATCTCCCCCACGATCTCCTCGAGCACGTCCTCGCGCGTGATCAGGCCGGCGGTGCCGCCGAATTCGTCCACCACGATCGCGAGGTGGGCGGGGCCGCGCTGGAAGTCCCGCAGTTGGGCATCGAGCGTCTTGGTTTCGGGTACGAAGGCGGCCGGGCGCACCAAGTCCTGCCAGCGGGCGATCCGCTCCCCCTCCGGCAGGTCCATCGCCAACGGCACGAGGTCTTTGGCGTAGAGCACGCCGACGGGGTTGTCCGGCGTGCCGTCGAACACCGGCAGGCGGGTGTGCTCGCTCGCGTGAAACTGCTCCAGGACCTCCTCGCGCATCGCCGCGAGGTCGACTCCGACCATATCGAGCCGCGGGGTCATGACCTCATCCACCGTGGTGTCGGCCAAGGTGAAGATGCCGAGCAGCATGTCGCGCTGGGTATCGCCCAAGACGGGCGCGGTCGGGCCCGGAGCCGCGATCACCCTGTGCAGCCCGCGATCCACCCAGGCGAACAGGCGCAGCAGCGGCGTGAACGGCGGCAGCGTGCGGCGCGCCAGCGGCAGCGCGGCCTGGGAGAGCTCTGGAGCGAGCCGCGCGATACTCCGCGGCAAGGCGTCCCCCACCACGAAGGCCAACAGAGCGGCGACGGCCACCACGCCGAATCCGACCAGCCACGGCCGCTCCCACCAGTGCACCGCGTGCGACCCGGCGACGGCGGCCACCACCAACAGGGCCAATCGCGCCACGTGCAGTCCCCGGTGCAACGGCACTTGGCCGCCGATCGTGGCGGGCGGCGCGTCTCCCAGCGTATGAAGCGCCTCGCCAACGGCCGCCTCCTCGCCAAGCGCGAGCAGACCGGCCCACACGGCGGCCAGCATGGCGAACAGCGCGCCACCCCACGCGAGCGCCATCAGCTATCCGGCACCGAGCAGGCGGCGTACGTAGCGCTCCTGCACACGCCACATGCGCGAGCGGGTGCGCCCGGGTCCATCCGGGTGATCGTAGCCGATCACGTGCAGCGCCCCGTGCACCGCGAGCCGGACGAGCTCGGCCCGGATCCCTCCGCCCGCGTCCGATCCCGTTCGGCGCACGTATCGCTGCGCCGCGGCCGGACAGATGTACACGTCCCCCAGCACGCTCCCGTCCGGCTGCGGCAGTGTGAACGCGATCACGTCGGTGAGACCGCGCCGCCCGGTGACGCGACGATTGAGCCGGCGCATGGCCGCCGCATCGACCAGCGTGAGCTCCAGGCGGGTATGGCGGGCGCCCTCCCAGCGCAGCACGCGCGCTGCCGCGGCCGCGAGACGCTCAACCGCCCGCCGCGGGACGCGCGGGCTCCCAGGATTTCGTGATGCCGCCACTGGCTTCCGGGTAGTCGATGCGGTTGTGGTACATCCCGGTCAGCACGCGCACGAACTCCGTGCGCACGTCGTTGAGCTGCCGGAGCGTGAGCGGCGCTTCGTCGAGTTGACCCGAGGCGAGCCGGGCCTTGACGATCTGGTCGATGGCCGCCTCGAGCTTGGCCGGTGTGAGCATCTCGAGCACGCGCAGGGAAGCTTCGACGGAGTCGGCCAGCATGGCGATGGCTGTTTCGACCGAGCACGGCCGCGGGCCCGGGTAGCGGAAATCGTCGCGTCGAACTGCCGTGTCACTCTGCTTTTGGGCCCGGTCGTAGAAATAGGAGATCTCGGAGGTGCCGTGATGCTCGGGGATGAACGCCGCCACGACCTCCGGCAACCTGGCTGCGCGCGCGAGCCGCAGCCCTTCCACCACATGGTGCTTGATGATTTCCACCGACTGAGCCGCGGCCAGCCGGTCGTGCGGATTGCCGGCGAGCGACTGGTTCTCGACGAAGTACTGCGGGTTGGCGAGTTTGCCGACGTCGTGGTAGTAGCAGCCGACCCGTCCCAGCAGCCCGTTCGCCCCAATGCGGTCGCAGGCGGCCTCGACCAGGTTCGCCATCGCGACGCTGTGCGCGTAGGTGCCGGGGGCCTCCAGGGACAATCGGCGCAACAACGGCCGGCTCGGATCGGACAGCTCCAGCAGCGTGAGATCGGTGGTGATCTGGGCGACGCGCTCCGCGACGGGGAGGAGTAGAATCGTGAGTGAGGCAGAGACGAGTCCGTTCGCGGTGCCGAGCAACGCCCGGGTCGCGATGTCGCGCGCCGGCCAATCGCCTGCCAGGCCGAGGGCGAGCGCTCCCGCCAAGTACCCGACCCCCACGAGCAGCACCGCGGTGTACAGCGCCGATCGCCGCCGCAGCGCCTTGACCGAGAGGGCCGCCGTCACGCCCCCCGCCAGACCGAGGAACAGCGCGGGAGTGTCGTGGAACACCGGTTGCACGCCGACCAGCACCGCCAGAATCATGGCGCCGATCATCGAGACGCGCCCGTTGAAAAGGACGGTGAGCATCATCCCGGTGAACGGCAGCAGGATCAATTCGGCGCGCGCAGGCGCGGTGTGGGCGACCGCCGCCGCGGCCGCGATGGCGCACGCGAACAGGGCCGCCACCGTGCCGACCTGCCGCAGATTCCGATAGGTCTCGCGGCGGTAGAAGTACATCAGCACCCAGAAGACGGACAGGATCAATGCGTTGCGGAGCAGCGGTCCGAGTACCCCGCCGACCGACAAGCTCGTGGCCGAGCCGCGCCGCACCAGCTCGGCGTGCAACGCCGCGACCTTCTCCTGGACCGGGCCGGTGACGATTTCGCGCGCCTCGACGATCACATCGCCCTGGCGCACGACGAATTTGCTCCGGTCCACGCTGGCCGCCAGCTCGCTGCGACGCCGCGCCGTCTCCAGGTCGTTGCGCACCAGGGTCGGCCGGAAGAAGCGGCGCACCAGCTTCGAATAGACGACGTCACCCACGCTCGACCCGGGGTCGGGGTGTATCGCCTGGGCTTGCTGCAAGTAGCCGTTGAAGGTGATGACCTGCTCGCGCGCGCGCTCCGTCTCGGCGGCGCCGCGGCGCACGATCAACTGGGGCGCCGTCTCGCCATCGAGCGACGCCGTCGCCAGCACACCCTCTCCGAGGGTACGCTCGAACAGCGCCTCGAGCGCGCGGAACACGGCCTGACGCTTCTCGACGCGGGAGAGGTACGCGGCCTCGACGGGCGAGAGCGGCACCCCCGTTTCATCGGCCACGCGCGCCACCGCCTTGGCATCCGCTGCCGATGCCGAGTCCACCGCCGCGAAGAAGCGGCGCGCAGCGACACGAACGCTGTCGTACACCCGCGCCCGGAACTCGTAGATCGACCGGGCCGAGGCGACGACTTCGTCGACTTCCCGACGCAATTCGTCCTCGCTCTTGCTCACGACGAAGTCGAACGGCGCGACGACCTGGCGGTCGGCCCGGACCTCGATGTCGAGCAGCGGGGTCAGGTCGGTAGCGCTCGACGGGAACACCACTTGGGCCAGCACGGCGAGCGCCGCCACCCACAGCCAGCGTGCAAGATGGTACCGCGCGGTGATCAGGCGATCGGCACGCATCTCACCCCTGCGCGTCTTCGGCGTACGCGCGGATGATGTCCCGCACGAGCCGATGCCGCACCACATCGGTGTCGGCCAGGTAGCAGAACCCGATGCCCTCGATCCCCGGGAGAATGCGCTCGATCTGCAACAGTCCTGAGTCTTCGCGGTTGGGCAGGTCGATCTGCGTCTTATCGCCGGTGATGACCGCTCGCGAGTTCACGCCGAGCCGCGTGAGGAACATCTTCATCTGCATCCCGGTCGCGTTCTGCGCCTCATCCAGGATCACGAACGCGTCCGACAGGGTGCGCCCACGCATGTAGGCGAGCGGCGCGATCTCGATGGTGCGCGTTTCGAGAGCCTTCTGCACGCGATCCCGCGGCATCATGTCCTCGAGCGCGTCGTACAGCGGCCGCAAGTACGGGTCCACCTTCTCCTGGAGGTCGCCGGGGAGAAAGCCGAGGTTCTCTCCGGCTTCCACGGCGGGGCGGGCAAGCACGATGCGGCGCACCCGCTTGCGTGCTAACGCGTCCACCGCGGCCGCGACCGCAAGGTAGGTCTTGCCGGTGCCCGCCGGGCCGATGCCGACCACGATGTCGTGTTGCATGACGAGCTGCAGGTACTCCCGCTGTCCCGTGGTCTTGGGCTGAATCACCCGGCGCAGGCCCGGCAGGATGATCTTCACTTCTCCGCCCGCGGCGAGCCCGTCGCCCAACGTGCCGGCCTCGCCCTCGATCACGAGACGTTCCACGTCGTGCGCGTCGAGTGTCTCGCCCATGCGCGCGAGATCCACCATCGCCTGGGCGACCGTCGCCGCGCGCTCCACCGCGGCGGCCGGGCCCTGCACGGTCAAGGCATCGCCCCGCAGCGAGACCCGTACGCCCAGTCGGCGGGTGAGCTCCACCAGGTTCCCGTCATTCACCCCGGCGAGCGCCAGCTGATCCACGCCTTCGACCGATAAGCGACGGGTGGTTTCGTCGCTCACGGCACCACCTGGATGTGCAGCGCCGCGAGGTCCTGCGCGCGCGCGGGCGCCGGCGCTCCCTCGAACAGCGCGCGGGCGGCGGTGGTCTTCGGGAAGGCGATGACGTCACGCAGACTCCCCGCCCCCGCCAGCAGCATGGCGACCCGGTCGAATCCCACCGCGAACCCGCCGTGGGGCGGCGCCCCGGCGGCCAATGCCTGCAACAGGAATCCGAACCGTGCTTCGGCTTCCGGCGGCGAGAGCCCGAGCAACGAGAACACCTTCCGCTGGACCGCCGGATCCACGATGCGGACCGAGCCCGAGCCGAGCTCGTTGCCGTTGTAGACGGCGTCGTAGTGCAACGCGCGACAGGCGAACGGGTCGCGATCGAGCTGCGCCACATCATCGCGATGCGGCGACGTGAACGGATGGTGCGCGAACACCGGGCTCCCGGTCTCCGGATCGGGCTCGAACAAAGGGAAGTCCACCACCCAGCAGAACGCGTGCGCTTGCTTGGGAGCCGGCGCGAGCCGCCGGATCACCTCCTGGCGCACCCGATCGAGCACCGGAGAGGTAACGCGGTCCGGACCGACCGTCATCAGCGCGGCGTCCCCGTCACCGACGCCGAGCTGGCCGAGCGATTCCGTCGTGAAGTGCTTACCGACCGAGCCCGCGATCTGGTCTCCCGTCCGCTTGACCCACGCGAGCCCGGCGCCGCCCAGCTGCTTGGCCGCCTCGGCAAGATGATCGATGTCCTTCCGTGACAGCACCCCGCCGCCCTCCACGGCGATGCCGCGCACCCGCACGCCGTCCTTCGTCGCCTGGGCGAAGAACGGCACCCCGAGCGGCCGCACGGCCGCGGTCCAGTCGGCGATCGCGAAATCGTGGCGCAAGTCGGGCTTATCGCTGCCGTAACGCTCCATCGCCTCGCGCCAGGGAAGTCGCGGAAACGGGCGCGGGATCGCGTGCCCCGCTTCTTCCCAGAGCGCCACCAGCACCGTTTCGACGAAGCCGAGCACGTCCTCCTGACCCACGAACGACGCCTCGAGGTCGATTTGGGTGAATTCCGGCTGGCGGTCGAAGCGGTTGTCTTCGTCGCGGAAGCAACGGGCGATCTGGAAGTAGCGGTCGAACCCGGAGATCATGAGCAGCTGCTTGTAGATCTGCGGCGACTGTGGGAGCGCGTAGAACTCACCCGGGTGCACGCGCGAGGGCACCAGGTAGTCCCGCGCCCCTTCAGGCGTGGGCTTGGTGAGGATCGGTGTCTCGATTTCGAGAAAGCCGAGATCGGTGAGGGTGCGACGCGCGCGCTGCAGCAGCCGGTGGCGCAACATCAAGTTCGCCTGCAGCTCCGGACGGCGCAGGTCGAGGTGGCGGTACTTGAGCCGCAGCTCCTCGGCCGGCAACTCCTCGCCTTTCCCGCGCGCCACCGGAATGGCGGGGGTGTCGGCGGGCCCCACGATCTCGAGGCTCGTGGCGTGCACCTCGACTTCGCCGCTCGCGAGCTCCGGGTTGGTCATGTCGGCCGGTCGGGCCACGACCTCGCCTTCCACCACGATGACCGACTCGCCGCTCATCCCCTGTGCCCGGGCCAGCACCTCGGGCGGCGCCCAGGCCGGCCCAATGGCCACCTGCACCAGCCCTTCCCGGTCTCGCAGGTCGATGAAGACGATCCCGCCCAGATCGCGCCGGCGGTGCACCCAACCGCCCAACCGCACCCGCACTCCCAGATGCGCCGCGCGCAGCGCACCACAGTGATGCGTCCGCCAACTCGTCCCGCTCACCGCTCTACGCCCCCTCCGCCTCGAGAATCGCCCGGTGGAACTCCGCCGGGGTGCCCGCGGCGAGGAGCCGCGCGCGCACCCCCTCATGACGCACCAGGCGGGAAATTCGGCTCAGCGCCTTCACGTGCGCTCCCGCCATCGCCTCCGGCCCGGCCAGCAGGAAGAACAGCCGCACCGGCTTGCCGTCGATCGTCTCATAGGTCACCGGACTGGGGGAGGTTCCGGCCACGATGGCGAGCCCCGCCATCGCCGGCGTCCGCCCGTGTGGCACCGCCACCCCATGTCCGATCCCTGTCGGAAACTGCCGCTCCCGCTCCAGAATCGCCGCCAAGACTTCTTCCCCTTGGCTCCCGTTCCCCGGGAACAACAGGCCCACCAACTCCCGCAACACCCCCTCCTTGTCGCTCGCGTGGAGGGGGACGCGGATGTGGTCCGTGGTGAGGAGGTCGGTCAGTCGCACGGCATTCCGTAGGTGGTGTAAACGATTGAATCTAGTTAAGTTGGGTCAACAGCGCCACGGTGTTCCTTGAACCCTGCCACCATGCGATTTCCGCGCCCCGTGCTGCTGCTGGCTCTCACGGCACCCGGCCCGATGCTCGCCGCTCAGGCCAGCGCCGGCACCGAGCTGTGGCGACTCGCCGCCGTGACACTCCCGATCCCCCCCGCCCTGGCGACCGGTGCCGCCGCGGCGTTCTGGAACCCGGCGCAACGAACCGCCGACGCCGGCCAGCTCGGGCTCGACCTCGTTCAGACTCCGCAGGCCGTCGGAGCGTCGGGCGTAATCGCCGCGCTGGAACTCCCACTGCGTCGCGTGGGGACGGTGGGCGTCCTCTACGCCCGCATGGGAGTCGGCGACCTTGTGCGCACGACCGACAGCCCGGACCCCGCCGGCGAGTCGATTCCCTTCTACGCGCAGAGCGCCGCGCTCACCTGGGCGCGAGCCGCCGGTCTCACCATCGTCGGCGCTAGTCTCACCTATCACGACACCCGGTTCGACGGGGTCCGGTTGGACCGCTGGACACTCGATGCCGGGTTCGTACAGCAGATCGGCGAGCGGATCCGCGTCGCCGCCGCCACACGGGGCTTCCGGCGAGTCGGCAACGACCCGGCGCAGGACGTGTACGCCGGGATGCAATACCGTCTCTGGCGCGGGACGTTGTGGCGCGAGGCGCCAGGGACGCTGGTAGCGCGCTTCGGACTCACCTTCGGCCACCCGGGCGGTGCCGACCAGCAGCTCGGCGCCGGTCTCGACGTCGGTGCGCCCCTGTCACTCGACGTCGTGCTGGCCCGCGAAGCGAGCTATGGAAACGCGGCGTGGCGCGGGGCGGCGGGGGTGCGCGTGGCGATCGGGCGTTATCGACTGTCGTTCGCGCGCGACGGGGGCGTGTCGGACCTGGGATCTGCGTTTCGCGTCGGACTCGAGGCCCGCTTCAATTGACCGACCTGCTTTCGCTCACCCCCGACGCGGCTCGGCAAGCCATCGCCGCCTGGCTAACGGCCCGCGGCGAGCCGGCGTACCGCGTGCGCCAGATGGTACCGCGTCTCTGGCAGCGGCCTGCGTCCTCCTGGAGTGAGGCGACCGACATCCCCGCCGCACTCCGCACCGCGTTGAGCGACGCGTTCCCGCTTGGCCACCTCTCGCTCGCGACACACCAGGTGTCGGCGGACGGGACCGAGAAATTCCTCTGGTCCCTCAGCGACGGAGAGGCGATTGAATCGGTGCTCATCCCCGAAGGAAAGCGGCGCACGCTCTGCATCTC
>Ga0326597_10002605_pt1 | contig 26805 bp, 19 predicted proteins | sample RVTome_12_FD_203789 | JGI IMG/M metagenome (GOLD analysis project Ga0326597, IMG submission 203789) | Soil microbial communities from uranium-contaminated site in the Upper Colorado River Basin, Wyoming, United States - RVT100D185 | ecosystem: Environmental > Terrestrial > Soil > Contaminated >... | reverse complement strand
GGCGGCGCTGGCGGCGGCGAGGACGGCGTCCGACGTGGTGCCCGTCGGCCGCCCGTCGGTCATGAGGACGATGGCGCCGCGCGCATCGCTGCGGTGGCCCGGGCCGGCCAGCGCGACGGCGCTTGCGCTAAGGGCGAGGTCGATCCGAGTGCCCGCGGAAAGCACGATGCCGTCGATGGCCGTGGCGCGAGCCTCCGCGTCGTCGTCGAATCCGGAGATGACCGAGGCCGAATCGCTGAAGCGCACGATGGCCACGCGGTCGATGGACCGCTTGAGGTCGACGAAGCGCTGCGCCGCCTCCTTGGCCGCCTCGATCTTGGGGCGACCGCTCGCGGTTGTCCCGCGCATGCTGGTCGACGCGTCGATGATCAGCACGATGTCGGCCGGACGCTCGTCCAGGCTGCACAGCCCGAGGCCCAGGATGGGTAGGTAGACGGGGACGAGCACGCGAGTCGGCGTTGCGGTGGGTGTGGCGGAGGCTCGGGTCGTCGGGGTGGGCGTCGGCGTCGGTGGCGTCGACTGCGTCGGTGTCGGCGTCGGTTCATCCGTCGCGGTCGGCGTCGGAGAGGGCTCCGGGAGGCACGTGCGCGCCACCGCCAGCGTGGTGGTCGGGACGGTGACCTCACCCATCCGATTCCGGCTGTCCAAGTACGTGATCGTCGTCGTAGCCAGGACGTGGGCGCCAAGCGCCACGGGCTGCACGTCGTAGCGAAGCGCGCTGCCCTCTCGGCCGACAAACGACAGATCCCAGTCCAGCGTCCGGCCATCGGCCGAGACGTCGCTCGGCTCCGGAACCCCGCTGCCCGGCACGTAGGTCAGGCCCTCGGGAAGGATCTCCCCGACCTTCACGTTCCGTAGGGAGATATCCCGGAGGTCCTTGGCGATGTCGGTGAAGATCTTCTGCAGCTGACCCGTGCTCCGCGTCTCGAAGTAGTAGCGTCCGGAGCTGGCGATCCGCCGCATCGTGCGGCAGTCGCTGAAGCCGTTATCCAGGCACACCGCGATGACCAGCATGCCTTCGCCACGAGCGGCGCCCGCAGGGCCGAGCGCGCTCTCCGGCGGGTATGTTTGACCCCCGTCCGAGAGCACGACCAACGCCTCGACCGGGGCCTCTTCCACGCTGCCTCGTGCCTTGACCAGCTCGGCGCGTGACTTGTCGATGCTGCGCGGGAGGTTGTCCTCGCCTCCCGCCGATAGCCCGCTGATCCGGCTCTTGATCCGGCTCGCGTTGTCGGTGGGCGGGGAGTTGACGACGGGCGGATCACCATGCGAAACAAGCCCGACGCGCACGGACGGGTTCTCGCGCATGCCCAACGCATCGACCAGCGACGAGGCTGCCTTCTGGGCGTCTCGCAGCGGCTGGCCGACCATCGAGCCCGACTTGTCGATGCTGAGCATGACGTGCATCGGCACCGCCTCGCACGACGCGCGTACCGTCACCGTGACGGCCGCCGTCTCGCAAAGGGCGATCGACGACGGCGTGACGACGCGCGTCGACAGCAGCACGCCGGTCGTGGGATCGTGGTCGCGGCACGAGCTCGGGTCGGCAGCGGGTCGGGACGGCGAGGGCGCGCTGGCCAGGGCCAGCCCGCCACCGGCGACGATGGCAGCGCACATCGTCAGGACGAGGATCGAATTGGTGGCCCGGCGAACGACTTGGCGGCGCATCCCTGAACTCCTAGCTCGTTGCGGCGGGCACCGTCACAGCGAGGTGCACCGCAAGCGCAGCATCGACATTATGACAAAACACCTGAGCCTGCCAAAACGGACATTCCGGACAACGATCACGCTTTGTCCAATTCGGGAAGGTTGCCCTTGCCCTCGAAGTCGGCGAAGCGATAGCCCACGCCGCGCTCGGTCAGGATGTAGCGTGGCACGGACAGGTCCGGCTCGATCTTCTGGCGCAGGTACGTGACGTAGAGCCGGACGTAGTTGTCCTGTCCGACGTATTCAGGCCCCCAAACCTTGCGGAGGATCATCTCGTGCGTGAGGACCCAGCCGGCGTTGGCCACCAAGTGGTAGAGCAGCCGCCATTCGGTCGGCCGCAGCTTGAGCCGCTCGCCACGGACCACGACCTCGCGCGCCCCAAAATCGATCTGAAGGTCGTCGTCGATGTGCACGACGCGCGCGTCGCGCGGCGTGTGCGTGCGGCGCAGCACCGCGCGGGCACGGCTGAGTAGCTCGGCTGGGCTGAAGGGCTTGCCGACGTAGTCGTCGGCGCCGAGGTCCAGGCCGCGGATGCGGTCGGCCTCGTCGGCTTGGACGGTCAGCATGATGACTGGCACCTCCGCGAACGTCCGGAGCTGCCGCAGCGTCTCGAAGCCACCCAAGCCCGGCATGTTGACGTCCAGGACGACGAGGTCCGGCAGATTGCGGCGCACCAGGTCGAGGCACGCGTCGCCGTCATACGCCTCGATGACGCGGGCGCCGGCGCGCTCGAAGTTGAGGCGGACGAACTGGACGATGCGCCGCTCATCGTCGCAGACCAGGACCAGCCGCCCGGCAAGGATCGGATCGCTCATGCCGTGGGCCCGCCGGCGGCACGCGGTGCGGCCAGGCGTTTGGTGGCGCCGAGGCGTGCCATGCGCGGGAGCCGGACCGTGAACGTGCTGCCCGATCCCGGCGTGCTCCCCACGCCGATCGTCCCGCCGTGCGCCTCGACCACAGCCTTGACCGCGTAGAGGCCGAGCCCGGTCCCGGCGCGGTCGCCGGCGTGTTCAGGCGATCGGTAGAACCGCTCGAAGAGGTGCGGCAGGTCGCGCGACGCGATCCCAGCGCCCTGGTCGCTGGTCCGGACCTCGACGGCCTGGCCGCCGTCGGCCGCCCGCGCCGTGACGCTGACGGGCGTCCCCGGCTCGGCGTACTTGCCGGCGTTGGCCAGCAGCTCGGCGAACACGTCGCGCAGCCGCTCGGCATCGCCCGCGATGAGCGGTAGGCTAGAGGCCACGTCGAGCCGCCACTCGCGGTCCGGATGGGCCGCGCGAAAGTCGGCGGTGAGGCGCTCGAGCAGGGCGCCGACGTCGACCTCGTCGATGGCCAGCCGCAGCCCGCCGCCCTCGAGGCGCGCGGCCTCGAGGAGCGCGTCGACCATGCTGGTCAGGCGCGCCGTCTCGTCCAGGATGACGCCCGTGGCCTGGGCGACAAAAGCCTCGTCGTCGGCCATGCCCGGCGCGGCCAGGGTCTCGGCAAAGCCGCGGATCAGCGACAGCGGCGTCTTCAGCTCGTGCGACAGGCCGCCGAGGAACGCCGTCTTGGCGTGCTCGGCCTCGCGCCACGCCGTGAGGTCGGTGATGTCGGCCACGAAGCCGTCGATGGCCGGAGCGCTGCCGTCGCCGCCGGCGTTGCCGCCGAGCGCCGAGAGCGCCACCTGCACCCACGGCCCGGGCGCGTCCCACCCCGCCACGCGCAGCCGGCCGCGCGCCGAGGCGGTGGCATCGGGCCGATCGGGCAGGGGCAGCGCGATGCCCACGCCCGCGTCGGTCTCGAGCCCGATGACCGTCGCGGCCACCTGCCCGAGGATGCCGGCGCGCGGCGTGCCCAGGAGGCGCTCGGCCGCCGCGTTGGCGTGCAGGATGCGCCCTTCGGCGTCCAGCACCATGAGGCCGGAGGCCGCATGGCCCAGGACCAGCGCCAGCTGCCGCTCGCGCGTGGCCAGCCGCTGGTGGAGGAGCGCGTTCTGGATGGCCACGGCGGCTTGGTCGGCGAACGCGTTCAAGAGGTCCTCGTCGAGGGGCGTGAAGACGGCGGCGCCCTCGCCGCGGAACACGACGATCCGCCCGATCAGCGTCTGGCCGTGCTGGAGCGGCAACGTGAGGAGCTGTTGGGGCTCCTCGGGGATATTGCCCGGACCCGCCGCCGGCTCCGGCGCCGGGACGTGCACCAGCGCGGTCCGTGTGGATGGGGACGCGGCGGGTTCGTCGGACGACGCTGGCGGCGGCTCCGCGGGGGCCTCGGCGGGCGCGCCGCCTGCCGCCATCCCGTCGAGGCGGCGGAGCGCTTGGGTCATGCGCGCGTCCAGCCGGTACCCCGCCACGATCTCGAGCGGCCCGCCTTCGGCGCGCCGCATGGCGATGGCGCCGGCCTGGCCGGCGGTCATGGCCACGGCGGCGCGGATGACGAGCGCCAGGACGACGCGGGGGTCGAGCTCGGCGCTCATGGCGCGGGCGATGCGCAGCAGGTAGTCGCGCTGGCGGAGGGGCAGGTCGGAGGGTCGTGTCATAGACCGGTATTCTATCTTGGGCGGGTGGTATGATGGCCGGCGAGGAGCGAGCGTGGACTATAAGGACTATTACCGGGTGCTGGGCGTGAAGCGGGACGCCGACCAGGATGCCATCAAGAAGGCGTACCGCAAGCTGGCGCGCCAGTTCCACCCGGACCGCAACCCGGACGACGCGGCGGCCGAGGAGCGCTTCAAGGAGGCGGCCGAGGCCTACGAGGTGCTGGGCGATCCGGACAAGCGCGCCAAATACGACCGCTTCGGCGCCGCCTGGCAGCAGCGCGAGCGCGCGGGCGGCGCAGGCGGCGCGGGCGGCTTCGACTGGTCCGATTGGACGGCGGGCCAAGGCGGTGGCCGCCCCAGCGGCGGGGCCACGCGGCTCTCGCCCGAGGACCTGGAGGCCATCCTGGGCCAGGGCGGGTTCTCGGACTTCTTCGAGACGTTGTTCGGCGGCGGCCTTGGCGGCCGCGCCAGGCGCCCGCAGCAGCGCGCGGCACCGCGGATCAGCAACGTGGAGCACCCGGTCCGCATCACGCTGGGCGAGGCGGCCATCGGCACGACGCGGCGCGTGGACATCGGCGGCCGGCGGCTGGAGGTCACGATCCCGGCGGGCGTGCGCACGGGGTCGAAGGTGCGCATGCGCGGCGAGGGGCCGCAGGGCGCCGACGGCCGCCGCGGCGACCTACTGTTGGTGGTGGACGTGGCGCCCGACCCGCGCTTTGCGCGCGCCGGCAACGACCTGGTCACGGCCGTTGAGGTGCCGCTCCACGTGGCCATGCTGGGCGGCGAGGTGCCGGTGGCCACCCTGGACGGCCAGGGCCACCTGCGCATCCCGCCGGAGACGCAGAGCGGCAAGCGCTTCAGGCTGCGCGGCAAGGGCATGCCGGCGCTCCGCGGCGGCGAGCGCGGCGACCTCTTGGTCACGGTCGAGGTGGTGCTACCGCGCAACCTCTCGGACGAGGAGCGCGCGCTGTTTGCGCGGCTGGGCGAGATCAGGGAGGCCAAGGGCCAAGCGGCAGGCGAAGCGGCGACGTGAGGGGTGGGGCGGCAACGGCGACGCCCAGGGCCGAGGCCCAGGGCTCGTACGGGACAGAGCGTCGCGCGGCGAAGCGGGCGTGCTGGTCAGGGGCGAGATCGTGATCCCATCGTCCTCGGCGCAGGCGACGCCCAGGGCCGAGGCCCCGGGCTCGTACAGGACAAAGCCCGCTTGCGCGGGCTCGTTGGCTGCGGGTTGGCGTTGTCAGGTGCCTGGAGGGGCGCGCTGAGGGCTCCGGCGCCGCTGGCGCTGGCGGTGGCGCCGGCGCCAGAGCACGATGTGGCTGGCCACCCGGAGAACGCCGCGCGCGTCTCGGCCATTCTTGACGCTCTGGCGGCAGCCGGGCTCGGGGACCTACCCCGACTCGAGGTGGCCGAAGCACCCCGGGCCGCCCTGGCCGCCTGCCACGATCCGGCGTACCTCGACTGGCTGGACGCGCTGGCCCCGGATGAGCCGGTCCTGGTCGACCCTGCGCCCACGTACGCCACGGCGACGACAGGGCGCGATGCCCGCCTGTCGGCCGGTGCCGCGATCGCGGCAGTCGACGCGGTGCTTGGTGGGCGCGCGCGTGCGGCGTGGGCCCTGGGCCGGCCGCCGGGCCACCATGCCGAGCCGGCGGGTGCCATGGGCTTCTGCTTTCTGGGCAACGCCGCCATCGCGGCGCGCCACGCCCAGGCGTGCGGGCTCGGCCGGGTGATGATCCTGGACTGGGACGTCCACCACGGCAACGGCACGCAGGCCATCTTCTGGCGCGACCCGAGCGTGCTGTTCGTCTCGATCCACCAGGAGGGCATCTACCCGGGAACCGGGTACGCAAGCGAGGTCGGCGCTGGCCCGGGCGCCTGCTTCACGCGCAACGTGCCGCTGCCGGCTGGAGCAGGCGACGCCGAGCTGGCAGCAGTGCTCGACGGCGTGGTCGTCTCGGAAGCCGACCGGTTCGCGCCGGAGCTGGTCATCGTGTCGGCCGGGTTCGACGCCCATGTGGAGGATCCGCTGGCGGGGCTGCGCGTGACGGAGGCGGGCTTTGGGCACGCGGCCGGCGTCGCCCGGGCCATCGCGGATCGCCACGCGGGCGGGCGGCTGGTGCTGGTGCTCGAGGGCGGCTACGACCTGGCGGCGCTGGGGCGCTCGGTGGTGGCCGTTGCGCGCGCGTTGGGCGGCGACGGGGACTTGGGCATGGGCTGACGTCCGGCAGGGGGGCGCAGGACGGCAGCGTCGGGTCGGCGGCTTGTGGTCGCGGGCAAGGGCGACGCATCGCTCGGGAACCAACTCGTCCGTCCCAGCGTTCTATGACTGCACGGGCCGGTCACCATCGTCCGGCCGGCGGCCAGGAGGAAGCGCGGATGCCCACGACCGGACCATGCACCGACGCTTGGTTGAGCGGCCAGGAGGACGCCCGGATGCCAACGACGGGACGATCCACCGACGGATGGTTGGGCGGCCAGCAGGTGCCGTCGTTCGCCCGCAGCGCGCTGAACGCGCTGGTACGCCGTCGCGCCGAACGGCTCCTCTCGCTCGCCCTCCACGCCGAAGCCGACGACTTCGTCGAGCGCCACCGCGGCCTTCGCGACGACGCGGGACGGAGGCTCGTGGTTCGGAACGGGCTGGCCACGGAGCGGCACGTGGCCACGGTTGCCGGGTCGCTGTGCATCCGTGCGCCGCGGGTGCTGGTCCGCCGGGGCGGGGCCGCCTTCCAGAGCGCGATCCTGCCCACGTACGCCCGCACGAGCCGTCGGCTGGCGGTGGCGCTGCCCGAGCTGGCGCTCGGAGGGCTCGGCGCAGGTGACATGGCGTCGGGTCAAGCGGTGCTGCGCGCCCTGGTCGGCCCAGCAGCCGCCCACATGCCAGACGGCGTCGCTTGGCGGCTGGACGCGACGTGGAAGGCCGAGTGCCAGGGATGGCTCGACCGAGGACTCACCGGGACGCGGTTCAGCGAGGTGTGGGCTGGCCAGGTAGGCGATGGGGGCGCGGGGGCCGATCGCGCGGACGCGAACGCGAGCGAGGCTCGCATCGCCGCGAGCGCCAACCGGACCAGTGCATGCGACGACCGACCGGGGTGCCTGGCCATCGTAGGCCGGACCGCGGATGGGACGGCCGAGGTGATCGCTGTGGGCAAGGGCTTTGCGGACGATCGGGCGTGGTGGATGAACGTGCTGCTCGACCTCGGTCGGCGCGGGCTCGAGTCACCGCTGATGGTCACGGGCGACGTGGGGCTGGGGATCTGGGCTGCCCTGGACGCGCGCTTCCCGGACGCTGTCCAGCTGCCGTTCCGGACATGCTGGGCGATGGATCGCACGGCCGGCTGGGTGCCAGGCGCCGCGGAGGCCAGAAAGAGCGGTGTTCGCGCGGTCGAGGGATTGGGCGCGGCGGAGACGGCAAGCGGGGAGATCGCGACTCCCGAGGCCGGCGGCCGGAACGAGGGGCCGGCAGACGTGGAGCCACCGGCGACGGCCAGCCATCCCCCGTCGCCGAGCCGTGCTCGTCTAGCTGCCCCGCTGCCGGCTGCCCGCTTGGTCATGGTCGCGGGATGGTGGCAGCGCTCCTGCGGACGCGGCGGGCCACCGCCTGCGGCGCACAATCGACATGCCCATGGCGCCGGCTGGTGCGCTCGGGACGGCCGCCGGCACCCGTCGATGCGGTCCAATGCTGCCGCTCGTCGCGCGCGATGGGCGAATTGGCCATCGCGCTTGCGAATGGCGGCCTCCGCCAACAGGTGGACGCCGTCAGGACGACCCTTTGGCCGTTGGCAGGGCGCCACAAGCGCTGGCCGCGACGCGTCCAAGGCGCCAGCCGCCGCCTGAGGCGCACAGTCCACGACAATCGACGATGCGGAGCGCATGCCGGGCGCGGTCATTGCGCTAGATCGTCTCGATGCGCGCGCCATAGGACGTGATCAAGTGGTCGGCGTTGGCCAGGCGATTGGCGGCGGATGGTACGCCGTGCTTGACACAGATGGCAGGCATCCCTGCGGTCCGCAATCGCATGGAACGTCCAGGAATGGTGGGTCGCGTGCGGGATCGGGTGCGGCCAATTTCCGTCCGCTGTGCAATCGCCCGGCGATCGGAGGCGCCCGGTGTAGGGGCGGGTTTCAAAGCCGCCCCATAGGCGACAAGTTAAGGCGGAAGGGCAGCGCAGACAAGACGTTGGGGAAGCGGTTCTCTGGGGACCGTTGCCCGAGCAGTTTGGGACTTGGTTCACTGAAGGGTATCGCTCAGGGTCTTGTCGACCACAATCGCCCCTCGCACGGCATCGAGACGTCCGCGCGCATCCACCAGAAGGTCGGAGCCGGGGGTGCAGGGGATGACGACAAGGTCATGTTGTTCGGTCGCCGCCTGGATCAGCGCATCAAGGGATGGCTCAGCAGCTTCGCGCATTGCGCCAAGTGCTGCCTCCCGAGCCCGCCGAGCAGCCATGTGAATGGCGGGTGTGGTGTAAAGGGCAGAACTCATTGCGTAATGGTTCGACGATTCGAGATGCTCAGGAGGCTTGAGGCCCGCCCCCTGCAAGCAAGGCTCGCTTAGAGCGTCATGAAGATCTCTTCCCAATATTCAGCCCACTCGGTGACAGTGCCGTCTGGCTTGAAATAGACCTCCAGCCACAACTCATGTGGGCCAATCAGATTTCCTGAACTGGGGTCACGCCAATATTGACCGATCCAGTATCGGTAAATCGATCGATCGTTCGAATCGTAGCCACACCGCGGGTTGTGCGAGTCTGTAGGGCCAAGTAGTGCGCACAAATCTTCCGACGACATACCAACGTGGAGCACATCTCCCTGCACCGACTCTAGCATTTCGAGTCTCGTCGTTTCGACAGCGGCAAGAACGAAATGCTCCGGCGTCTTTCGCTTTGAAGACTCTCCCCACCCCACAGGACTGAAGGGTATATCTTCTAGCTTGGGAGGCAGAATCCACCTCGGAACTACTGCACACAAACCCGTCATGAATACGAGCAGGCCCGTTAGAATTGCGCGCCTTAGCACGGATATACCTCTCTAATTATCCGTAGGAGACCAGGGCGGTAGACTCTCCGGCAAATCGACCGGTTCAATCAAAATGCCCGGATCGTCCTGCATCAAGTCGCTGCCACAGCAGTTCGGGCACGACGAGTTAAATGTGCACCCCGTGCATGAGCTGCCACCCTCGTCGTGTATATAGATGATGTTCGCAGACGCCGGAAGCTCATGTACTTCGTAATCTCTGTAGCCACTCACGTGAATATGGTTGAATGCCCCGTGCCCATACTCACCATTATACCCCATCATAATCCACTTATCGCAGTCAAAGAAGTCGTCGGCGTCCTTTAACGGCCCGCCACTAACAGCACAATCGTCGTCGGAGATGTCTTCGACAACAGGATCGTTGCAAAAGAACCCATCAGGCTCACCTTTCACCTGAATCGTATTATTCGAGTAATTGCAAATTTCTCCGCCGTTGCATGACATCCTTGGGTCATCTCCCGGCGCAGTACCGTCTGTGTTCACGTGGTAGGGCAGAGCGAGGGTGGCTGTGATCCATTGAGAGCGGCCTCCCGAGCCTGAACGAGGAACTCGAAGATCGGGCGATCTTGCATCCTGAGCGTCGTGACGACGGAGAGGATGTGCGCCACGAAGCGACTGCCGGCTTCGGAGTCGGTTCCGAAGCACTTCTTGCGCCAGATGACGCCTCGGCGGAGGCAGCGCTCCGCCAGGTTGTTCGTCGGAGGCATCGAAGCGACCTCGGTGAAGGTCCACATGAGCTCCTCGGTCTTCAGAAGCTTGGCGCACTCGCGCTGCGTCTTCTCCGCAGGGGCGCGAGCCGCGGCCGCCACGAGCAGCCGATGGATTCGTCGACGCTCGTCGGCCAGTCGCGTATCACGCTCGCACTGTTTGATGTCTCCATCGCGGTGATGTCTCCAGGCAGTCATCACCCGCTTGGCACTGGCCACGAGACGGTGGCCGTACCATTCGCTCCCGCGGCGTTCGGCCATGGCCTGGAAGTCTCGTTTCAGGTGAGCCCAGCAGTACCCGCGACGCTCGATCCAGTTGTAGGCGCCGAAGCGATCCGTGCAGACCGCGCCGCTGAAGTCCTCACCGAGCAGCACCTTGGCCGCCTCTTGGTTCCGACGCCGGTGGATGTTGAACACGACGACGTCATTAGTCGCCGCCGTCCAAAGCCAGGCTCGCTCCTTGGCTTGTCGCCAGCCCGTCTCGTCGGGATGCACCACCGCACGCGCCCGGACCCACTCCATGGCGTCTCGGACGGGATCGGCCATAGCTTGCGTTATTCGACGCTCCATCGCGATGACGCTGCTGGCGCTCAGATCGAGACCGTAGAAGATTTCGTAGAGGAGCACCACGTCGCGCTTGCTGAGCAGGAATCGACCCGTCAGCAACGCACTCATCGCATGCAGTCGTGGGCCGAAGCTGCTGTGGCTCACCCCATCGGGAAAGGCGCCAATCGTCACGTGGCCGCAACTCGCGCACTTCAATCGGTGCCGTCGATACTCCGTCACCTCGATGCGCGGCTCCGGGATGTCGCTCACCTGATGTCGCCATGGGCTCGGGTCATTGCCCGTCAACGGATCTCGGCACTCGCCACAGCACTCGGGCTTGCACTCCACGACTCGATCGACCGCTTCGACGGGCAGGAGCGGGCGGCTGCGACCCGTATGGCCACGTCGGCCGCCACTTCGACGCGCCCGTCTGCGCTTCGGACGCACCACCTCGGGTCCATCGGCCGATGGCGGCTGCGACGAGTTGATCGACGTGCGCCCAAGGCGATCTTCAAGCTCCGCGACTCGCGCTTGGAGTCGCCGTATCTCCGCATTGACCGCCCGCGCACCCTCGCGCTTCTGCCTCAGCAGCGCCGCCTGCCGCTCGATCGTCGCCTGCTGACGCGCGCACAGCCGCTCCAACTCGCGGGTGCGTTCATACAGCGCCAGGCCCTCTGCCGTCAGCACGCGGAACATGATGCTACGCTACTCCTATCCGATCCTCGACGCAACCGGACCCGGTGACACTACCTGAACGCTTACGACGTTGGTGGGTGCTTGGAGCAGAGCGACGGGTCTGGACCCGGACCACAGGAGTGAGCGCCCGTTGGATGGTAGTCAGGGCGTCGATGAGGGTCCGGCGACGACCGGAGGCGAGTCCGTGGGCCAACAGCATGACGAACTTGCGAATCGCGCGGGTGGTGACGGGTAGACTGGGGTTGGGGCATTCCCAGACGGTCAGGATGAGGAGCCAGTTGTTGATGACGACGGCGATGAGCTTGGCGTAGAGCTCGCAGAGAACGGCCCAGTGGTTGCCGCTTCTCCAGGCGTCAACAAGGCATTCGCTCTTCCAGAGCTTGAAGAGCAGTTCGATCTGCCAGCGGACGCGCAGGAGGGCAAGCGCCTGCTCAATCGTCAGGAGATTGGCCGGGACGTTGGTCACCATGACGGTCCAGCCAGCCAGGAAGAGGGCAGTCGCGGACACAGGTTTCTGGCGGCGGCGAGCCTCGTCGTGCAAGCGGTTGCGCCGCTCGTCGGCAACGCTGTCGGGGACGGGCGCAGCCAGGAGTCGGCAGGACACGGGCCTGCGCAAACCCAGGTCGATGGGCATATCGACCTGAGCATTCTGGCTCGCGAGCAGATCGTCGAGCTTATGCCGCTTTCCATCGGACCCCGTGACCACGGTTGGCGTTGGGACACGGCTCAGGAAGTAGGCGCCAGACGAGGCCAGGGCGCTCAAGGTCGCTAGGGTGTAGTACCCGATATCGGCGAGGCGCAGGCCTCGGGCCTCCATCGACTTCGCCTGTGCGGGCGATGATCGATCATGCTCCCGCCCCGGCCGCAGAGACAGTTCCAGACGGCCTGAACGCAGATCCCAGCGGACGGATAGCTTCAGGGCCGCGCCCTGGCAACCCGGCCAGGTCGTCTGGAGCGCGTCGGGCAACCGGATGACGCTGCTGTCCAACACCGTCACGGACGAGAACCGATCCAGCAACGGACGCACTGCCGGATCGGCGCACACCACGATCTCGGTTGCCTTCTCCAACAGTCGCAGCAGAAACGCCGCCCCCACCCCTGTCGCCCGCTGGGCCAATCCCTGGGCGCTGATCCGCAGGCCCACGGTCGCGGCCATGCTCACCAGCCCGCTTCGGCTCTCATCAGGCTTCGACAACCAGCCCAGAACCCATGTCTGGGCCAGCAAGGGACCCGTCACCTTTCGCTGCCGCCTGATGAGCCCCACTTCCTTCGCCGCCGATTCCGCCTCCGTGGTCAGCAGAGTCATCAGGCTTTCCGCCACCGTTGCTACAATCGCCATCGGGACAACTCCTCGGGTCGGTTACGCAACCCGATTATCCCGCGGAGTTGTCCCTTAACTTGTCGCCTATGGGGCGGGTTTCAAACCCGCCCCTACAGGACCTTGTCTGAACGACACGATTCGCACCAGTTGGCCATCACGGACGACGCCTTCGCCAAAGCCCCCCACCCGCCGGACGGTTCTTGGCCACACCCTCGGCGTACCCATCGCCAGGAGGCGCTTGTCGGCGAGGCCACAGAGGACTACCATGCCGCACGCATGAAGCCTTCACCCGCCACATCGACGACGACAACCACCAACGCCCGCACACGGCCAATCGCAATCTACCAACCGCCGTCTACTACCGAGGCGACCCCGAGGCCAAGCTCCGTGAGCGACAGCTTTGGCTGCCCACCGCCCTTGAGGCCCGCAAGGCCTTCTGGGAGGGCCGTTCAACCCTTTCGCCCGGCTCCGAGCCCTACCAAGAGTAACTGGTCAGTGTCTCACTTCCATCCGGGCATTACACCATGGAGTAGAAGCGCCTCAGTTGATGGAGCGGCAAGCTCTGCGCGGGCGATGTCAGACTCGCCGCCCAATGTAAGGGCAGTGCGCGGGTCGCGCGTTATCTTGTTGTCTATCTTCGGCATCATGTGCTGTCTCGCGCTACGTGCAGGAGTGGTGACGCAAGACACCGGCGGGGAGTCGCTCCCCCCACTGATTGATGCGTTATGCCGTGAGGGCAATCCGATGTATGCGGCTGCACGTCTGTCGCTCGAAAGCGACGGACCCGCAGTGGTACTGTTCAATGACACGCTCCAGGACTTTGCGCCTTTTAGCCGGAGGGATTCGATTCCGATTGCTGATCTTGCAGAAGTGGGGTCGGTCCATGGCGTTGCATTCGATCCGCTGCGAAGTGCTGTCTATGTGGCTTCCTACTTCCATGTGCAATATCCGAATATGCTGGCTCACGCACCATTCGGTCCAGGTGGATACGGTGGCATATACCGCATTGACTTGACAACCGGCGATGTCGAATTGTTTGCATCATTGCCAGCAGGCAGCGACGCGGAGATAGATGCCAACTTCAGGATTCAGTCAGATGCGGTTGGGGTTGTTGGGCTTGGCGACATTGAAATCGACGCGGCCGGCGAACTTTTGTTTGCGGCGAACCTCTTCGACCAGAGCATATACGTTCTATCATTGCCAGATGGGCGCCTCCTTCGAAAATTCGAGAGTGGTGCGCGGACTGCTTCATGGCGACAAGATGGCCGGCTCTTTGGGATTGGTATTAGTGGCGGGGAGTTATTCCATGGCGTCGTGTACTCCTCCTTCCCTTTTGGCTATGTCTATAAGTCACGTTTTGATGGTACAGAGATGGTTGAGGCGACAGCGATTAACCTATTTTACGAGCGAGCATATCCATGGCGACCGTGGGGGAGTCTTCCGAATCCGAGATTGTGGGACGAAACTAGCGAGCCCATGATTTCCGACATCGCATTCAGCCGTCAACGTAACATGATTATTGGCATACGTGATAGGATGACCGATAGAGTATTTGATATCGGTCGGGGCAACGGCGATCTACTCCTGGCGCGTCATTCCGGCAACCGTCCCTCCGGTGTATCTCGTTGGGCTGTTACCGGCGCCTCCGAGTCGGTGGAGTTCTATAGGGATGACGAGGTGGTGGGCGATGATAATTCTCAAGAGGAGCCGTTGCTCGGTTCCGTTGCCGAGGTGCCTCATAGAGACGAGGTGGTCGCAACGTCCTCACTTGGCGTCGTGCGAGGTCGCGGCGTTGTTTGGTTTGATAATGTAACTGGCCTCCTCGGAGGCGTCTACGATGGAATTGAGTCGTTGTCTGGCGAGGAATTGCATGAAGGCGACGTTGAGTCGGTGTGCCACGAGCGCGTTTTATATTTGCCGATCACATTCAACGAAGCGTGCTCTGAGTCATCAAATCGCGCGGACTACTTCATAGTAATGGATCTATCGTCGAGCATGAATGAGATGATAGAACCTACAGTAAGTAGGCATGACGCTGCAATGCGTGCTACGCGTGCACTGCTAGATCAGATGATCTTCGATGGTGCGCAGCGAAATCGTGTTGCTGTTACGGGCTTTAATGAGGATGCATGGACGGAAGTTGCGTTGTCGAGCTCCCGAAGTGAGATCGAGACGGGGCTTGATCGACTTAAGAGCAAGATTGGCACAGGGACCCGTATTGACTTGGCACTTGAGTGGACGGATGCGGAGCTAGGTCGTTTGGGACATGACCCTACGGGCAACCATGACATCGTCATGTTGTTATCTGACGGACTACCAACTGGGGTGCCGCCCGCTGAAGACGGTCTGGTGCAGACAACGGTAGCTCGTCCTGCAGAGAGAATTAGAGCATCGGGGGCGGACATAGTGGCGGTTGGCTTCGGGAGTCGTGGGAACATTGGCGCAGGACTCCTTGAGGCCATTGCTAGTCCGGGCGAGGTCTACATCGAGACTAGTCTAGAATCTCTCGTTGCGAGGTTCGTGTTCCTTGGGAGTTCCTTTGGCTGTCAGTAGACTGCTCGAGTTGCTTGACTTCAAGGGCCACCGTCACATGGTGAGAATCCCACAGTGTCACGCCGCCATCCTGGCGCGTAGCGTGCGCGGCTGAGCGGGCGGTTCGAGGCGATTACCCTCGCCGCCGCCCGGCTGGGCCTCCGGAGATTCTCACGCTATGACTTTGGCCCTTTCAGCGTAACTCAGGCAGATCGATCGACTTGCACGGAGACAGGTAGTTGAACTGAGAGGAGTTCTTACATGAGGACGTCGAATGCTGTGCTGAGATCGGCATTATGGAAGGCATCGGTCGTGTTGCTGATCGCACTGTTGCCCCTCGCATCCCTCAAGCCCACGGTGTCTGAGGCTTACCCGGGAAGTAGTGATGAGTACGAGGTTCTTACGGACCTGTGGGACTCTGGGCTCTTCTCTGAGACGGGAATCACGGATACGGTCCAATTCGGCGAGCTTTCTCTCGGGACGGCGATCACCGTACATCTTCCGACCAAGGCCTTCGTACAGGACACGGTGACGCAGTCGCTTGCTGCGGAGGTCGAGCCAGTCGATGCGTGGTATGTACCCGTGTTGGTCTCAAGCGTACCTCAGTCGGTGCTACTGGTGGAGCGCAGCAGCGGGACTTACCACTTCGTTGGAGTGCCGGACGTCGACCTCGACATGTTGATGGCCATGTCGACTGTGACGCAGTCACTGCTGATCGATCTCGCGTACAGTTCGGCTGCGTACGAGGTGACCGGAGTCGACGTACGACCGATGAACATATACGCGGGATACATGATTACGCCCACGGGTACACTCACCGAAGTGCAGTCCTACATGGTGGCGCGCGAAGCAGCAGCTGTTGCGACGGGCACGCCATTTGTCTCGGGGGGCGGCATCGGCGTCGCGGAAAGTGGGCCTACGACCTCCGCTCAACGCGATGCGAGCAGTGGTCAAGAACCGATCGCGCAGGCGCCGGATGGCGGCCTGAGTGCCGGGACGAATCGGCCCATCCCACCCGTTGCTCTTGCAGGCCTCGCAATTGCCATTGTCGGCGCTTGTACCTTCGTGTTCCTCCGTCGAAGATGACGTTATGGGCATGAGGCACGCTCCAGGAACTGAGCGCCCTGCCCCATATCGGGAACCTGTCGGTCGTCGACTACATCGTCTCCGACGACCCCGATCTGCACGCCGTGGGCACTACGAGGGCATCCGCGTGATCTCCTCCGGCGCGTTGCTAGCACGGCTGGAGCGGGAGATACGATCAGGCGACGACGGACAAACAGCGGCGCCGACGCGGCCGTGGCACGCGCTCCGCGGACGTGCTACGCTCTGGCTGCGTGGCGCGACCCCGGGTCTCGGATGCGTAGAGGCGCTCAAGATGTCGAAGTCAGCCATGCCCCGCGACCTCGGTTGTTGTCGTCAGGTGGCCGATCTGATGACGGTGGCCCGGACGTGCACGGGGCATTGTCCCCCTTGTAATGACCCGAATACTCCGAATCGCTACAAGCGGGGGATGCTACCCAGGAATCGCATGTCCACCATGTGAGCCAATGACCCCATAATTGTGCTCATCTAGTGAGGTGGCGACGTCCATGCTGGTACAATCACAATGCATGAAGGAGCAGGATAATGAACGAGAAGGCGAGAGGTAGTGCTCTCCTGGTTTGTGCGCTCGCTATCTTCATCGTCAGCGTCCTGACAGTGGGCCGCGCTAGAGAGGACATTGTGGATTTAATTGACGAGAGTTACGTAGTGGGCCGGCAGGCATGTTTTGAGGCGAACTTGGACAACCAGGCATCGATGCTTGCGACCCTTGCGCCGCTCTGGAGCCATCGCACGCCTGAGCCTGACGCGGTGAGCACGTTGCAGGTGCAATGGTCGTTCGAGGCAACGGCAGGTGTTCCTGACCGTCAGCAACTAGCCAATCAGATTGATCGAATCGAACTTGCGATCGAAGCGGGCAAGACGAACTGGGGTGACGCGACAACGATAGCAGAACTTCAGAACTGGCCGGCGACCACCCCGGATTGGAGCCCAAACCAGTCTCCATTTGAGCAACGCGTAACGCACATTGAGCAGTGTCAAGATGATCTAGGAAAGAACGGCGCACTCATTAGCGAGACTGATGTAGTTGTTGCTCTTGAAGATATCAAGTTCTTTGGAACAACAGAGGCGTTCGTATCCGTGAGAATAGACTCAACTATACAGCTGCGTACAAGTAGAGGCATTTCCGATCCAACGACTCAGAGTCATCGCTACACTGCCCTTGTGGCTAGAGAGGGCGCTTCCTGGGTGTTGCTGCGACTTGGTCTGGTCTTGGAGCCGTAGGACAGCAAGGTCGCTCTCGGCGTTGTTCGCCAAAACTCGCTGACGCCCTACAATGGCGCGATTACGGGCAATTCGAGCCATTTTCGTCGGGCGCCGTCCGGGATTGCTCGCCCACAAGCTCCCCGGTTGGCACCAATTCGCGATCTCATACGATTGGTCGTGGGTCGACGCTCTGGTCCGTACGGCAGCATCGACCGTCTCTCTGCCGCGGAGGGAGTGCGTCACTAAAGGCCAACCTACTCGATCTCGTCGTAGGTCTCAGGGCCAGTCTTGGGGCGAACCCGGAGAACGAGCACAACCCCATCCGCTTCATCGATACGGTAAATGAGGCGCCACCGATCAACGCGGATGCGGTATCTATCTGGCCGCTCGCGTAGTTCCTTCGCCCCGTGTGGCCGCGGTTGGCCAGCGAGCGATTCGATTATCCGGCGCAGTCGCTGACGATAGTTGCCTGGCAGGTTGATCAAGTCGCGACGAGCGGCGTCAGTGTATCGAAGCCGAAACGCCATCAGCTTCGCCATGCTCCGCGATCTCGCGCCAGACATCCTCGTGCTCGTGGAGGGCCTCGCCCTTCTCCAAACGCGCTTCGACCTCGTCTACGGCCCTGACGTCCCCTGCTTCCTCCATCGCCTCGGCGATGTAGGCTTCCAACGCATCACGCACTACGTCGGAAACGGTCTCACCACGGAGTGCCGCCACCGCCTTGGCGCGACGGCGTAGCGGGTCGGGGAGCTTCACGGTGATCTTGGCGTCCATGTCCATCCTCCATACGGCGAGCCGTACCGCTGCATGGTAGTCTGGCGACAGGCGCGGGTCAATGCAGGAGGAATAGGACTGCGCGCGGCGTGTTCAGGCGCGCTAGGCCGAGCACCCAGCCGGCCCGATCACCCGCGCTGAGATGCTCGAGTGATCCTGCCAGGCATCACGGTCGGCATCAGCACGGGCGTCGGGCAGCGTCGGGCGGGTTGCTGGCGACGGAAGGCCGTTTGGCCTGCAAATCACTGTACCGGTGGAGGGACTTGAATCCACAACCAATGGATTGAGACGGTCCGTTCGCGGATCTGAGCTGGCCAATTGGGAGGGTGGGTCGTCAGTCCGGGAGTGACGCGGTACCCTCCGCGTCATGGACGAACCCCTGCAGATCATTCAAGAACGTGTCGATTCGCTGCCGGTGATCCTCGAGACGGGCAGACGTCTGGGGCTTGTCGAGGCGCTGGACGAGTGCTTGGGATCGCATGGCAACCTCCAGGGCCTGAGCTACGGACAGCTGGCGCTCGGCTGGCTGGGTTACATCCTCGCGGAGAACGACCATCGCAAGTCGGTGGTGGAGGTGTGGGCGGACGGCAAGCGACGGGTGCTGGGCCGGCTGCTGGGTAGCGCCGTACGGGAAGGGGAGTTCAATGACGACCGGCTGGGCCGGCTCCTGCAGCGGTTGGCCGACGAGGGGGCGTGGCAGGTGCTCGAGGAGCGACTCTGGACCCGCACCGCCATAGTGTTCGAGTGGACGTGCGACGCCGTCCGGCTCGACAGCACCACGAGCTACGGCTACCACGCCGTGGGCGAGGATGGCCTGATGCAGCTGGGCCACAGCAAGGACCGGCGCCCGGATCTGCCCCAGTTCAAGTTGATGGCGGCGGTGGCGGAGCCGGCGGGGCAGGTGCTGGCCACAGCGGTGCATCCGGGCAACGCGGCCGACGACGGGCTTTACCTGCCGATGGCCGAGCGCGTGCGGGCAATGGTGGGCGCTGGCAAGCTCTACGTGGGGGACGCGAAGATGGCGGCGCTGGCTACGCGGGCGGCGTATCTGGCGGCGGGCGACCAGTACCTGACGCGGCTTCCGGTCCGTTCCAGCCCCGACGAGCGGGAGCGCTGGATCGACGCGCTGCTGGAGGGATTGACGCCCCCGACCGCGATCGTCTTCGGCGATGCGGTGTGGGGCGAAGGCGTCGTGCACGAACGCGAGCAGCAGCTCGGCGATCGCACCTGGACCGAGCAGGTGTACCTCTATCGGTCGATCGAGGGGTTCGAGCGTCGCAGCGCCGACCTCGATCGGCGCCTGGCGGCGGCCACCGAGGCGCTGCGCGCCCTGTCGCCGCCGCCGGGTCGGGGGCGGCGGCAACTTCCGGACCTGGCGGCCATGAGTCGCGGCGTGGACCGGATCACCCGCGAGCACGACGTGGCCGGCATGCTCATGCCCATCTGGCGCACGGAGTCCTGGCCTTCGCGCGAGGATCCCGAGCGCACGCGCATCGTCATCGATCGGGTGCATCGCCGCGACGATCGCATCGACGCGGCGCGTGTGCGCCTGGCCTGGCAGGTGCTCGTCTCGATCCTCGCCGCCGCGCAGCTTCCCCTGGCCGACGCCGTGCGCGCCTACAACGACGCCTGGCGCATCGACCTGCACTTCCGAGACCTTTGGGGCCGACTGCTCGGCGTCCGTCCGCTGCACGTCGCCACCGACGCCCAGATCCGTGGCCTGACCCACCTGCTCACGCTCGGCTTGCGCATTCTCTCGCTGATCACCCAGGTCGCGCGCCGCTCGCTCCGCAAGGCAGGCGCCGTGCTCGAAGGCCTCTACGACGGCCAGCCGTCTCGCACGACCGATCGCCCTACCGCCCGACGACTCCTGCACGCATTTCACCGCCTCGAGATCACCCTCGTCCTGATCCGGGGCCCCGCTCAGTCCATCGTCCATATCACGCCGCTACCCGACGTCCTCGCGCGCATCCTCGACCACATGGGCCTCAGTCATGACATCTTCACGCGCCTCGCCCTGCTCGATCCGGAATGACCCCGCAGAATCCGCGAAAGGACCGTCGAAATGCACCGAAAGGGGGCTGATATGAATACTGTGATTCAGAGCGCTATAATTGCGGCTGTGTTATGGTCGGCCTTGAACGTGTTGTCGATTGCACTTCGCAATCCGCACGTGAATGATCATAGTCGTGTGGCCGCTGAGTCCCCATTGTTTAAGGTCTACATCCCGAGTGCTTGTCGCAATTGTGTGCCAGCAGGGAGGTTTGTCGCGACTTCAACACCACCAGTCCCCCACACCCCCGCTTGCTCAGTTTATTCCGGATGTATACGAACTGCTAAAGCAGACTATGATAGCGACGGCGTTGTTGATTCAATACTCGTCGCATCATTCAATTCTCAGGGCCAGCCGCTACGCACTGAGAGTGATACCGATCGAGATGGAGCTGTCGACCGAGTCGAAGTGAATGATTACTTAGTGGACGGAAGATTGGCTCGATCCCTATGGAGCGTCAACACAGATGCGGATTACGAATATGAGATCGAATACCGGTACAGTGACAGCGGTGCACTTCTTCACCGCAAGAGGTGGAGCCTTCCCGGCAGAACATTGTCGTTTGTCGAGGAATGGGTTTACCGAGCTGATGGAACTATGGAACTGGCGACGGTTGATGGCGATGTGGACGGTCGGGCGGATATCGAGAGACGATACCAATACGATTCGAACGGAAGCAGGATTCGAGAGAACGTCTTCCGGCGTGGCCAATTGGATCTGGTCTATCGATTTTCAATTTCAAGATCCGTGCTAGTGAACACATTAGTGGATCCCGGGCCGGGCAATACTATCCATCCAAAATCACGGATTGACTACACATATAATTCGAGCGGTTCGTTAATTCGGGTTGAGGCGACGCGCCGAGACAACAGTGTGGTTCTCTGGGGCGACGAATATTCATACAATACGAATGGCATGATGGAAAGTGTTATATCGTACTACACCAGGGGAATCCCCGAGGCAATGACATGGCAATTCTATGATGATGATGGACGGGTTGCCAAGATGCTTGAAGGCGAACAGTCTGAGCCTGATGTTACAACTGAGTTTACCTATGTATGTACTCGTTAGAGTCTCAAACTGGGCGCAACGCGATTGATCTACTTCGGAGGGCCCGTTTAGCTTACATGAGCGCTCCGTCGGGACGTTGGTTCTGTCCGCCGCTTATGGCGGAGCAGCTCACGCAGATCGAGCGGGCCAACCCATGCCGCCCAATGTCAACTAGAAACCCGCATCGTATTGCCTCACGGCAGAATGTCACCCGGCGCCCGATCGTGCCTCACGAGAATGTCACCCGGGTCAGGCCGCATTCTAGCCGTCGGTTGTAGTGCCCCCCGGAATTCAAGCCACCAACCGAGCTTGTTGAGCTCGGAACTCGAGCGGGCTGGAGTTGACCCGCCTCCGTGGACGGTCGGTAATTGAAGATCGCACGCCGCCTGGGCGGCGAGGGACCGCGTCTCGAAGTTGACGGGTGAGACGTGGCGGCTGAAGCGCCCATGGTGCAGAGCACCCAGACCGCCTCTCAGCCTTCACCAGAGGCCTTGAAAGCTACGGTCAGACCGTCGGTGGGGAAGTGGAGTAGGGGACCGCCGGATACCCTACCCGCAACGCCCCTGACAGCCTCCAGACGCAACGAAGCCCCTCGTGAGAGGGGCCTCGGGAGTACCGGTGGAGGGACTTGAACCCACAACCAATGGATTAAGAGTCCCTCATCCGCACCTATCGGTGCTGTCCGCGATCGTTCGCATTGCCCGTAATTACGGGCAAAACTGGCTCCGCCGAGAATGTCCTCAGTCGGGGATGTTCGCTATAATCCGGCCCGGTTGGCATCACGGTTGGCATCAGTTCGACGTCAGATTCCCGGCCTACCGCCAAGTGATTGTCTCCGCGGCCCGAATCATCCGACACGTGAACCGATGACCGTCCCGAATGGACACCGACAGCAACCCAGGAGGGTGGCATCTGCCCGGCCCACGCTTGGAACTCGATCTGAGAGAGTGTGTCGTGGGCTGAGGGACCCACAGGATATGGTATAGACGTAGACAATCAACTACTAGATGTTGTGGTTGCGGCGATCGCATTTGGCAGTCCTCGCAATGTTCGACGCCGAGAGCTGAACCATCTACAATCGGGCGATCCACTAACCTTTAGGATAGTCACTGATGTCCACATGGCGAGCAGTTCCCGCGTTCGTACTCACCCACGCCAGCTCGATTGAGCGATGGATCAGAGATCTTGAGGAGACGGGCGGAACCATCATCGCGATTTCTCGCAAGGGACCCCGACTCCTCGAACTACTCGTCGAGCTGGACATGGCGCCAAAGAACCTACTTGAGCGCACGTTTTCCGAGCATGCAATTCCATTCCTAAGGGGAGAGCCGGGACCATTTGTCGTGACCGATGATTCTATCATTCACGGTTCGACCTTTGATCGAGTTCTTACTACTGCCCGCCAATTCGCCGCGTCTGAGGAGAGTGCGATCCCGGTTGAGGTTATCGGGATTCCACTAGCTCTTGGCAACGACGTAGCGCCGACGTATCGTGCCGCAGTGTCGCGACATTACTACTCTCTGCCAAGTACTGCCACAAGTTCATTTGTACATGGGCTCGTTTCCTCCTTTTGGCTGCTGGCGAAGCCTTATGACATTGATCATCCAATTCTCGACTTGGAGTCGCCCGATTTTAGTGCAAGTGGCGCTCCTGGTGCATTCGCTCGCGCCCTTGCCGGAGAACTGAAAACCCTTCTCATCTCACGCACTCAGAAAGCGCCTACTACTATGGGCCCAATAACCTGTGCGTTCTGGAGCCTTCCGCTTTCTCAAAGCACGAATCCAACGCGGTCCCAATTCGGGAAGATTCGTCTCTATCACTGTCCTACTCAACCAACGCTCGTTAGGCTTGTGCCGATGCAGCCCATGACTATGACTGAAAGCCATGCGGCTGACGTCATAGCCGAGTTTGCGCCGAGTCTTGTTCAGTTCGTTCAGAATGGTGCGACAGCTGAGGACGACGCGCTTCCACGAGCTAAAGCACTTACAAGAGTTCACTGCGCAAACTACATCTACGAATTGGCTCTCTACTACCAGAAAGTGCATGATGCAGTAGAGAGAGCTGCGCGTAGTGTGGGAATCCGGATGGTAGAGGGCGAGCGATTGAGCGCTGTTGACGGCCGCTTCTTGATGGGCAATCACTTTGAAGAAGCCAGTAGCGAAATCGGTGGACGGACCCAAGTCGAAGCGCCACCTCAGTGTTTAGAGCTAGTAGCATCCGATGTTTCTACCTCAGTCGTTCAGGCGCCGCTAGAAGTACTTCCTCCAAAATATGCGGACGCCTATCAAGAAATGCTCACGAGAGAGTTTCGGAGTGCCTTCAACGCCGAAGACGCTCTTAACGCCATCTTCTATGCACAACATGAACAAATCGAAATGCCCTCTCGAAAAGACATAGAGAGTGGCCATCGACGACTTCAATTTGGGGTGGGGTTCGACTGGCTTACTGCGAAGATCCAGAAAAGCGCCATCCCGTTGGACATGATGTTGTTTCATCACGCACTCGACGGCCTTATTGACAGTGGTTGTGTTGTGCCGCGTTTCGTACCTGTTACGGCACTGGGCCAAGAGGAGGTATTTAGTCGCATGTTTCGAGTGGGTGAGGGAATGCCACTTAGCATAGTCTACACGATGAAGATGCTGTTTGGCGCACTTCTCGCACAACTGCCAGATGAGTTGCGTTCCGAGGGAACAATTCCTGCCACCGTTCTGGAGAAATATGCTACTTTAGCATTGTCCGTCGCGACCCCCGACAATTATCGACTACAGGAACTTACTGACTTGCCACTGAAGAAGGCATTCCACCTGTATGGGGCTCGGATGAAGCTAACTTCTGGCCATGAGGAGTATCTTATAGACTGGGCTACCAGGCGAGGCATTCTGGAACGTTCCCTTTCTGCAGGAGGACCGGGGAAGCGCACTGTCCAGTACCGTCTCTCTCCGCAGTTAGAAGAACGATATCCGGGGTTGGAGTCACCCTGGAATCCCGACACGCACGAAGCGCTGGAAGACATCGCAGCTCTTGTCGCCATCATCACTACCACGCGGGGCCTACGCTCGCGATGTTTGACCACCTTGACGAGCGTGGCCTCCGAGGAGGACTTCGCCCGCGCAATCGAGGCGGAACTGCGGCTTTGGCTCGAAGGTGATGAAGAGTCAGCGGTGGAGGCGCTGGGCGACCTCGAACAACTTGCGAGCCGATACTCTACCTTCCCTCGCGCTCACGAGCAGTTAGACCAATACGATCGGTCTCTTCAACATCCCGCGAATGTAATACGCCAAGCTCTTATCAAGATTGATTACTTTTCCAGGCGACACGACACATACGCGGCGATTACCCAAGCAGTTGAGGCGACATCTCAACGTTCGACTCAAAGGGCTTGGACAGCGCTGTTGAAGATCCTGAAGCACCGAGGTGAGAACGAGAAGACTGTAGCGAGTCTTTCTCAGTTGATCGCTGTCACACAGATTGCGCATGCTACGAACCGACTATTGCGCGATCTTCTTAGCCTAGCTGGGCGCCGAAGTGAACAATCACTGCCACTTCGCGAGTCACTTATTCAGCTTGTGGGCGTGATTGAAGGCACGACTGCCGAAATCACGCGAGGGTTCTTTGTTTCAGACAGCCCGGAGGCTGTGAGTAATCTCATGCGTAAGACAATCAACGAAGTCGAGGGCTCATTTCCGGCTGATTTGCACCGCGTGCGTCCCGTTGTCCTTGAAATTGTTAACCAGTGCGGGAAGTTGGTTGACGCTTTTGGTGTTAGGACGGCGAACACGGGCGCAACGCGGCTTGATCCGCCCCTTTACGTCGTGCTGTGGGATATACGCGAGTCAACGCTTCAGCCGAGTCGTGACAAATTGGAGGATGTGATCAAACGAGGCAATGCACGACTGTTGGCGGCATTGGGAAAGCGCATCTGCGACTTCAGACCAGAGAGCACAGATGATGGCAATGGACTAATCTGCAGTAGTCTTGCGGACGTACTGCGGATCTTCTTGATACTTCATGAAACATATGGCGACACCCTATTCAGAATGGGTTGCGATGTAAATCTCCAGGGATATCTGAATTACTATGAGAGTAGCCGTCGTTTGGAAGGCGCTGCCTATGGAGGGCGCGCCTACGAGTATGCAGCAAGACTTATGTCCTTCCATTCGGAAATTGAAAGAGATCCGAGCCGATGGAACGGCGAGAGCATAGAACTGCCAAGCTCATCCTACTTGGTCCTCGGCGAATTTGCCGTTCGTTATGCCAGGCAGAATGAGGGAGATGATTGGCTGCCAGAGAACGTACGAGCAGAGGCGTTTGATGGGGAGTATTCGCCGCGGCTGCGCGCTCCGCTTCCGGTTAGGATTACACAATGCACAGTCCCTGCGTGATCATCGCCTGCTCACTCGATATGTTAAACTGTGGACGCGGACCATTTAGAAGTTGATGTGAGCGCTTGACTCATTATTGTCGAGACGTGGTTTCGTCACATATTTGGCCTTGGTGTATGAAGGAGACAATTGAAATTGATCATGGGGACAGAGCGATTCGCAATTGGCCAGACTCGCTTAGTGTTTGGACGACAAACCAGGCACTTGATGCGATTTGTCGTTGGAACAGAGACATCGATGATATGGTCATGGAGCATGTGCATCGGTATCCAGGGACAAAGTTGCAGGCACGCAGCAGGTTTACAAATCAGCATGGGGAGACCTTGTCCCTTACTACCGTAGCAAGAGGGGGTGCCGTACTCTTTAGCTTTGGAGACGAAGCATTGCCGTAGCGTCCGCTGGGGATGTCTTGAGTGGGTTTCAGTGGGATTTCAACGGTATCAGGGTCTCCAGCAGTCTGGTAGGCGAGCTGCTCGGTCAAACGCATTGTCTATCGTGAAACGCCCCTAACCGTTTCGCAATTGGCGTGACCAGCGCGGCTACCGTCGCAATATCTTCTACTTAAAGTTGCATGTGTCATTGTTTACACAGTCGTTCTCGCTTGATACAATGTACGCATATGCCAGAACGAGAGCAGAGATCAAGCGAACCGGCTGCAGAAGTCGACCAATACAACGGCTACGCCAACTATCCCACATGGGCCGTCCACCTGTGGCTAGCTAACACCGAGGATACGTACTACGAAGCCCGAGACCTCCTGGCGGATGCCGGAGAGCCACAGCAGGGCGCACAGGATCTCAAGGCTTGGATCGAAGGCCAGAACCCGATTGAGGTGCCCAGCATGTTCGCCGAGCTGATGGCCTGGGCGCTTCAGGCAGTCGACTGGGATGAAGTCGCCAGAGCACTTGGCCCGCAGGAGTGGGAGTCACCGACACCCGCAACTCCCGGCACCGATCCCATTATCAGTTAACCCATACACCTCTGAGCAACGAGAAGCCGACATACTTTGACCCGCGGGCTGCACGCGCTGCCCACAGTCTCTACCGCAACCGGCTTCGCCTGGAGCAAATTCAGCAGCGCATCGACCGGGGTGTGGCCAAAAACCGTCCGGGTCACGCTGCGAGCGCCTGAAGTTCGGGCGGCTGCGGCGCGGCGTTCTCGCCGTAGAGATCGAGGTGCTGG
>Ga0326597_10002602_pt1 | contig 26812 bp, 23 predicted proteins | sample RVTome_12_FD_203789 | JGI IMG/M metagenome (GOLD analysis project Ga0326597, IMG submission 203789) | Soil microbial communities from uranium-contaminated site in the Upper Colorado River Basin, Wyoming, United States - RVT100D185 | ecosystem: Environmental > Terrestrial > Soil > Contaminated >... | reverse complement strand
TCGGTCGCGCGGGCGAACGTAGAGCGACGGTCCGTCACGAAATTACGAAATTCCCTTGTCGTGGAGGATCTTCCACACCTTGTGCGGGGAGATCGGGATGTCGATGTTCCGAACGCCGAGGTGCCACAGGGCGTCGACGACCGCGTTCGCGATCGCCGGTGGACTGCCGACCGTGGCCGACTCCCCAACTCCCTTCGCCCCCAGCGGATGGTGAGGCGACGGCGTGGTCGTCTTCGCGACCTCCCAGGCCGGCGTCTCGACCGCCGTCGGGAGGAGGTAGTCCATGAACGTGCCGGCGAGGTTGTTGCCGTTCTCGTCGTACGTGATCTCCTCGTACAGCGATGGGGCGAGGCCCATCGTCAGGCCGCCGTGGATCTGGCCGTCGACGATCATCGGGTTGATGATGTTGCCGCAGTCGTCGACCGCGACGAACCGGCGGACCTTCACCTGGCCGGTGCCTTTGTCGATGTCGACCACCGCGATGTACGACCCGAACGGAAACGTCAGGTTCGGCGGGTCGTAGTAGTCGACCGCCTCGAGGCCGGCCTCCATCCCCTGCGGGTGGTTCGTGTAGGCCGCGAACGCGATCTCCTGGATGGTCTTGAACCGGTCCGGCGAGCCCTTCACGCTGAACTTGCCGTTGGTCCACTCGAGGTCGTCCTCGTTCGCCTCGAGCAGGTGCGCGGCGAGCTTGCGGGCCTTGTCCCGGATCTTCCGGGCGGCGATCGCCGTGGCCGCGCCGGCGACCGGCGTGGACCGCGAGGCATAGGTGCCCAGGCCATACGGCGCCGTGTCCGTATCGCCGTACTCGATCTTGATGTCCCCGACCGGGAAGCCGAGCTCCTCGGCGATGATCTGGGCGAACGTCGTCTCGTGGCCCTGGCCCTGGGTCTGGACGCCGATCCGGGCGAGGACCTTGCCGGTGGGATGGACCCGGATCTCGCACGAGTCGAACATCTTCAGGCCGAGGATGTCGAACTCGTGGGACGGTCCGGCCCCGACGATCTCGGTGAACGAGCTGATTCCGATTCCCATGAGCTCGCCCCTGGCCCGCTTCTCGAGCTGCTCCTTGCGCAGCCCCGCGTAATCGATGAGCTCCATCGCCATCTTCAGGGCGGCCGGGTAATTCCCGGAGTCGTACTCCCAGCCGGTCGGGCTCTTGTACGGGAACTGGCCGGGCTGGATGAAGTTGTCGAGCCGAAGCTGGGCGGGATCCTTGCCGATCTCATGGGCGAGGATGTCGACCATCCGCTCGATGGCGTGGACCGCCTCGGTCACGCGGAAGGAGCAGCGGTAGGCGACGCCGCCCGGCGGCTTGTTCGTGTAGACGCCGTCGACCTCGACGAACGCGCTGTCAAAGTCGTACGAGCCGGTGATGACGTTGAACAGGCCGGCCGGGAACTTCGTCGGGTCGGCCGCGGCGTCGGAGTAGCCGTGGTCGGCGATCGTCCTCACCTTGAGGCCGGTGATCTTCCCGGCTTTCGTCGCACCGAGCTCGGCATGGATGTGGTAGTCGCGGGCGAAGGAGTCCGCCTGCAGGTTCTCCGAGCGATCCTCGATCCACTTGACCGGCTTCCCGACGGTCAGGCTGGCGACGACGGCGAGCACGTAGCCCGGGTAGACCGGGACCTTGCCGCCGAATCCCCCGCCGATGTCATACGTCTTCACCCGGATGTTCTGCTCGGGCAGCCCGGACACGAGCGCGAGGACCGTCCGGATCGCGTGCGGCGCCTGGCTCGTCATGTGCAGCGTCATCTGGCCGCGAACCGCGTCCCAGTCGGCGATGCAGCCGCACGTCTCGATCGACGCGACGTGGATCCGGGGGATGTAGATGTCCTCGGAGACCGTGACCTCGGCGTCCTTCAGCGCAGCATCGGCGGCCGCGCGGTCGCCTGATTCCCAGTGCCAGATGCGGTTGGTCTGCTTGTCCGCCGCGCGATCCGGGCGGAGGATCGGGGCGTCCTTCTCGAGGGCCTTCATCGGATCGACGACGACCGGCAGTGGCGCGTAGTCGACCTCGACCGCGGCGACTCCATCGGCGGCGGCGTATCGGCTCGTGGCGACGACCGCCGCGACCTCCTGCGCCTGGTACATCACCGTGCGCGTCGGCAGCACCATCTGCTTGTCGCCCGCGAGCGTCGGCATCCAGTGGAGGCCGGCCTTCTCGAGATCCGCGCCGACGATGACGGCCAGGACGCCCGGGACCTTGAGGGCCGCGGACGTGTCGATCCCCTTGATCGTCGCGTGGGCATACGGACTGCGGACGATGTCCATCCAGAGCATCCCCGGGAGGACGAGGTCGTCGATGTACTTGCCGGCTCCCCGGATGAAGCGCGGATCCTCCTTGCGTTTGACCGAGTGGCCCATGCCCCCGACTTCGGGTGTCGTGGCGAGCTGAGTCTCCGTCGTCATCTCGTCTCCCCGCTACCCGGCCGTCGCCGGCTCGGTCGTCTCGGCGGCGACCACCGGCGCGCTCTCGGATGCGCTCAGCTGGCCGGCTGCCTGCTGGATCGCCTTGACGATGTTGACGTAGCCCGTGCACCGGCAGAGGTTGCCGCTGATCCCCTCGCGGACCTCGTCGTCGGTCGGTTTGGGGTTCTGCCCGAGCAGCCACGCGGCCTGCATGATCATCCCCGGCGTGCAGAAGCCGCACTGGAGGCCGTGCTGGTCCCAGAAGGCCTGCTGGAGCGGGTGGAGCGCGGCCCCGTCGGCCATCCCTTCGATCGTCTTGATCTCGGTGCCGTTGGCCTGGACCGCGAGCATCGTGCACGACTTCGCGCTCTCGCCGTCGACATGGACGGTGCACGCGCCGCAGTTGCTCGTGTCGCACCCGATGTGGGTACCGGTCAGGCCGAACACGTCGCGCAGGAGGTGGACGAGGAGGAGCCGAGGCTCGACGTCCGCTTCGCGGAGTTCGCCGTTGACGGTGACTCGGATGTGCTGGGTGGTCATGGCATCCCCTCTACGCGTATGCCAACGCGCGCTCGACGGCCTTGCGGAGCGACCGGAGGGTCATCTCCGCGGTCATCGCGCGCTTGTAGTCGGCGGGTCCGCGGACGTCCCCGACCGGGCGGCTCATCGCCGCGGCGGCCTCGCCGGCCTTGCGGAACAGGTCGTCCGACGGCTTCTGGCCGTCGAGGACCTTCTCCGCATCTGTCGCGGCGAACGGCGTGTCGGCCACGCCGGTGATCCCGATCCCGGAGCTGTTGATCGTCCCGTCCGGCGCGAGGCGGACGATCGTTGCGACGCCGACGGTGGCGAAGTCCCCCACCTTGCGCTCGAGCTTTGTGTACGCGCCACCCGCTCCGCGCACGCGACGCGGGAGGCGGATCTCGGTCAGCACCTCGGTCGGCTCGATCGCGGTCGTGAACGTGTCGAGGAAGAACTCTCGGGCGGCAATCGTCCGCTCGCCGGTCGAGCTCCGACACACGATCGTCGCCTTCACTGCAAGCAGGACGGCCGGCCAGTCCGACGCAGGGTCGGCGTGAGCCACCGAGCCACCGATCGTCCCCCAGTTGCGGACCTGCGGGTCGCCGATGCCACCGGCCACGTCGGCCAGGAGGGGGCGATCGTTCGCCACCGAGTCGTCGTGGATCCTGCGGTGGGTCGTCCGGGCGCCGATCCTGATCTCGTCGTCCGTCTCGCGGATGCCGTCGAGGCCCTTGACGTCGCGGAGGTCGACCAGGAGCTCCGGCTGGGCGAGGCGGAGCTTCATCAGCGGGAGGAGGCTGTATCCGCCCGACAGGATCTTCGCTTCCCCCTCGCGCTCCTTGAGGATCTTCAACGCGGCCGCCAGGTCCGCTGGCCGGACGTAGTCGAACTGAGCGGGAATCATCGCGCGACCGCCCCTCCTCCTCCCCCGCCCCCTGGCGGGGCTGCGGCCCCGTCGCTGGGGACGGGCCCGGTGCCGACTGGCTGACGATCGGACCGGCGGCGGGAGCGAGCTGGGCTCGGGCCGTGGGTCCGGGACTGCTACGAGAGGTACGCAGTATCGACCCGGGTCGGTTCGCAAGTCAACGAACTTCGTGTGGGGAGGGGCGAGGGCGGGCGTCAGCCGGTGGCGGCCACCAGCGGGACGCCCGTCTCAACGTATGTCTTGAGCCCCGACACGATGTAGACGATCCCGCCGGTGAACTCGCGCTCGGTCTTCGAGCCCGACTTCAGGCCGGACGTCACGACCGTCAGCGCTGCGGCCGGGCCGCGCCGGATTCCTGACAACCGTTGGCCGGTTTCCTGGGCGATGATGTTCACGTGGAGACGATGCCGCCCGAAGCCCTTCTCGCCGCCTATCCCCCGCCGATGCAGGCGATCGCCGAGTCGCTGCGCGGGATCGTCCGGCGCGCCGTGCCCGACGCGGTCGAGCGAGTGCGGCCGGGATGGCGGCTGATCGGCTATGACGCGCCCGCGGGCGGGCGCCGGCTCAGATACTTCTGCTACGTCGCGCCCGAGGTCGAGCACGTTCATCTCGGGTTCGAGTACGGCGTCTTCATGTCCGACCCGGACCGGGTCCTCCTCGGCGCTGGCGTGACGCGAAAGGTCCGCTGGCTCACGTTCCGCACAGGCGATCCGATCGACGAGCCGCGAATCATCGAGGTCGTCCGGGAGGGTGCCCGGGTGGCGCTCGCGTCACCGGCGGAGCGACTCGCCATCGCGCTCGATCGCGACGAGCGCCCCGCTGCCGTCCGATGAGAAACCGCCGTCAACCTCGCAGACGCTGGAACGTGGGACTGAGGGCCGGATACAGGCCGCGATAAGCGTCATACGCTGAGTCGTACACGGCGCGGCCCACGCCCGGTTCGAGCGTCGACGTGGTCCCGACGAACTCCTTGCAAACCTCCGCGACCGACGTTTTCCAGCCGGCTCCAACTGCGGCGAGGATCGCGGCCCCGTACGCGGCACCCTCGGCCGTGGCCGTCGTCGCGACCGGGACGTCGAGGACGTCGGCGAGGATCTGGCGCCAGAGCGGACTCCGGGTGCCGCCGCCCGAGGCGCGGATGGCGGGGACCGACGAGCCCGTCGTGGCGCGAATCAGCTCGAGCGAGTCGCGCAGCCCGAAGGCGACGCCCTCGAGCACTGCCCGGACGAGATGGCCGAGCTCGTGGCGGACGGTCAGCCCGACGAACGCCCCGCGAGCGTCCGGGTCCGGATGCGGCGTCCGCTCGCCGCTGAGGTACGGCAGGAACAGCAGGCCGTCGCTGCCGGCAGGCGCGCGACGAGCGGCTTCGAGGAGCGTCGGGAAGTCGACGCCCGGGGCCAACGCATCGCGGAACCACTGGAGACTGCCGGCGGCGGACAGCATGACGCCCATGAGGTGCCAGCGACCGGGGACCGCGTGACAGAACGCGTGCAGCCGGCCCTCCGGCTCGACGACAGGTCGGTCGGTGGCGACGAAGACGACACCCGACGTTCCGAGTGACAGGCAGAGCTGGCCCGGTTCGACCACGCCCGTGCCGACGGCGTTGGCGGCCTGATCGCCACCTCCCGCCACGACCGGCGTGCCGGCACGCAGGCCCGTCGCCGCAGCGGCATCGCGATCGATAACGCCCGCGACCGCCGGGCCCTCGAACACTGGCGGCAGCCAGCCCGGGTCGATCCCGAGTGCCTCGACGACCTCCGGCGACCAGCGTCGAGCGGCCAGCTCGAAGAGGATCGTGCCGGAACCGTCGGCGACGTCCGTCGCGCGCTCTCCCGTCAGCCGGAAGCGGACGTAGTCCTTCGGCAACAGGATGCTGCGCGTACGCCGGTAGACGTCCGGCTCGGCGTCGCGGACCCACAGGATCTTCGGCGCCGTAAAGCCCGTCAGCGCGTCGTTGCCGGTGACCTCGATGAGGCGCGACCGTCCGACCGCCTGCCGGATCGCGTCGCACTGCGGCCCGGTCCGCTGATCGTTCCACAGGATCGCCGGGCGGAGGACCTTCCCCGCGCCGTCGAGAAGGACGAGACCGTGCATCTGGCCCGTGAGGCCAACGGCCTCGATCTCCGCGTCCCCCACCCGCGTCTCGGCGAGGACCCGACCGATAGCCTCGACCGCGGCCGTCCACCAGATGGCCGGGTCCTGCTCGCTCCATCCGGGCCGCGGCACGTCGAAGCCGTACTCAGAAGAGGCGACGCCAAGGATCCGGCCGCCCGGTTCGACGACGACCGCCTTCGTGGCCGTCGTCGAGACGTCGAGGGCGAGGACGGTCATTCAGGCGACCGGTCGAATCCGGCCGATCAGCGGACTGCCGGCTTGCCGACCCGGGCGGCGCGATCCGCGGACCAGATCTCCTGGTTCACGGCGTTCTCGAGCAGCTCCTGCCGGCCCGAGACGGGGCTCGGGTCGATCTCGCCGGCCGCGACCCGCGCCGTCAGCGAGGCGAGCGTCGCCTCACCGCCGAGGATCGAGGCCCCCAGGGGCTCGGACCAGGCCGCGTACCGCTGGTCGCGGTGCCGGTCCAGCGTTCCCGCCTCGAGCAGCGCCGCGGCCACGAGCAGCGACCTGGCGAGCGTGTCGATGCCGCCGATGTGGGCATGGAAGAGGTCCGTCCGGTCCATGCTCTGACGGCGGAGCTTCGTGTCGAAGTTGAACCCACCGGACGTGAAGCCGGCGCCCCGCAGCAGCTCGAGGAGAGCGAGCGACAGCTCGTCGACCGAGTTCGGGAACTGATCCGTGTCCCACAGGTTCTGGTAGTCGCCCCGGTTGATGTCGATGCTGCCGAACACGCCGTTCGTGATCGCCCAGGCGATCTCGTGATGGAAGCTGTGCCCCGCCAGCGTGGCGTGGTTCACCTCGATGTTGACCCGGTACTCGCCCGCGAGGCCGTGACGGGCGAGGAAGCCCTGTACCGTCGCGGAGTCGTAGTCGTACTGGTGCTTCGTCGGCTCCTGGGGCTTCGGCTCGATGAGGAGCGTTCCCTTGAAGCCGATCCGGTGCTTGTGCTCGGCGACGAGCGTCAGGAACCGGGCGAGCTGCGCCTCCTCGCGGGAGAGGTCCGTGTTGAGAAGCGTCTCGTAGCCCTCGCGCCCACCCCACAGGACGTAGTTCGCGCCGCCGAGACGGTGGGTGGCTTCGACCATCCCCTTCACCTGGGCGGCCGCGTAGGCGAACACCTCGGGATCCGGGTTCGTGGCCGCGCCCGCTGCGTACCGCGGGTGGCTGAACAGGTTCGCGGTTCCCCACAACAGGCGCGCACCGGTCCGGGCCATGTGGGATTCGATCTCCCCCACCATCGCGTCGAGGTTCGCCTGCGACTCGGCGAACGTCCGGCCTTCGGGCGCCACGTCCCGGTCGTGGAAGGTGAAGAACGGAACGCCGAGCTTCTCGATGAACTCGAACGCCGCGGCGACCTTCGCGCGAGCCGCGGCCATAGGATCGACGCCGGCGGCGAGCCACGGTCGATCGAACGTCCCCGACCCGAAGACGTCGGAGCCCGGCCAGTTGAACGAGTGCCACAGGCAGACGGCGATCCGGAGGTGGTCCTCCATCCGCTTGCCGAGAACCTCGCGATCCGGCTCGTAGACCTTGAACGACAGGGCCTCGGTCGAGTCGAGCCCGCCGAACGGGATGGGCTTCCGTACCTGGGTGAAGAACTCCTCGCTCATGCGTGAAGCTCGGCGAGCTCCTCCCGGGTCACCTCATCGGGTTTCTTGCCGAGAATGATCATCCCGAGAACTGCGTCGGTGGTGACGTCCGCCCGGTTGACGATGTCGACGATCTTGCCGTGGTACATGACCGCGATCCGCTCGGACAGGTCGAACACGTCGTGGATGTCGTGGCTGACGAGAAAGATGCCGATCCCCTCGTTCTTCAGTTGCCTGATCAGGTCCCGGACCTGCTCCGTCTCGGCCGGCCCGAGGGCCGCCGTGGGCTCGTCCATGATGAGGATCCGCGCGTTGAAGTGGACGGCCCGGGCAATCGCCACGGACTGGCGCTGGCCGCCGGACAGCGACTTGACGGGCGTGGCGAATCGCTTGAAGTTGGGGTTCAGCCGACCCATCACCTTTCGGGTTGCGCCCTCCATCGCCGAGTCATCGAGCGTTCCCCAGCGGGTCGTCAGCTCGCGGCCGAGGAACATGTTCCCGGGAGCGTCGATGTTGTCGGCAAGCGCCAGGGTCTGGTAGATCGTCTCGATTCCGTGCACCTTGGCATCCCGCGGGTTGGAGATCTCGCACGCCTCGCCGTCGATGAGAATCTCGCCCGAGTCAGCCCGATGCGCACCGGAGAGCGCCCTCATCAGGGTGGACTTGCCGGCGCCGTTGCCGCCGACGACCCCGACCACCTCACCCGGATGGAGATCGATGCTCACATCGTCGACAGCGTGGACCCCGCCGTAGGCGACACGGATGTTCCGCATCTCGACCAGGGGGACTCGATTCGCCGCCTGCTGTGCGGGAGCAGCCTCGGCCGTCATGATGCCCGCCGGCGGTTGTACGAGTCGAAGCCGACGGCGAGGATGAGCACGATGCCGGCCGCGATGTTCTGGATGGGCGACGACAGCCCGATGAAGCTGAGTCCATACGCCAGCGACTGCATCACGAGGGCGCCGAGCACGGCACCCGGGATCGTCCCGATCCCGCCGGCGAAGGATGTGCCGCCGATCACGGCCGCCGCGATGACGTACAGCTCGTAGCCGACCCCCACGTCGAGCGTGGCTCCGTTCAGCCGAGCCGACGCGATCGCCGCGCTGAGGCCGCATAGGACACCCATGAGGATGAACGTCTTCATGATCGTCCAGCGGGTGTTGATGCCGGCCAGCTCTGCGGCCTCGGGGTTGCCGCCGATCGCAAACACGGACCGGCCGAAGCGCCGGCGGGTCGCGATGAAGCTCATGACGACCGTGACGACGAGGACGGCCACCAGGGGCCACGGTATGCCGGACTCGATCCGCAGGCCACCCTCGGGGATCGGGATGCCGTGCGCTTCGGCGTACCGATTGGCGAGGGGCGCGGGCCAGAGGTAGCTGTTGGCGATGTAGACGAGGCCCAGGGTAACCGCGCAGCCGATGCCGGTGATCAGGATCTCGGCCCACATCGGCCGCAGCGGGAAGCCGAACTTGCGTCGCTGCCGCCGGTTGTACGCGATCAGAGTAACGATCCCGATGCAGATCCCGATTCCGACGGTCCAACTGGCGGGGCCCCCAATCGACCCCGTCGGTCCGCCGCCCAGGAGCTGGAAGGTGGGGTCGAGGCCTGCCACCGACGCGCCACTCGAGAGGACCCACACGAGGCCCCGGAGGATCAGCAGACCGCCGAGGGTGACGATGAACGACGGGACTCCGACGTAAGCGATGATGAAACCCTGGACGCCTCCGATGAAACCGCCTATGCCAAGCCCGAGGGCCAGGGCGACGACCCACATGAGCGGATGCCCGAGGCCCAGTACGCCGGGCAGGATGTCGGTCATGAGCAAGGCGTAGGACATCGCCACGACGCCCACGATCGACCCGACCGACAGGTCGATGTTGCGGGACACGATGACCAGCACCATGCCCGTCGCGATGATCGCGACGGCCGCCGTCTGAACGGACAGTGTGACGAGGTTCGCGGGCTCCAGGTATCGCCCGCCGGTCGCCACTCCGAAGCCGACCACGATGGCCAGGAGCGCGACAACCATGCCGAACAGGCGCAGGTCGACCTCCGTCGCCTGGGCGAGATCCAGGAGACCACCGCGGCGCCGTGCCTGCTGAGGAAAGGCGGCGGGAACGTCAGCCATCGGACCTATTCATGGATGAGACCTGATAGAGAGGGGCCTGCGCCCGCGGGGTCCGCGAGCGCAGGCCGATAGCGATCGCGCCTAGATCAGGAGCGTCACTTGCAGGCGGCCACGTCGGGCTTGGCGCCCGCGCAGGCCTTTTCCTTGGTGATCCAGTTGAGGCTGATGGGGATATCGAGGTTGGCGGCGGTGATGGGGGTCGGCTTGAGGACGATCGACTGCACGGTCGTCCCGTTAGGGGTGGTGAACGGCTGGGCCTTGTTGCCCGCCTCGGGCTTGACGTGGTCCTTGAGGGTCGACGGCGCCGTGATGTCGGCCAGCTTCGTGCCCGTGCAGAGCTGGATGGCCGCTGCGCCGGCCGTCTCGCCGAGCGCGAAGGCGTCCTTCCAGACGTCGACCAGCTGCAGGCCCTTGGCCACGTTGTTCAGGTTGGCCTCGTCGCCGTCCTGGCCGCTGACCGGGACGGTACCGGCGAGTCCCACCTTGTCGAGGGCGGCCACCACGCCAATCGCCATGCTGTCGTTCTCGGAGAGAACGGCGTCGACGTCGTTGTTGCTCTGCGCGAGCGCAGTTTCCATGTTCTCCTGGGCGGCCTCGGTCCGCCAGGTGTCGGTGTAGTCCTCGAAGACGATCTTGATGTCGCCCGAGTCGACCTTGGCCTTGAGTCCGGCCTTGTCCATGCCGCCCCGCAGGAAGTCCGCGTTCGGATCCGCCTTGTGGCCCTTGATGACCACGTAATTGCCGCTCGGAACGGCCTTCAGAATCTCCTCGGCCATAAGCGTGCCAACCCCCTCGTTGTCGAAGGTGATGTAGAAGGTGCTGGCGTCCTCGATCAGCCGGTCGTAGGAGATCACCGGGATGTTGGCGGCCTTGGCTTTCTCGATCGCGGGCAGGATGGCCTTGTTGTCCTTGGCGAGGACGATCAGGACCTTCGCCCCCTGGTTGATCAGGCTGTCGATGTCCGACAACTGCTGGTCTTCCTTGTCCTGGGCATCGGTCCGGATGTACTTGCCGCCACCGGCCTCGATAGCCGTCTTCATCGCGGGCTCATCGGCTTTCGCCCAGCGCGGCTGCTGGTAGTTGTTCCACGACACGCCGACGGTGCAGCCCGCTGCGGTCGTAGCCCCCGGCGCACTCGTGCATGCGGCGCTGCCGATCAGGGCGGCCGCAATGAGCGCCGCCAGTCTCCCTCTCGCCATGGTTGAGTCCTCCTCCGTGTAGGCCGTGTACCACGGCCCACGTGCCGCGTTAGGCTACTACCCTCTCGGGCCGTCGACCAGCCCGGAATCAGGGGTGGTTCCAGATGGTGGACCAGTCGTGGCCCGGTACTGCGCCCAGCCGCCGCCTCAGCCTGAGGTTGCCGTCCCGTCGAAGTATTTCGTCGCGAGGGCCAAGGCGTCCTTGCCGCAGATGGACCCGATCTTGCGGCCTTCAAAATCGTCGGCTCGGATGTGGATGCCCATGAACAGGCGCGAGATGCCGGCCTGGTCGGCGGCGTCGTAATAGGTGGCCCACTGGAGGGTCACGTCGCCGGTCGGCCCTTCCTCGTGGAGAAGCTCACCGGCGCGAGTGGTCCAGTCGGCGAGGCCGCCCGGGAAGGACGGGCTGGCAGTGAATGCGGTCATCACCTCGGCGGCGGCGCGGCTGAACGTGCTATGCCCGGACACGTAGCCGGCGAACGCCGGGGTCACGAACGTCGGCCGCTGGTAGGGCACCCACTCGACGGCGCGGATCCAGCCCACCCCGCTCGTGTCGACGGTCGGGTCTTTCGGGAAGCCACGCCAGGACCGCACGGCGATCTCGCCCAGGTGACCCGCGAGATGCGCGTGCCGCTCGCCGGGCGCGCTCGACTCCGGGGTGATGACCTCGACGAGCCCGGCGACGAGCGGGAGCCCGGCCGGGTCGTAGGAGGGGCCGGACGGGTCGGTCGACTGCCCCCTGCCGCCCATGTACCGGATCATCGAGATCGGCCTCGCCGAGTCGTAGAAGCCCTTGACTCCCCAGGCGGCGATCGCCGCGTCGTGCACCGCACCGTTCAGGGCCAGGTACAGCTTGACGTCCCATTCGAGGCGGTCGACCTCAGGACCCTCGCCTCCGATCCGAAGCTCGAGACCGGGTGAGTCCGATGCCTCGTTCGCGATCGCGTTCCAGTGGCCCGGCGGGGTCTCCGACTTCGGCCCATCGGCCCAGTACTCGGCGAGGACCCGGGCGAAGTCGGCACGGAGCACGAAGTTGGGCGCGTAGGGTTCGCCGGTGACCGGGTTCTCGGCGTACCCGTCGCCGTCGTTCGTGCCGAGCGTGTTGTACCCCAGCGCGCCGGGGCCGATGTCGATCATCTCGCCGTCGAGCGGGTCAAGCTGGCTGCTGTCCCGGATGTTGTCGATCGCCTCCTGCTTGAAGGTGGCGTCGGTCGTGTTGTCGCCGAGGAGCGGAGGAGGACCGGGGTCGATCGGCACGCCTTCCGCCGACTCGGGGAGCGCGAACACCTTGACATGGCCCCAATGCGGCCCGATGAACGTCTGGATCTGGCCGGGGATGGGGAGGCCGTTCTGCGCAATCTGCTCCGACAGCGCGAGTGGCTGCCAGTGGTTGGGATCCCGCATCGTCGTCCCGGGACTGGCCACCGGCAGCGGGCCGTTCGCCGGTGCGTACGCGGAGTCCTGGTAGCGCTCCTCCTCGAGGGCGCCGTCGGTCCGGCCGTATTCGATCACCGCCGCCGCGATCCGGTTGCCCAACGCGGCCGGCGAGTCGCCGTCCGTGCTCGCGAAGTCGGTCGGGTAGCACAGGGACTTCATCGTGGCGTCGAGCTGTCCGGTGGCGGCCGGCAGATCGGCGACGACCGCGTAGCGCCACAGGAGGATCCGGTAGGCGGCGTAGCTGATCGCCGCTTCACGGGCCGCCTTCACGTCGGCGGCCTCGTGCTTCACTGTCACGAAGTAGCCATCCGCCTGGGGATCGTAGGCAGCCCATGCGTCCCACATCGCCGCGGAGACGTGGAACAGGTTGCGCGCGTGCACAGTCGGCGCGGGCATGACCTGACGGATCAGACCCAGCAGCGCTTCGTTCCACACGCGCGCCACCGACTGGCCGCCCTGGTCGGCGCGAACGCAGTCCTTGACCTGGTACGGACGCGTCGCGTCGCAGCCCGGCAGGGCGACCGCCACGATGACGAGCGCGACAATCCGCGCCGCGGCCCGGCGGCGCCGAACCCCTCGCCGAGCGTCGATGGCGGCCTCCTCCCCAGCAGGTCCGCGAGTAACGGGCGCGGACCCGGGCTGGTGGGGGCAGGATGCAAAGCGGAGGGCCACCCGTCAAGTCCGGGCGCGCCGACGGCGGTCGGCCGCGATGTGCTTCAATGCCGGCCGTGCCACCGGCCGGGCCGAGAGCTCCCGAGGGTTCACAATGTGGGGGCTGATGGCAACGGGGGAAGGGTCGCCGGGTCGAACCCGAACGGACCGCGCTGCGGTACGCCTGAGGGCCGCCTGGCTCGCCCTCGGCATTGCGTCGGCCGCGCTCGTCGGGCTGGCCCTGGTCGGGGACGCGATCTCCCTCCTCGCGCCATCCACGCACGCCACGGCGATGGGCGCGCCGCACTTCGTCGAGGAGGCCGCTGCGGCCGGAATCGATCACGTCTACGACGGTGACTACGAGCACTTCGTCGGCGGGGGCGTGGCGGTCTTCGATTGCGACGGCGACGGGCAGCAGGACCTGTACTTCGCGGGCGGGAGCCGCCCCGCCGCGCTCTATCGCAACGACGGCCCGGTGGGCGGCGCCTTGCGCTTCACCCTGGTCCGCGATCCGGCCACGGACCGGACCCGCGTAACCGGGGCCTACCCGCTGGACGTCGACGGTGACCGGAGGACCGACCTGGCGGTCCTCCGGCTCGGGGAGAACGTGCTCCTCCGTGGCCTCGGCGACTGCCGATTCGAGCGAGCCAACGAGACCCTGGCCTTCGACGGCGGCCACGACTGGACGGCCGCGTTCAGCGCCACGTGGGAGGGCTCCGCGGCATTGCCGACGCTCGCCTTCGGCAACTACCTCGCCCCGAGCGACACGGGGGAACCGGGCGACACGTGCGACGACAACGTCCTGATCCGACCGGACCCGACGGGGCAGGGCTACGGACCGGCGCTCCCGCTCCGGCCAAGCTGGTGCAGCCTGTCGATCCTCTTCAGCGACTGGGCCCGCTCCGGCCGCCGTGACCTGAGGGCGTCGAACGACCGCCACTACTATCTCGACGGCGAGGAGCAGCTGTGGCGGATCGAACCTGGCAAGCCGCCGCGCCTGTACACGCACCAGGAGGGCTGGCAGACACTTCGGGTCTGGGGCATGGGGATCGCGAGCCAGGACCTGACCGGAGACGGCCTGCCCGAGATCTACCTGACCAGCCAGGGCGACAACAAGCTGCAGTCCCTCGTCGACGGGCCGGCCCAGCCGCGGTACGGCAACATCGCCATCCAGCGCGGAGTCAGCGTCCACCGCCCGTTCACCGGCGACGTGACGCTCCCCTCGACCGGCTGGCACGCCGAGTTCCAGGACGTCAACAACGACAGCTACATGGACCTGTTCGTCGCCAAAGGCAACGTCGAGGCGATGCCCGACCACGCCGCGCAGGATCCCAGCAACCTGCTCCTCGGCCAGCCCGACGGGACGTTCGTCGAGAGCGCGGAGGAGGCGGGCATCCTGAGCTTCGCCCGCGGTCGCGGCGCCGCGCTGGCCGACTTCAACCTCGACGGGTTGCTCGATCTCATCGAGGTCAACCGGCGGGAGAGCGTCAAGCTCTGGCGCAATGTGGGGCGGGGCGACGCCGCGCGGCCGGCCCCGGCGGGCCACTGGATCGCGGTCAGGCTCGACCAGCCCCGTTCCAACCACGACGCGATCGGCGCGTGGGTCGAGGTCAAGGCAGGCGACCGGACGACCGTGCGGGAGCTGACCGTCGGCGGTGGGCACGCGGGCGGGCAGCTCGGCTGGATCCACTTCGGGCTCGGATCGGCCGACGGCGCCGAGGTCCGCGTCCAATGGCCCGACGGCGAGTGGGGCGCCGCTATGCGAGTGGCCGGCGATACCTTCGCGATCATCGAGCGAGGAGCATCGGAGGCCCGTCCGTGGCAGCCGCAGGACTGAAGGAGAAACCGGCCGGCATGGGGAAGCCGCGGCTCGCCCGGATCGATCTGCCGGTCTTCGGCATGCCCGATGCCATGCCGGAGCTTCCGGCACCGATCTACTCCGCCCGGGTTGGGCGCCTGCGGGAGCGCGCAGCGGAACGCCGGATCGACCGGATCGTCCTGTACGCCGACCGCGAGCACAGCGCGAACCTCGCGTACCTCACGGGATTCGATCCGCGATTCGAGGAGGCCGTGCTCGTCCTTGGCGACGCCGGCGAGCCGGCGGTCCTCGTCGGCAACGAGTGCTACGGGATGGCGGGTGCCGCTCCCCTGCCGCTGCGGCGGCACCTCTTCCAGGACCTCAGCCTGCCCGGCCAGCCGCGCGACCGCTCCCGCCCCTTGGCGGAGATCCTGGCCGACGAGGGGATCGGGCCGGGCAGCCGGGTCGGGGTCGTCGGCTGGAAGACGTATTCGCGACCGGAGATGACCGATGCGCCCGCGTTCCTCGTCGACGAGCTGCGAGGGATGGTCGGATCGGGCGGCGCCGTGGAGAACGCGACGGACCTCCTGATCGACGCCGCGGTCGGGCTGCGGGCCATCAACGAGGTCGAGCAGCTGGCCGCCTTCGAGCACGCCGCCTGCCAGACATCACAGGGCGTCCGCGAGGTGATGTTCGGGCTGCAGCCGGGGATGACGGAGCACGAAGCCGTCCGGCTGCTCGGCTGGAACGGGATGCCGCTGTCGTGCCACCTGATGCTGACCGCCGGGAAGCGCGCGTCGTTCGGCCTGCTCAGCCCGGGCGATCGGCGGATCGAGCACGGCGATCGGTTCACGGTTGCGTTCGGGGTCTGGGGCGCCCTCAACTGCCGGGCCGGCTTCGTCGTCTCCGACGCCGGGGAGCTGCCGGCCGCCATCGAGGACTACGTGCCGCGGCTCGTCGGGCCGTACTTCGGCACTGTCGCGGAGTGGTATGGGGCTCTCAGGGTCGGCCAGACCGGCGGGGTGCTCCACGAGATCGTCCAGCGCCACCTCGGCGACCCGTTCTTCGGGATCTTCCTCAACCCGGGCCACCAGATCCATCTCGACGAGTGGGTCAACTCGCCGATCGCCCCGGGTTCGGCGATCGAGCTGCGCTCCGGGATGGCCCTCCAGGTCGACATCATTCCCGCCACCGGGACCGAGTACTTCACGACCAACATCGAGGACGGCGTGGCCCTCGCGGATGAAGCGCTCCGCGCCGCGTTCGCCGCCGGCTATCCGGCGGCCTGGAACCGGATCCAGGCTCGCCGCCGGTTCATGAAGGAGGCGCTCGGCATCGACCTCCACCCGGACGTCCTGCCGTTCTCCAACATTCCGGGTTACCTGGCGCCGTTCCTGCTCCGGCCGGACCAGGCGATGACAGTCGCCGACTAGGCTCAGGCGCTCACCGGATGCCGGTGTCGTAGCCGAGCGCGACGTCAATTGGCGTCGAGCCGATGTCGACCGTGACCTCTTCCGGCGCGGACGGGAACGTATTCGTCTGGACGGGTCGGATGATGTAGCGGCCCTGTGGGAGCGTGAGCCGGATCTTGCCGGCGGCATCGCTCCTCGGCCGGGCGACCTCGCGCCCATCGGCCGTCAGGACGATGACCTCGGCGTCGGCGACCGGGCGCGGGGCGCAATTCGGGTCCGGCGGGAACCGCTCGACCGGGCAGACCGGGCCGGCGGTCAGCGTGAGGATGACGGTGCCGGTGGGGCCGGGCGTCGCCGCAGTGCCGCAGGCTGCGACCAGCAGCCCGACCGTGAGGAGGAGAACGATGGCTGGAGCGGAGCGGGAGCGGTGCTGGGCATTCATGGCGCGGAGACGGCGGCCCGCCAGCGCCAGTTTCCGGCTCACTCCGCCGCCCCGGTGCGTGGACGCCACACCGCGACTCCGACGGGCATCGGTCCCTGGTCCCGCAGCCCGAGCCCGCCGTCCCGTTCGACGACGAGCTCCTCGAGCGCGGCCCGGTACCGGCGCTCCTTCTCGCCGCCGTCGGCGATCCACAGCTGGCGACGGAGGAAGCCCTCCAGCTCGCTCCGCGTCTCGAACGTCCGCGGCTCACGCTGGACGACCGTGACCCCCGGCTCCCGGCCCCGCTCGCGGAGCAGCTCGACGAAGTCCGGCAACGCCGGCAGGGCCACCCGGGACTCGCCGTGAACCGGCGGCCAGAACGGGTCGGCGGCTGATGCGGGCTGCCGCTCCATCAGCACCGCGACGCACAGGCGCCGCGCAGCGCGCTCGATCGCGTCGACGAACGGCCCGATCGCCTCGATGTCGTACCCGACGTGGGCGATGAGCGCGACGTCGGCAACGGGAAACGGCCCGAGCGTCGCCGCGAGAGCAGCGTCGGGCGGCCAGCGGCCCTCGATTGGGCGGATGTTCGAGATGTCGAGCTCCGCCATCTGGTCGCGAAGCGCGCCGAGCATCCCGCTGGAAGGGTCGAGCGCGGTCACCTCGCGGGCAAGCAGTGCGATCGGCAGGGCGTACCGGCCTGCCCCGGCACCGATGTCGAGCCACGTGTCGCCCGCCTCGACGAGGGCCCGGAGGAGGTCGAGGACCGGCTCGTCGGTCCGCCGCGGGTCGGCCCGGAAGAGCGACGTGACCGGAGCGTAGAAGTCGCGGCCGTCGGGGACCTCGCGGATACGGTCGACCTGCTCGCGGTTGGCCCGAACGCGCTCGGCCCACGAGCGTTCGACGGTCGTTCGGGCCGGGACGGGCGCCACCCGCTCAGCGACCCGCCGGCTGGAGTGCCCGGAGGTCGGCCGGGGTGTCGACGTCCGGGTTCGAGCCCTCGACGTCGATCCAGGTCACGAGCTCGGGCCGGGCGATCAGGATCGGCCCCAGGCCGCGATCGTCCTCCGCCCCGCGAGCGATGCGGAACGCGTCGCGCCGGATGAACACCGGGTTCGACCCGCCGCCGGCCGTGTAGCGCGGGGCGACGATCGGGCGGTCGGTCCGGTCGGCGGCCTCGACGAGCGCGCGGATGACGGCCGGGCTCGTCCGCGGCTGGTCCCCGAGGAGGACCACGGCGTCGACCCGTGGCGCGATCCCCGCGAGGTCCGCGAGGCCATCCCGCAGGGAGCTGGACAGGCCACGGGCGGGATCCGGGTTCCGGATCCGCCGCTCGGTCCGCCAGCGGATCCGGCGCTCGATCGCCGGCGCGCTCTCGCCGAGCACGACGATGACCGGCTGGAGGTGGGCGGCGGCCGCCGCGTCGAGGACGTGCTGGAGGAGTGGCCGCCCGTCGAGCTCGGCGAGGGCCTTCGGGCTGCCGAAGCGGGACGACGAGCCGGCGGCCAGGATCAGCCCACCGACGTTCACCTCGCGACGGCCTCGGGCGCTCCCGATGTCGCGGCCGCGGTCGCGCGCTCGCGGTCGCGGGCGAGGTCGCGCATCGGCCGGCCGGAGCCCCCGTACCGCGTCGCGACGATCTCCGACATGATCGCGAGGGCGGTCTCGGCTGGCGCTCGACCGGCCAGGTCGAGGCCGATCGGGCCGCGCAGGCGGGTCAGCTCCTCCTCCCCCACCCCGGCTGCGAGCAGCCGCGCCCGCCGGTCCGCCTGGGTCTTCCGCGAGCCGACGGCGCCCACGTATCGGCAGCCGCGGCGGAGGGCCTCGACGATCGCCGGCTCGTCGAACTTCACGTCGTGGGTGAGGACCGCGACCGCGTCGTTCGGCCCGAGGCCGATCTCGTCCGCGACCTCGTCCGGCCAGCCGACGACGAGGCGATCCACGTCCGGGAAGCGCTCCGGCGTCGCGAACGATGCCCGCCCATCGACGACGACAGTCGCCCAGCCCAGCTCGCGGGCGAAGGCGACGAGCGACATCGCCGCCTGGACCGCGCCGACGACGACGAGCCGCGGGCGGACCGGGAACGCCTCGACGAACAGCGACCGGCCGCCGAGCTCGACGGTCCGGGACGTGCCGCGCACGAGCGCGTCACGAGCCTGGTCGATCAGGGCGGCGTCGAGCGCGCCGGAGCCGAGCGTCCCCTCGAGGCGCCCGTCGTCGTGCACCACGAGCGGCTCAACCGGCGGCGAGCCGGCGCCCGGCTCGTGCGGGCCGAACTCGGGCGGGGGTGAATCGGCGGGGAGCGGCGTGACGACTGCCGCGCCCGCGTCGCGGGCCGAGGCCCGAGCGGCGGCGACGGCCGCGTCCGCGATGGCCGGCTCTGCGAGGACGTCGATCGTCCCGCCGCAGGCGAGGCCAACGTCCCACGCCTCCTCGTCGCTGATCCCGTAGCGGATCACGCGGGCGCGGCCGGTGGCGCGGGCCCGCTCGATCTCCTCCGCGGCCGCGCCCTCGACGCAGCCGCCGCTGACGGATCCAGCGATCCGGCCGTCGGCCGCGAGCAGGAGCACCGCTCCCTCGGGCCGCGGCGCCGAGCCGAACGTCCGGACGACGACGGCCCGGCCGACATCGATGCCCTCCGCGCGCCACGCGGCGAGCGTGTCCAGCAGCTCCTTCATCCGATCACTCCTTTACCCCGTCAGCGGCCGGGCCGCGGCAGGGTCGACGGCCCCGGCATCGACGCCGGCCGGTGGCTCGAACGACCTGACGACCGGCGCCGCTGCGACCGAGGCAGCGGCATCCCCGCTCCGGCGGGTGTCGCCGGCGCGGACGCCCGCGAGGATCTCGCCAAGCCTCTCGAGGCTGGCGATCGTCCCCGCGGGAAGAAAGTCGTCGATGTACGGGAAGGCGGCCCGCATCCCCGCGGCGAGCGGCTGGTAGCCCGGCGTGCCCGCCAGCGGATTGAGCCAGATGAGGCGGTGGCAGTTGCGCCGGAGCCGGGCGGTCTCGCTCGCGACGAGCGCGGGGTCGCCCCGGTCCCAGCCGTCCGACACGACGATGACGACGCCACTCGAGCGGAGCGAGCGGCGGGCCCAGCGCAGGTTGAATTCGCGGAACGACTCCCCGATCCGCGTCCCGCCGGCCCAGTCGGTCACGGTGTCGGCGACGCGGGCAAGCGCGCGATCGCGGTCCCTGTCGCGGAGCAGCCGGGTGACGCGGGTGAGCCGCGTCCCGAACACGAAGGACTCCGTCCGCACGGCCGACGATGCGCCGAGGGCCTGGATGAACCGGAGGAGGAGCCGGGAGTGACGCTCCATCGATCCGGAGATGTCGCACAGGACGACGAGCGGCCGCGGCCTGCGGATGTGGCGCCGCCAGACCCAGTCGACGAGCTGCCCGCCGGTCGCGAGGTTCCGGCGGAACATCGCTCGCGGCGCAAGGAGTCGCCCGTGGTGGTGGAGCTCGTAGCGCCGGGTCCGGCGGCGTTCGAGCCGAGGGGTCAGGAGGTCGACGAGCCGTTCGGCGTCGCGCAGCTCGGCGGCGGTCATCCGATCGAACTCGCGGTGCCGGAGGACCTCGCTGGCGCTGAACGCGTCGGGCGCGATCGTGATCCCGTCGACGTCGCCGAGGTCGGGCGACTCCTCGTCGCCCGGGATCGGCGTGCCGCGGATCGCATCCCGGGCGGCCATCCGGTCCGTGGCCGCGCCGCCGGCGCCTGTCGGATCGTCCGCCGGCGTCCCGTCGGGCCGCTTCTCGGTCCCGGGCCCCTCGGGGTCCATGAACCGGGCCCGTCGCCGCCGCCAGAACCGCTCGAACACCCGGTCGTACACCTCGCGGTCGTCGCGCCGACGGACGAACACGGCCGAACCGGCGGCCCGGACCTGCTCGCGCTCGCCGAGATCGACGAGCGTGAGGGCGCGGGCGAAGTCGACCGCGGCTCCGAGGTCGATCCCGAGCCCCTCGGCCCGCAGCGCCCGCCCGAACCGGACCGACTCGCCGAGGAGTCGGCGGCCATCGATCTCCTCGCCACTCGGCGTGCGGACGATCGCGGGGTCGGTCATCGGTGGTCCGGGTCAGCCCCGTGCGGTCGCCTCGGCGAGATACTGGCGCGCCGTCTCGCCGCGGACGTGGCGGATGTCCTCCTCGTACTTGAGCACGACGCCGAGCGTCTCGTCGACGAGCTCGGGCGCCAGCTCGCGGGCGCCCATCGAAAGGAGCGCGGCCGCCCAGTCGAGCGTCTCCGCGATCCCGGGCACCTTCGTCAGGTCCGCCTCGCGCAGCCGGTGGACGAACCCGACCACCTCGCGGGCGAGCCGCTCCGGCGCCGCGGGCACGCGGGCGAGGACGATCTCGTACTCCTTCTGGAGCGTCGGGTAGTCGATCCAGTGGTAGAGGCAGCGGCGTTTCAGCGCGTCGTGGACCTCGCGCGTCCGGTTGCTCGTCAGGATCACCCGTGGCGGGCGGTCCGCCTTGATCGTGCCGATCTCCGGAACCGTGACCTGGAAGTCGGACAGGATCTCGAGGAGATACGCCTCGAACTCCTCGTCAGCCCGGTCGATCTCGTCGATCAGGAGGACCGGCGGTTGCGCTCCTGCGCTCGTCTCGAGCGCCTGGAGGAGCGGCCGGCGGATGAGGAATTCGGGCCCGAAGATGTCGTGCGGGTCGACCTTCGCGCCTTCGCCGCGGGCCTCGAGCAGGCGGATCTCGAGCATCTGGCGCGGGTAGTTCCACTCGTACACCGCGTTGTTGACGTCGAGCCCCTCGTAGCACTGGAGCCGGATGAGCCGCGTGTCGAGGCTCCCCGCGAGGACCTTCGCGAGCTCGGTCTTGCCGACGCCCGCCTCGCCTTCGAGGAGCAGCGGCCGGCCGAGCTCCAAAGCCAGGAACACGGCCGTCGCCAACGACCGGTCCGCGATGTAGTCGCGCGACCGGAAGTCGGCCTGGATCGCCTCGATGCTCCGCGTGCCGGCGGGGCGCTCGTCTCGGTCGCTCATCGCGGGAATCTACACCGCGGCCCGTCCGCCGCAGCCGGCCGAACGGCACAGGCGCGTGTCTGTGGGACAACAGATCCCTCTGCAAGGACCTTTGCCGGCGGTTGCGGGCGCCCCAAAAGCCACTTCCGTGCGCCCCAGACACCGAATTCGTCGCTGGATGATGCGCGACGGCACATTGGCGAGTCAAAGTGGCGATCTGTTGACTGGCAGACACGCCCACCGAGGCGAGAGGGTCCTAGCCCTCGGGGTGCGGCCGAGCCTCGTCCACATCGCGGACGACGAGCGCGAGCCGGCGGACCAGCCATGGGCGGTGACGGCGGGCGGCCTCGGCAAGAGTGTCGCGGACGACGTTGCTCGGTTCGACCTCACCGGGCACCGGACCTCCTTCACCCTGCCTAACGTCCGAGGCGCGCCCGGCGTTGCCGCATAGGCGGAGTCATCCCTCGGGTGCGTCGAGCTCACGGGCATACGGCGGGAAGCGGAACCGCTGGTCGCGGGTGAGGATGCCGCCGTGGCCGAGCTTCGCGACTGTCCGCGCCGAGACCGGTTCGCCGGACAGGAGCCGCGGGAGCAGCAGGTCCGCTGCGGTTGCCTTCGAGTACGCGCCGCAGGTCGGAAGGCCGAGGATCCCCGTCCGCCCAACGAGCCCGAGCCACAGCATCGAGCCCGGATGGGCGGGCACTCCGCGCCGGACGATCCGGCCTCCGAGCCGCTCGATCGCGACGAAGAACGCGTCTTCGGGGTCCGTGCTGCCGCCGCCGGCCGTGAGCACGAGGTCGACCGCGTCGGGCCCGCGGACGAGGGCACGGAAGGCGTCCTCGATCGCGTCCTCTTCGTCGGCGACGTAGGCGAACGAGGCGATTGTCGAACCGAGGCTCTCGACCTTTGCGCGGACGCTCCGCTCGAACCGCTCCCGAGCGGGCGCGTGAATCGACTCCTTGACGATGACTCCGACACGCTGGGCGAGGTACGGCGTCACCTCGACGACGGGCCGGCCGGAGGCGGCGATCCGCTCCGCCCGCTCGACGACGGCCTCGTGGACGACGTGCGGCGCCACCTTGACGCTTGCGACCAGGTCGCCGGCGGCGACGACCGAGCCGTCGAACGCGGTGAAGGCCTCGATCGGGTCGAGGCGGTTGATTCGCTCGAGAAGGTTCGACCGGACGTGGAGCACGCCGTCCCGCTCCGCGACCAGGTCGACCCTGCTCTGGACCGGACCCCTGATCCGCAGCCGGCGACCACCGATCGCGCGGGCCAGGCGGAGCGCGGCGTCGTCCTCGTGGAGGTCGCCCCGCTCGAGGACGAGGACCGTGACCGGCCCGTCGGGCACGACCGAACCGGACGGGGCGCCACCGATCCGGGCCAGGTCGGTATCCGACAGGCGGCGGCCCTTTGCCCACCTCTCGCCCGCGACCGCGAGGTCCCGGGCGAGCACCGCTCCAACGAGGGAACGCGGAGCGCGCCGACCGGGCGCGATCCGCGCCACCTTCACCGGTCGCCGGTCACTCGTCGATCCGGGCCACTGCGCCCTCGATCGCCCGGCGGGTGTAGACGGCCGCCATCGCGGTCCGGTACTCGGTGTCGGCGTGGATGTCGCCGTTGACCGTCCGGCCATCGGTGGCATGGGCGGCCGCGGCCGCGATCGCCTTGGCCGATCCGTCGCTCCCGATGAGGGCCTTCTCGACACCCGTCGCCCGGTAGGCCACGTCGCCCACGCCGGTGATCCCGATCCGGGCCTCCGCGATCTTCCGGTCGGCGCCCCGGACGACGACCGCGGCGACGCCGACGATCGCGTACCCGGAGGCGCGCTGCTGGAGCTTCCGATACGCCGAGCCAGCCTCCTCGCGCGGCCCGGGCAGCCGCACCTCGGTGAGGATCTCGTTCTCGGCGAGCGCGGTCGCGAAGGCACCCTCGAAGAAGTCCGCGGCGCGAATCGTTCGCTCCCCCTTCGGCGAGCGGGCGACAATCTCCACGTCGAGCGCGAGGAAGCAGGCGGGCAGGTCGGAGGCCGGATCGGCGTGGGCGATCGCGCCCCCGACCGTGCCACGGTTCCGGACCTGGACGTCCGCGATCCCCGGCAACGCATCCCGGAGCAGCCCGTACTCCCGGGCCGGCGATTCGAGCAGCTCCCGATACGTCGTCAGCGCCCCGACGGCGAGCCGGCCGTCGTCGAGCTTGCGGACGCCCTTGAGGCCCGGCACGCGACCGATGTCGACGAGCCTGTCGACTTCCGCGAGCCGGAGCTTGAGGAGCGGCAGGAGGCTCTGGCCACCCGCGATGACCTTCGCGCCGTTGCCGATCTCCTTGAGCGCCTGCTCGAGGGTCCCGGGCCGGCTGTAGGCGAATCCGGCGGGGATCATGCCTTGCCTCCCTTCGCGGACTGGATCGCATGCCACACCCGGGGCGCGGTGAGTGGCAGATCGATGTGGCGGATGCCAAGCGGGGCGAGCGCGTCGACGACGGCGTTGGCGACGGCCGCCGTGCTGGCGATCGTCCCGGTTTCGCCGACGCCCTTCACGCCGAGCGGGTTGTCCGTCGACGGTGTGACCGTCTCGTCGAGCTCGAAGCCCGGCAACCATGAGGCTCGGGGCAGCGCGTAGTCCATCATCGACCCGGACACGAGCTGTCCGTCGTCGCCGTAGACCGCGTTCTCCCAGAGCGCCTGGCCGACGCCCTGGGCGATTCCGCCGTGGATCTGGCCGTCGACGATGAGCGGGTTGATCTTCTTACCGACGTCATCGACCGCGATGTAGCGGGTCAGGTCCACGTCGCCGGTCTCCTCGTCGACCTCGACGATGGCAACATGGGTCCCGAACGGCCAGCTGACGTTTGGCGGGTCGTAGTAGGCGGTCTCGTCGAGGTACGGCTCCATGCCGGCGGGCAGGTCGTACCCGACCGAGGCGGCGAGGGCGACCTCCTGGATCGTCTTGGCCTTGTCGGGCGACCCCCTGACGCTGAACTTGCCGTCGGCAAACTCGATGTCCTCGACCGATGCCTCGAGCATGTGAGCCGCGAGCCGGCGGCCCTTGTCGACGATCTTGCGGCCGGCGTTCCGGGCGGCGACGCCGCCGACGGTCGCGCTGCGGCTGCCATACGTCCCGTAGCCGAACGGCGTCCCGGCCGTGTCCGAGTGCTCGACGAGGACGTCGTCGAACGGCACCCCGAGCTCCTGGGCCACGATCTGGGCCATCGTCGTCTCGTGGCCCTGGCCGTGGCTCTGGCTGCCGGTGGTCACGACGACCTTGCCGGTGAGATGGACGCGGACGTTGGCCGATTCCCAGAGGCCCGCGCCCCAGCCCTCGCCGGGGAGCCCGAACCATTTCGACGGGGCGATACCGCAGGCCTCGATGTAGCTCGAGATCCCGATCCCGAGGTACCTGCCGCGGCGGCGGGCCTCGTCCTTCGCCTTCCCGATCTCGTAGTAGCCGGCCATCGTGAGCGCCTTGTCCATCGTGGGCGTGTAGTTGCCGGAATCGATCGGCAGGTCGATACCGCTCCGGTTCGCGCCGAGGCCGCTCGGGTTGTGGTACGGGAAGCGGTCCGTCGGGATGAAGTTCTTGCGCCGGACGGCAGGCCCGTCGAGGCCGATCTCCCGCGCGAACAGGTCGATCGCCCGCTCGAGCAGGTAGGTTGCCTCCGGTCGGCCGGCGCCCCGGTACGCGTCGACCATCGCGGTATTCGTGTAGACGCCGGTGACGTCGACCCAGATCGCGGGTGTCAGGTATGGCCCGCCGAGTAGCCGCGCATAAAGCGTGGTCGGGATGCCCGGCGCGACCGTCGAGAGGTAGGCCCCGAGGTTGGCGATCGTCTTGACCCGCAGCCCGGTGATCGTGCCGTCTCGCTTGCCGGCGATCTCGAAGTCGGTGATGTGGTCCCGGCCGTGGGTGGTCGCCAGGTAATTTTCCCGACGGGACTCGACGAACTTCACCGGCCGGCCGCCGAGCTGCTTCGAGGCCCACGCGGTGAAGACCATGTCCGTGTAGAGGTAGATCTTCGACCCGAACGCGCCGCCGACGTCCGGGCTGATGCAGCGGATCTTGTTCTCCGGCACGCCGAGGACGAATGCGGCGATGAGCAGGCGCATGACGTGGGGCGCCTGGCTGGTCATCCAGATCGTGTACTCGTCGTTGCCCGGATCCCACCGGGCGATCGCGCCACGGGTCTCGATCGGGTTCGGGATGAGACGCTGGTTGATGATCCGCTGGCGGACGACGACCTCGGCCGACTTGATCGCGGTGTCGGTCTCCTTCTCCTTGCCGACCGTCCAATGCATCACGACGTTGTTCGGCGCGTTCTCGTGGAGCTGCGGGGCGCCCTTCTTGAGCGCTTCCTCGGCGTCGACGACGACCGGCAGCGGCTCGTAGTCGACGTTGATCGCGTCGATCGCGTCCCGCGCCTGCTCGGCCGTTTCGGCGATGAGGAGGGCGACCCCCTCGCCGGTCCACCGAACGGTGTCGATCGCGAGAACGCGGGGCGTGTTGAGGTTGTTGTCGACCCCGCCGGCAGGCCACGCGCAGGGCAACGCGTTGATGTCCTTCGTGTCCTGACCGGTCCACACGGCGACGACGCCGGGCATCGCCTTCGCTGCGGTCGTGTCGATCGATCGGATCCGGGCGTGGGCGTACGGGCTGCGAAGGACGACGGCGCTGGTCATGCCGGGTAGCTTGATGTCGTCGAGGTAGTGGCCTTCGCCGGTGATGAAGCGGGGATCCTCGCGGCGCTTGATGGAGGCGCCGAGGACTTGGGTGGCCATCGGTTGCCTCCTACGCCCTGGCGACCGGAGCCGCGGCCCCGGCCCGGATGATCGCCGCGGCCTCGCGGATCGCCGCCACGATGTTGTGGTAGCCGGTGCACCGGCAGTAGTTGCCCTCGATCGCGTGGCGGATCTCTTCGTCTGACGGCTCGGTGGTGCGCCCGAGCAGGTCCGCGGCCGCCATGATCATTCCCGGCGTGCAGAATCCGCACTGGAGGCCGTGCTTCTCCCAGAACGCGGCCTGGAGCGGATGAAGCTCACCGTCCGTCGCCATGCCCTCGATCGTGCGAACGGCACTGCCGTCGGCCTGGACGGCGAGCATCGTGCAGGACTTGACGGCCTGGCCGTCGACGTGGACCGTGCACGCGCCGCACTGCGACGTGTCGCACCCGACGTGGGTCCCGGTCAGGTCCAGGTCCTCGCGCAGGACCTGGACCAGTAGACGTCTCGGCTCGA
>Ga0326597_10002601_pt1 | contig 26817 bp, 25 predicted proteins | sample RVTome_12_FD_203789 | JGI IMG/M metagenome (GOLD analysis project Ga0326597, IMG submission 203789) | Soil microbial communities from uranium-contaminated site in the Upper Colorado River Basin, Wyoming, United States - RVT100D185 | ecosystem: Environmental > Terrestrial > Soil > Contaminated >... | reverse complement strand
CAACCAGCCAATCGTCGTCCGTTTGTGCATCGCACACGCTCCTCGGTAGCGAAACCTGGAACGACAAGCTCTCTCCCCTTCAGGGGACGAGTAGTTGACAAGCATTTCCACCACTTGAAGGGGCGTGTTAAGTTTGGTTTTCCACTATCGTTTTGTCGTCATTCCCGCGAAAGCGGGAATCCAGACATCCTAACTTTCTGGATTCCGGATCGTGCTGCGCACGTCCGGAATGACAATCAATTATGGTCTTCTTAACGCTGCCTTTGAAGGGTAAGAAAATGAGCTTTAGAAAGCAAACTCCGGCTCGAATTAGGGCTTGCCCGCCAGCGCCGCCCAGAGCGCCGAATAATCCCCTCGCGGGTTCCAAAACAGATAGCCCTTGATGCCCAACTCCTGCAACGCCTTCAGCTGCGCGCGGATGTACTGGGGCAGCGACATCCCCTGCGGCAGCCGCATCTCAAACGCCTGCAAAAACGGGCGCAGCGTCAAGCCCCGTTCCAATCCCACGCTCATGCCGCGCTTGACCACCTCGTACGGCCGCTCCTGGTAGTAGCGTTCGTAGTGCGACGGGTAGATCATGGGCGACAAGGTGTCCACCCACTGGCTCATGCGCTCCAGCACCTGGCCGATGGGATCGGCTCCGTTTGCGTTCCAGTCCCAGAGCGTGCGCCCGAACACGTCCGCGCTCACGTGCACGCCATCCGCCAGGCGCCGATGGGCCTGCTGCAGGAAATCGGCCACCGCCGCGTTGCGCTCAGGATAAGGGACGCCCAAGGCCCCGTCGTCCGGGAAGCGGACGTAGTCGAACTGGATTTCGTCTACGCCGTAGGCGGCCACTTCCTGCGCAACCGCCAGGTTGTAGGCCACGGCCGTGGCGTTGGTGGGGCGCACCCATTCATCCGGGCTGCCCACCGCCTTGGCCAGCTTGGGATCGGAGAACACCACCTGCCGTGCGATGAAGTACAAGCCCTTGCTGTGGACCAGCTCCACCAGTTGTCCGAGGTCGTAGCGGGGCAGGACCGACCCGATCTGGGCGGCTTGCGGCAGCTGCGAGGCATAGCCCAGCGTGCCGCCGTTGTCCTTGACGTCGATCACGACGGCGTTAAAACCAAACTCCAGGCTGCGGCGCAGGATCTCGTTCAGCAGCGCGCCGTCCCCTGCGACGTTGGCCGTCAGGTACACCCCGCGTCGGGCTTCGGGAGACGTGGAGGGCTCCGCCGACGCGGCCGGCAGGGCCGTGGGCGCATCCACCGTTGGCGGCGTCTGGACTGCCACTGCTTTGGGCGTCACAGGGGGTGCGTCTGCTTCATAGGGTTCAACCCAACCCGAAGCCATCACAAAGGTGACTACCCCTGCCACGCCGAGGAAGACCGGGATCTTGATCGCCCGAAGCAAGCGCTGCATGGCCCCCAGCTTATCCGGCGATCCGCACGCAGGCGGTGATGGGCGTCTGCCCTCTGACAGACGTGCTGCCCCTTTGGTCGGCGGCAAGGGACTTGATATAATGTCGCGTCCGGGTAAGGGGGATCGGGTTGGGGATCTGGAACAAAGTGCTGATTCTGGCGGCGTGGGGGTTGATACTCTGGATCAGCCCGTGGCCGCTGTGGATCAACGCCGCCACCACCGCCTGCATCGCCGTCATCGTTTATTACCTGACCTACCGCGAACGGCAGGGGTTCAAGGTGGAGTTCGTCAGGGGCAACGTGGTGCTGTTGTTCGCCCTGTCCTGGATCAAGCAGCCCGTGATCGCGCTGTGGTGGGTGTGGGTCGCCTTGGTGGCCGGCACGATCGCCTTTGACGTGACGGCGCAGCGGGCTTGGCCTTTTGAAGCGCGCCGCAGGGCGATCGTGCTGCTGTACGTGCTGGTGTGGAGCGCGATCTTCTTCCTGCTGCATCAGCTGATCGCGCTGGGAGGAAACCTGGATGAGGGCGGGTGGTGGGCGCTGAGCTGGGGGCTTGGCCTGTTCGGGCTTGCGTATATTGGGCTGGCCATGTACCGTTTTAGCCAACTCAAACCGCACCAAGAATGAGAGGAAATTGATGGACGCCCTATTTTCGCTAGCTATTCTCGTCGTGTTCTTCGCTTTTTTCTACTTCCTGATCATCCGACCGCAGAAAAAGCGCCAGCAGCAGCACCAGGACCTGATCCGTTCCCTCAAGCGCGGGGATGAAGTGGTCACCATCGGCGGGATCTGCGGCGTGATCCGCAAGGTGGACAAGGACACCATCGTGCTGGAAACCGAGGGCGGCACGGCATTGAAGCTGCAGAAGAACGCCATCGCCGAAAGGAATTAGACCATGACCAAAGCAAGCCAATACCGACTGTGGGGCGGCGCCGCGATCATTCTGGCGACCGTGGCCCTGTCCATCTTCTTCTTCTACCCGTTGAACGAGAAACTCAAGCTGGGGCTGGACCTGCGCGGCGGCGTGATGTTGCTGCTGCAGGCGCAGATCTCGGCGGACGCAAGCGAACAGGATAAAGGCGACATCATGGACCGCATCGTGACCATCCTGGAAAACCGCGTCAACGAGCTGGGCTTGACCGAGCCCGTGATCACCCCGTCTGGAGACGGACGGGTGCTGGTGCAGCTGCCCGGCACCACCGACCCCGAGACGGCCAAGAGCATCGTGGGCCAGACGGCGCTATTGGAGTTCAAGAAGGTCGTGCGGGCGGGAGTGAGCCCCGGAGAGGCGATCGCCCCCACTTCGCCGCTTGAGGAAGTGCTGTACGACGGTGAGGGCATTCCCTACCTGGTGGAGATGGAGCCGCTGCTGACCGGGGCGGCGCTTGCCAATGCAACCGCCCAGGTGACCAGCGCATCCAACCTGCAAAGCCTCAGCCAGGGGCGCTATTACGTGGCCCTGCGCTTCAACGACGACGGCGCCTATGACTTCACCAACGCCATCAACCGCCTGAACGTCGACGACCGCCTGGCCATCGTGCTGGACGGCGTGGTGCAAAGCTCCCCTTCCATCACCCAAGGGATCAAGGACGAGACGCGCCGGGGCACGGTGTACGACGCCATCATTCAGGGGTATAACGATCAGGAACAGGTGCGCCGGATCGCCATCGTGCTGCGCGCGGGCGCGCTGCCGGTGCCGGTGGACATCATCCAAAACGTGACCGTGGGCCCGTCGCTTGGCCGGGATTCGATCGAGGCGGGGGTCAACGCCACCATCCTGGCCGGCATCCTGGTGCTGCTGTTCATGGCCGTGTACTACCGCTTCTCCGGCGTCATCGCCGACCTCACGGTGCTGTTCAATCTGGTCGTGCTGATGGGCGCGCTGGTGGTCATGAACGCCACGCTGACGCTGCCGGGCATCGCCGGCATCATCCTCACCGTGGGCATGGGCGTGGACTCCAACGTGCTGATCCTGGAGCGCATGCGCGAGGAGCTCAAGAACGGAAAGACCGTCAACGCCTCGATTGACGCCGGCTATCACCGCGCGTTGGTCACCATCATCGACTCGCACGTCACCACCCTGATCACGGCGGTCTTCTTGTTCTTGTTCGGCACCGGCCCGATCCGCGGCTTTGCGGTGACCTTGAGCTTGGGCATCGTGATCAACCTGTTCACGGTGACCATCGGCACGCGAACCGCCTACGAACTCATGAAGCGCCGCAGGGTGCAGCGGCTCAGCATTTAAGGCACGCAGGAGGCACATTGTGAGCATGAACAACGAAACGCTGTATTGGATTCTGGGAGCGCTGTCCCTGATTTTCATCGTCGTGCGCATCTTGAACCGGGGCGGAAAAATCTGGGAGATCCTGGGAAACGTCAACATCGACTTCCTCAAGGTGCGCAAGGTGGCCTTCACCGTCTCGGGCATCCTGTGTGCGGTGGGGCTCGTCGCCATCGTGCTGGCCTTCATGGGTCAAGCCAAGCTGGGCATCGACTTTACGGGCGGCATCTCGATGCAGTTGAAGTTCGAGCAGCCCGTGCAGCTCGATCAAGTGCGCGAGGCCCTGGCCCAGGCGGGTTTTGCCGATGCGCAGGTCCAGGAAATCCAAGGCAGCAACACCCTGTTCATCCGCCTGAAGGACGTCAGCACGGTGGAGGAACGGGCAGCCGACACCATCATCGCCACGTTGCGCGCGGCCTTGCCTGAAAACGCCTTGACCATCGAGGAAACCACCGAGATCGGCTCCGCCATCGGCAAGGAGCTGCGCGACAAGGCCGTCTACGCCATCCTGTTCTCCACCCTGGGCCTGCTGATCTACATCGCCGTGCGCTTCGACCTCAAGTTCGGCATCGCGGCCGCCATCGCCACTTTCCACGACGTGTTGGTGGTGATGGGCATCGTCTGGCTCACCGGGGTCGAGATCTCGTTGCTCATCATCACGGCCCTGCTCACGCTGGCCGGATACTCGCTGACCGACACCGTGGTGGTCTTCGACCGCATTCGCGAGAACCTGAAGAGCAATCGCAGCGGAGCGCTGGAGACGGTGATCAACATCTCGATCAACCAAGTGCTGAGCCGAACGATCGTCGTGTCGTTGACCACGCTGCTGGTGCTGGTGGCGCTGTACTTCCTGGGCGGGCGGGTGCTGCAGGACTTCGCCTTCACGCTGGGCATGGGCGTGATCGTGGGCACGTACTCCTCGATTTACGTGGCCAGTCCCTTGCTGATGGTGTGGCGCAGTCGGCGCAGCAGCCGGCTGCTGCGCCGCGCGCGCTGAGGATTGCAGTTAGTGCCAGCCCTGCTCCACGAAAAGCCGGATCAGACGTCGAAGAGGCCATCCATGCAGTTGCGCATGCGCCGCGCCGCAGCTCCCGCACGCCCCCGTAGGGCGATGGTCACCTTGCGGGACGGTCGGCGGGCGTTCTGCCTGAAGAAAACGGAAGCCCTGGTGCTCGACCATCAGGTGGACAGTTACTGGCTGCACGGCATCGAGGTGGCGCCCGGCGACATCGTCTTCGACGTGGGCGCCAACATCGGCCTGTTCAGCCTGCGCGCGTTGTGCCGACAGCGGGGGGTTTGCGTGTACGCCTTCGAGCCCAACGCCAAGACCTTCGAAGTGCTGCAGGCCAACCAAACCCTGTGGGCGCAGCCCTGCCTGCGGGCATTCCCCTGGGCGTTGTCCGACGAAGACGGCCAGGCCCACATCACGGCCTACCGCCACAGCTCCACCATCTCCACCCTCACCCCCGAGATCCACGAGAACGCCAAGCTGCTTGGCGCCTCCATCCGCGGCATCATGAAGAGGACGCCCCGCATCTACTGGTGGGATCAGGTGTTTCGCTGGTTCTTCAGGCTGTTTTCCAACGCCGTCGCGCGCCGCGTGGAGCGCGACAAAGTGGAGCAACTCTGCGAGCTGCGCACGATTTCCACCGTGCTGCGGGAGCAAGGCATTCCCCGCATCGACCTGCTCAAGGTGGACTGCGAAGGCGCGGAACTCAAGGTGTTGCAGGGCATCGCTTTGGACGACTGGGCCAAGGTGGGCAAGGTGGTGGTCGAGGTGCACGACATCGAAGGGCGCGTGGAGACCATCAAGGCCATGCTCCAGCGCCACGGGCTCAGGCAGATCGTGGTGGAGAAAGAGCCCGAATTCGAAACCCTGCCGATCTACATGCTGTACGCGCGCCGGCCCTGAAGCGCTCTGCGTCACCGCCGCTTTGCCCAGAACAGCTTGACCATGCCCCATAGGTGCGAATCCACGCGCTCGAGGGCCAACCCGGAATCGCGGATGAGCCGTTCCATGTCTCGATTGGGGTGGCAGCCGAACTCCTGCCAATGCCGCGCTTCGATGCGGTCCAGCCAGCGGTTCAGCCAGCCGATGCGGCCGCGCCCGTGCTCCAGAAACAGCAGCGCCCCATCGGGCTTGCACACCCTGTGCAGCTCGCAGAGCGTTTTGTGCGGGTCCTCCATGCTGCACAGCGTCAGCGCGCTGACCACCACGTCGAAAGCGCCGCCAGGGAAGGCGAGCGCGCCAGCGTCCATGACGTTCAAATAGACGGTTCTCCCGAGCCGATCCGCGCGCCGCTGCGCCCGCTGCAGCATCTGCTCGGACACGTCCACGCCCCACAGTTGAACCCCGTCTGCGTAATGCGGGAGGTTGCGGCCCGTCCCAACGCCGACTTCCAACACCCGGCCCGTCGCGCCTTTCAGCAGGCGGCGGCGCAACCGGCGCAGCAGCAACCCTTCCAATATCCGGGTGGCCCGGTCGTAGTCGGGCGCCAGCGCGTCGAATCGCTGCGTGACGTGTTCTACCATGTGATCCGTTTGTAAAGCGCAAGCAACAGCTCGGTCAGGCCCGAGACGTCCTTCAGGATGACGGCGCGGCCCGGTCCGTAGGTGTTCTTCGCCGATTCCGGCGCGTGGGGATCGCAGATGACGCCGAACACCTTCACGCGCAGGGCGCGCGCTTCCTGCACCGCCTTCTTGGCGTCCTCGAGCGCGTATCGCTGGGTGTAGTGGTGGTCCCAGGGCCTGCCGTCGGTGACGTGCAACAGCAGCCGCGTGCGCGCGGCGCGGGTCTGGACTTGGCGCGTGGCGTGGCGCAGCGCACAGCCGTCGCGGTTTTGCGCCAGGGGCTGCAAGGCGTTCAAACGCCCTTGAACCGCAGGGCCAAACGCCTGGTCGAACGGCTTCAAGACGTAGAAATCCACCTGGTGGCGACCTTCGCCGGAGTAGCTGAACAGCGCGTATTCGTCGCGCAGGGTCTCCAGGGCCTCGCACAGGGTGCGCAACGCGTTGCGCTCCACCTGAATCACCGGTTTTCCCCCCGGCGTCAGGCGCGCGGTTGAGTCGCTTTGGTCCAGCAGGATGGCCGCGCACAGGTCTCGCCGCCTGCGCAGCCTTTGGGTGTAGAATTTCTCGGGCAACGGCCCGCCCGCGCGTCGATCCACCGCGCTTTCCACCCAGGCGTCGATGTCGATCTCGTCCCCCTCCAGCTGGCGCTTGTGCCGCACCCAGTCTTCTTCGGCCATCCACTCAAACGCCCGGCGCACCTGGGTCAGCCGCGTGCTGGAAAGCGTTTCATCCACGCCTCCCTGCTGCGGCTGGCGTTGGCGTAAGGCGCACCAGCCGGGCCGGTACGCCCCCGCGCGAAAGTCCCATTCGTCGTAAGGAAAGGCTTTTTCGCCAGGGCCGTGCGTTTCCTCCAACGCATCGGGAGGGGCTTCGTCTCCGGCGGCCGGTTCCTGGGCCTGTGGCCGCAACGCAAGGGGCGCTGGGCTGTCGTCCGTCTCCAGATGGAGGGGAGGCTCATACGGGAACAGCGCCGCAAGCGCATGGCGCTGCAAGCGCCCGCGCTGCAGGCGCCCGCCCAGCAGGGGCTCGATCTGCGCGTAGGCGCCCTGGGTCCAGCGCGCCGTTTGCGCGACGTCGCTGCCGGGCTTGGCAAGCGCGCGCACCTCCTCCAGCAACCGCCCCGAAAGCGCCCGCCACGGCTGGGGCAGCGTGAGGTGGCTTTTGCCCCAGTGCACCCGCTGCAACAGCGCCTCCAAAAACCTGAGCCCGGCGTCGGCAGGTTCGTCCCGAAACGGCCATTCGCCGGCCAGCAGCCGGTCGCGGTCCGCCTTGAAGCCGGGGTATTGGCGCAGCAGTTGGGACTCCACGCGCACGTCCTCGGCCAGGTGAAACAAGGCCTCAGCCAGAAAGGGGTCCGCAAACGAACGCAAAAAGGCGGACAGCGCGCCGCGCCCGGCCTGCTCGTCCGCCAGGCCAAAGCGATACGTTCCGGCCTGCCGGTGGCCCACCTCGTGGGTGATGAGCCATTTGTACAGCAGAAAATGGAGGTCCTCCTCGGCCCTGGACGCGGGGTGGGCCGGGTAGGCAGCCACGTGGTCGGCCAGGGTCAAGGTCCGGGCGTCAGAAAAACGGGCGTTGTCCCAGGGGATGAATTTGAGCGGGTAAGCGGATTCGCAAAGCGCCTGGCCGTAATAGCGCAGGACGCGTTCGATGAGATGAGCGGAAAGACCTTTTCGCAGGCCTTCGAAGGCGGCCTGCGCCGCCCCGTCCCGGCGGCTGAGCGCGGAGGGCAGCGCGCCCGGCTCCCGGCGCAGGCAGAAGTGGAAAAAACGTCCGGCAGCCTCCACCGTGAGCGCGTCCAGCGCCTCCAGCAACCAGTCTGGGTCAATGAAGTCCCGTTCGTCGCGCTGCTGCAGGGCCAGCAGCTGCTGGAAGTACGCGCGGACTTGATCGAAGCCCAAGGGCCGCTCCCAGCGGTCGAGCGCCTGCAGGGCCTCGTACGCGCGCTCGGGGGTGCGCTCGAGCTGCTGCGCCCAGGCGGGAAAGGGAGGGATGCGGATGAAGCGGTAGCGCTGGCGCAGACGCCGCCACACGCGCTCCATGGCGAGTTCCCGGGCCATGTCAGCCGAAGTAGTTCTTGGCCAGCTCCAGCAGCGAGCGCTGCAGGTCCCGGTCGTCGGTGAGCGGGTGGATCATGGCCGCCTCGCAGGCCGCCAGCGGCGCGATGTCCGCGCCCATCAGCTTGCCGGTGTAAATGAGCAGCCGGGTGCTCAGCTGCTCCTCCAGCCCCGATCCGGCCAAGCTTCGGATCTTGCCGCCCAGGTATACCAGCTTGCGGGCCACCTCGAAGTCGGCGCCGGACTCGTGGGCCACGATCTGGGCCTCCTTGTCCGGGGTGGGAAAGGAGAACTCGATGCTGACGAAGCGCTGGCGCGTGCTGGCCTTGAGCTCCTTGCGCACGCTTTGGTACCCGGGGTTGAAGCTCAGCACCAGGCAAAAGCCCGCGTCGGCTTCCAGCTGCTTGCCCAACTTGTCGATGGGCAGGATGCGCCGGTGGTCGGTGAGCGGGTGGATGAGGACGACCGTGTCGTTGCGTGCCTCGACGATCTCGTCCAGGTAGGTGATGGCGCCGCAGCGGGCCCCTTGGGTCAGCGGGCCGTCTTGCCAAACGGTCTGGTTGTCGATGATGAGGTACCTGCCCACCAGGTCGGAAGCAGACAGGTCTTCGTTGCAGGCCACCGTGATCAGCGGGCGATTCAGCCGCCAGCTCATGTGCTCGACGAAGCGCGTCTTGCCGCAGCCGGTGGGGCCTTTGAGCAAGACCGGCAGCTTTGCGTGATAGGCGGCCTCAAACAGCTCGATCTCCTCCCCCAGGGGCAGGTAATACGGCGCATCGTGTGCGCGCTTGGCAGGCGCGCCAGCGTGTGCGGCCATCTATTGTTCCCTTCCGATCGACGATTTCGCGGATGTGCGGGCACAGATCAAGCATCCCGCAGGGCCGGTCAAACCGGCGTTGTCCCGGCATCGGGGCCGCGACCAGTATACGCACCCAAGACCAGCTGGGCCACGTTCGGTTTTGCTTGCAACAAGCGCAGAAAATGCGTATTCTATCTAGCAATTGAGAGGGATTTTGAGAGGGTGAGCCATGAGCCAGATCCGCAACATCCACATCGAAGACGAGATGAGGCAGTCGTACATCAACTACGCCATGAGCGTCATCCGCGGGCGCGCCATCCCCGACGTGCGGGACGGCCTCAAGCCCGTGCAGCGCCGCATCCTGTACGGCATGGACCAGCTGAGCCTGCAGTTCAATCGCCCGCAGAAGAAGTGCGCGCGCATCGTGGGCGAAGTCATGGGCAAATACCACCCCCACGGCGACCAGGCGATCTACGACGCGCTGGCCCACATGGCTCAAGACTTCTCGCTGCGCTACCCCTTGATCGACGGACAGGGCAACTTCGGCTCGATCGACGGCGACGCACCCGCTGCGATGCGCTACTGTGTCACAGGGGACACCCGGATCGCAACGCCCAACGGCACGCTTCGCATGGATGAGTTGATCTCCGGCGCGCAAGCCGAATCCGACAACGACCTGGACGTCGAGGTGTTCGACCATCGGGGCAAGTCGGTGCGCGCATCGAAGCTCTTCCATTCAGGCAGCCATCCGACGCTGCGCCTGCGGACGGCGCAGGGGTATGCGCTCGCAGGGACGCACAACCACCCCATCCTTTGTATCGTCAAGGTGGCCGGCGTTCCTCTGCTGCTGTGGAAGCTTTTGGAGGAGATCAAGCCTGGGGATCGGGTTCTCTTGGCGCGCATGCCGCAGTCCGTCGAAGAGGATCTGCCGCAGCGGGATCGCCAGTTGGCGCTGCTGACGGGCGCGTGGATCGCCGAAGGCTTTGTCAGCCCGTCGCGCGCCGGATTCAACAACGTGGACGGCGCCTATTTCGGCGAAGTTCTGGAGGCCTATGACGCCATCGTGGGTGGGCCGCGCTACGTCTACCAGCGGACCATCGCCTCAGGCAGCCTGCTACACGAGTTGGACGTGCAGAACCTGGAGCGCCTGCACCACAGCCCCCTCAAGGAGTTGGTGGGGCGGAGCCACGAGAAGACCATCCCGCGCTTCGTGTGGGCGGCAAGCCCCGCCTTCAAGCGAACGTTCCTGCAATCGCTGTTCACCGGCGACGGCTCGTCTTCGCTGCTCCCCCGCAGCACGATCCAGATTTCCTACTCCACCTACAGCGCGCAACTGGCCAAGGAGGTGCAGCTGCTGTTGCTGGAGTTCAGCGTGATCTGTCGAATTTGCAGCTACGCCAAGGGTGAGTTCAAGGTGGTCATCACCAACCGCCGAGACGCGCGCCTTTTCTTGAGAAACGTCGGATTCCTCGGTGTGAAGCAGCACAAGCTCGAGCGCGACCTGGCGACCATCCCAGAACGCAGCCGAGCCCTTAGTCACGATTACGTTCCGTTCATCGCCGACTACATCCGCTCCGACAGCGGCTCGAGAGGGATTGACCGGGATTGGCTACAGCGACATAACGTCGATCGAACGGAGCGCTGGGAACAGGGCGCAACGGCAATCCTGGAGCGCATCGCTTCCGATGAGGTCCGCAGCGTGGTCGCGCCCCTGGTCGACGGCGACTACTTCTACGCCGAGGTCGAATCGGTGACCGATGCCGGCGTGCAGCCCGTCTACTCCCTGCGCGTTGACACCGACGACCACTCGTTTCTCACCAACGGCTTCATCAGCCACAACACCGAGGCGCGGTTGAGCGCGATCAGCGCTGAGCTGCTCGAGGAGATCGGCGAGAACACGGTGGATTTCTCCCCCAACTTCGACGATTCCCTGGAGGAGCCGCAGGTGCTGCCGGCCAAGCTCCCCGGCCTGCTGCTCAACGGCTCCTGGGGCATCTCGGTGGGCATGACGACCCAGATCCCGCCGCACAACCTGGGCGAACTCGTGGACGCCCTGCTGTACATGATCGACCACGACGACGCCAACGTCGAGGACCTGATGAAGATCGTCAAGGGGCCGGATTTCCCCACCGGCGGCATCATCCTGGGCGTGCAGGGCATCGAGGAAGCCTTTCGCACCGGGCGCGGCAAGATGCGCGTGCGCGGGCGGGCGTCCATCGAAGACAACCGCATCATCATCACCGAAATCCCCTTCCAGATTCGCAAGTCCACCCTGATCGAGACCATTGCCGAGAAGGTGAAAAGCGGCCTGATCAGCGAGATCTCGGACCTGCGCGACGAGTCCAACCGCCAGGGCATCCGCGTGGTGGTGGAGCTCAAGCGCGGCTCGGTGGCCCAGGTGGCGCTGAACAAGCTCTACAAGTACACGCCGCTCGAGTCCACCTTCGGCGCCCACTTCCTGGTGATCGCCAAGAACTCGCCGCGCCGGCTGTCCTTGAAGCAGATGCTGCAGAGTTTCCTCGACTTCCGCCGCGACGTGGTGCGCCGGCGCACCGAGCACCGGCTGGCACAGGCCGAGGCCCGCGCGCACCTGTTGGAAGGCCTGCTGCGCGCGCTGGAAAACCGCGACGAGATCATCAAGCTGATCTCCAAGACCCGCGAGCCGGCCGAGGCCCTGAAGAAGCTGCAGGACAAATACGAGTTCTCCGAAGCCCAGGCCGAAGCCATCCTGCAGATCCGCCTGCGCCAGTTCACCGGCCTTGAAACCGAAAAGCTGCAGGAGGAACACAAGGAAAAGCAGAAGCTCATCAAGGAATACCGGCAAATCCTGGGCAGCGCTGTGGCGCTTGACAAGGTGATCAAGAAGGAGCTCAAGGACATCCGCGACCAGTACGCCGATCCGCGGCGCACCGAGATCAACCCGCACGGCCAGGCCATCGGGGAGATCAACCTCGAGGCCCTCATCCCCGCCCAGGACGTGGCCATCGGCATCACGACCTCCGGGTACGTCAACGCCCCGCGCGAGGACGTCTTCCGCAAGCAGCACCGCGGCGGCAAGGGCGTGATCGCCATCCGCCTGCGCGAAAAAGATTTCCTGAAGCACATCTTCAAGGCCAACACCCACGACCACCTGCTGATCTTCACCAGCGCGCACAAGGCCTACAAGATCCGCGGCTTCCAGCTGCCCTCGCTGCGGCGCGACGCCCACGGGGAGAACCTGCGCGCGCTGATCGAGATGGGCGATAAGGACGAGGTCTGCGCCATGCTGACCCTGCCGCTGAACCAGGTGGACACGCTCTTCGCCGCCACGATCACGCGCAGCGGCATCGTCAACCGCAACCGGCTCAAGGACTACGTCAACGCCCACACGGGCGGCATCCTCAGCTTGAACGCCGACGAGGGAGACTTCACCGTGCAGGTGAAGCTGACGGGCGGCAAGGGCGACCTGCTCCTGGTCAGCGAACGCGGGCAGACCATCCGCTTCAAGGAGGAGCTGGCCCGCTGCACCTCCCGCCCCAGCAAGGGCGTGATCGGCATGCGCATGGATGCCAAAGACGGCCTGGTCAGCTTCATCAACATCGAGCCCGGCGAGCCGGAGGACAAGCTGCTGCTGGTCACCCAAAACGGCTACGGCAAGCGCACGCCGCTTGAGGAGTTCCCGAAGCAGGGGCGCGGCGGCAAGGGCGTTTTGGGCATCAAGGTCAGCAAGAAGACGGGCAGCGTGGTGGCCGCGGTCAAGGTCAAGGACGGCGACGAGCTGATGGTGACCACGCGCGGCGGCAAGATCATCCGCTTCGGCGTGGACCACGTGCGCATCGTCAGCCGCTACGCCCTGGGCGTCAAGGTCATCGACGTGGACGCGGGCGACTCGGTGGCCTCGGTCGTGCGCTGGGAGGCGGACCTGGACAAGGCCTCCGAATTGAGCGCCGAGGACGTCGAGGCCAACGGCCATTCCGATGCGGCCGCGCTGGATGAGGACGAAGACGAGTAAGCAAAGAGAATAGGGGCGTACGGCCCGCCGTACGCCCCTTTCACAATCGCCTCTCTCGAAACGCCGATTGAGTCACTCACCACAACGTCTTAATCAACCCTGATTCTCCGATGGCCTCATCACGCGTGACCACAGCCACTTTCTCATTGAAGATTTTCTCAATCACAAGGCCGGTTCCCACGATAATGGCGTCATGAATCTCCAGCGAAGTAGGCATGTGATCGATGACGGACTCGTCCAAGGGGTAAACACTGCAATTGCGAGCAGCGACCATGCGGCGGTAAAGGCCGGGAAGGTCAAGGTTGATTCGCTGTTTTGCAAATAAAAACTTTGTTTCTGCCAGAACGATTGTCGGGATGACAATCTCCGAGCTTGAATCAAGCAACACGGCTTTGGCTGGCTTGCTCAACCGCCGGTTGTCCTCCAAGAACCAGACCAAGGCATGTGTATCCGCGACGTATTTCATGAGAGCTTGTCGGACAAACGGTAGGTTGCTTGGGCAATGTCCGCCTCGGTGGAGTCGCATTGGCCGCGCAGCACACCGTAGAGGTTGGCAAGGGCTTCGGTTTGGTTGGTCTCGTTGGCCAATTGCGCTTTGAGCACCTTAAGCTGAAGTTCCAAGCTTTTGACGCGCGAAGCCAGATGGTCTATATCTCGTTGAGCCATGGTGAGTCCTCCTCGCTGAGACCGACCATCTCATTGTACCACGCCTTTTGTTCGCCCACCTGCTAGGTGTGCACTTACGACTTTCTTAGCTATTGACAACGCTTAATCCTTGAAGGTTCCTTGAGTAGTCGCTAGTCTAGGCGCAAAGGTCACCCTATGAACAAGATCAACGCCATCCTCCAGCAGCTGAAACGCAACGCCACGGCCGTCATCCCTGAGGCGGAGCTTGCCGCCAAGCTGGAGCGATCCGTCGAAAAACCCCTGCGCGTCAAGCTGGGAATCGATCCCAGCGCCCCGCACCTGACGCTGGGCCACGCCGTGGTGCTGCGCAAGCTGCGCCAATTTCAGGAGCTGGGCCACACGGCAGTGCTCATCGTGGGCGACTTCACCCGCCTGGTGGGCGACCCCTCCGAGCGCACCTCCACCCGCCCCTTGATGAGCAAGGAGCAGGTCCAGGCCAACATGCAGACCTACCGGCAGCAGGCCTTCAAAATTCTCGATCCGAAGAAGACCGAAGTGCGCTTCAACTCGGAGTGGCTCGCCCCGTTGGGCGTAGAGGGCATGATCAAACTGGCAAGCAAGTACACGGTGGCCCGCATGCTCGAGCGCGACGATTTTTCCAAACGTTTCAAGGAGAACCTGCCCATCAGCGTGCTGGAGTTTCTGTACCCTCTGCTGCAAGCGTACGATTCGGTGGCCGTCCAAGCGGACGTAGAACTGGGCGGCCACGACCAGCTGTTCAACCTGCTGATCGGGCGCGACATCCAGCGCGAGTACGGCCTGGAGCCGCAGGTGGCTTTGACCATGACGCTGCTGATCGGCACGGACGGCGCGCAGGCCATGGGCCAGAGCAAGGGAAACTACATCGGCGTGGACGAGCCTCCGGAGCAGATCTTTGGGAAAACCATGTCCCTGCCGGATGAACTCATGCAGCAGTACTACGAGCTGCTCACCGACATCCCCTGGGAAACAGTCAAAGATATGCATCCCAAGCAGTGCAAGATGAAACTAGGGCATACATTAGTGGCTTGGCTCCATAATGAAGCTGCTGCTGAAACAGCTGAAGCAGAGTTTGATCGAGTTTTCAGCCAGAGAAAGACTCCAACACATGTTGAAGAACTCAAAGATGCAGCTAAGCTTAAAGATTCATTGAAGGAAGTAAATCTAGACTCACATGGAAGAATCAAAGATGCCAGATTTCCCATTATCGCGCTCCTTGCAAAAAGCGGAGCAGTAAAGAGCAACAGTGAAGCACGAAGATTGATTGAACAAGGGGCAGTCGAAATCGATGGGATCAAGATTACTGAAATCCATCAGAATGTTTCTATTAAACCAGACAGTGTGATCAGGGTCGGTAAGAAGAGATTCTTTAAGATTGACTTAGAGGCAGTTACTAAATAGGGTTAAGGGCTGGTTTGTATGGTGTCATTCCGGACGCGCCTCAGCGCGATCCGGAATCCAGATCGGATAAAGACTCATCTGGATTCCCGCTTTCGCGGGAATGACGACAAGTAATAGGCATGAATTCAGTGAAAAGATATGGCTGACTGCATCTTCTGCAAAATCATCGCGGGTCAAATCCCCGCCAAGAAGCTGTATGAGGACGAGCACGCCGTGGCGCTGCTCGACGCCTTCCCATTGGTGGAAGGCCACACTTTGGTGATCCCCAAGGTCCACTATGTGCTGCTGCAGGACATGCCCCAGGCGCACATGCAAGCCTGGTTTTCCGCCGTGCAGGTGGTCTGCGGCAAGCTGCAAACGGCCATGAAAGCCGACGCCTTGACCATCGGCTTGAACAATGGAAAAGCCGCAGGGCAAGCCGTGCCGCACGTGCACATGCACCTGTTACCCCGCTATGCAAACGACGGCGGAGGCACGCTGCACTCGATCGTCAGACAGGCAAAGCAGCGCCCATTGGATGAGGTTTTTCAGCAGTTGAAGAAAACGTTTTAGCATGAACATCCCCATCCGCCCAGCGCACTGCCTGAAGGGAACTCTAACCGTCCCAGGCGACAAGTCCCTCTCCCATCGCGCCTTGATGTTTTCCGCGCTGGCCCAAGGGAACGCCACCGTGCGCGGCTTGGGTCCCGGCGCGGATGTGAAAAGCACGGCCGCGTGCCTGAAAGCGCTTGGCGTTGCGCTGGAGTGGAACGGAACGACCTGCCATATCTACGGTGCAGGGTTGCACGGCTTGCGCGTCCCAACAGCGCCGCTGGATGCGGGCAACTCGGGCACGGCCATGCGCCTGCTGCTGGGAATTCTGGCCGGACAATCCTTCGACACCACGTTGATGGGCGATGAGTCTCTAAGCCGTCGCCCGATGGGCCGGGTCATTCAACCGTTGATGCAGATGGGCGCCCGCATCCAGGCCCACGAAGGCACGTATGCACCACTCAAGATCCAAGGCACCGCGCTGAAAGGTTTTTCATATGAAATGCTCGTGGCAAGCGCCCAGGTTCAATCGGCCCTGCTGCTTGCCGGGCTGTACGCGCAAGGGCCGACCACCGTGATCGAGCCCGGCCCGATCCGCGATCATACCGAACGGATGCTCAGCTACCTGGGCGCCGATGTGAAACGGGAGGGGCCAGCGGTGACCGTGCGCCCAGGCAACGCGTTGAAAGCCAAAGATGTAGAGGTTCCAGGCGACCCTTCGTCGGCCGCGTTCTGGTTGGGGGCCGCCGCGTTGGTTGCGGGTTCGACGATCACGGTCAAGAACGTGTGCGTCAATTCCACGCGCACGGGATTTGTGGACGCACTCCAAGCGATGGGGGCGGACGTTCGCAGAGAGAACGAGCGGATGATGTGCAACGAGCCCCACGCGGACCTGACCGTCAGCGCTTCTCCCCTGAAAGCTGTTGAGATCAGCGGAGAGCTGATCCCGCGCCTCATCGACGAGCTGCCGCTTTTGGCGATCCTTGCCACCCAGGCGCGCGGCACGACCACCGTGCGCGACGCGCAGGAGCTGCGCGTCAAGGAAACCGACCGCATTCAGGCTGTTGCGACCAACTTGCGCAGGATGGGCGCGCGCGTGGAAGAGCGCGAGGACGGCTGGATCATCCCCGGCCCGCAAGTGCTGCAAGGGGCTACTCTGGACTCCTTCGGCGACCACCGCATCGCCATGGCGTTTTCGATTGCCGCACTCGTTGCACAAGGAGCCACAACCATCCAGGGCGCCCAATGGGCGGACATCTCCTATCCCGGATTTTTTCGTGAACTGGAGCGACTGCGTGCCTGAGGCCACCACCAGACTGCTTGGCCTGCTGGGCGATCCGGTGGCTCACTCCCTGTCCCCGCGCCTGCATAATTATTTAATTAAACGTTTAGATATTGACTGCCGCTACCTCGCTTTTCGCGTTTCCCCGCAGGATTTGTCTCAGGCTGTGCAAGGGTTGAAAGCCTTGGGCGCCGCAGGCTTCAACGTCACCGTGCCGCACAAACGCGCGGTCCTGCCCCTGCTGGATGAAGTTTCTCCACAAGCTCAGGCGCTCGGCGCAGTGAACACCGTCGTGTGCCAGGATGGAAAACTCGTCGGGCACAACACGGACTGGATCGGCTTCCTGCGCCCGTTGCAAGGCGTTCAGCTACAGGGCAAAGGCGCCCTGATCCTGGGCGCGGGCGGGGCGGCAAACGCCGTGGTCTACGCTCTCATCCACAGCGGAATCGGCCGCATCGCCATCGTCAACCGCACGCTGGAGCGGGCCCGCCGCCTGGCCGAACATGCCCGCGTGAGCCTGGGATTTGAGGGAGTGGAAGCGCTGTCCTTGGATACCCACGCGCTGGGCCCACACCTTGAGAACTCGGCATTGCTGGTCAACGCCACCTCGGTGGGCATGTGGCCCAAGGTGCAGGAAACCCCGCTGTCTGCTGACGCGCTTGGCGCTCATTTGACTGTGTACGATCTGATTTACAACCCGCTGGAAACGCGCTTGCTGCGAGAGTCAAAAGCCGCCGGCGCTCATGTGATTGATGGCCTTGATATGTTCATCGGGCAAGGCGTCGCCGCGTTTTCGCTGTGGACGGGTGTGAATGTTCCGGAGAGTGAATGGCCTAAGTTGAGAAAACTACTGCGAGTCAATCTATAGCTCCTTCTCCCCACGGGAGAAGGCTGGGATGAGGGGGACAAAATCAATTAGCCCTCACCCCAACCCTCTCCCAGAGGGAGAGGGAAACATATAAAGGGCACTATGGGCGCATTTCTACAACTGTTGCTGGAAGGGGTCGTCTGGTACGGGGTGTTCATCATCTCGACCATCCTGCACGAGGCGGCGCACGCGTTTGCCGCGCTCAGGCTGGGCGACCCCACTGCCTACTACGGCGGGCAGGTGAGCCTTGACCCCCTCCCCCACATCCGTCGCGAGCCGATGGGCATGATCGGCGTGCCGCTGCTGACGTTCTTCCTGAACGACGGCCAGTGGATGATGGGGTGGGCCAGCGCGCCGTACAACCGCCTGTGGGCGCTTGACTTCCCCAAGCGTGCGTCGGTGATGGCCTTGGCCGGCCCCTTGGCCAATTTGATCTTCGTGCTGCTCTCGGGCGCTGCGTTGAAGATCGGGCTGATCAGCGGGGCCTTTGAGTACCCGGACCCAGAAAAATTCGGGTTGACCGGTTCTACCCACAGCTTCTGTTCTGAGCCACTCACTTCGCCAACTGCGTCTCCACCAGCAACGCCCAGTATTTGGCTCCCAGCGTGAGCAACTCGTCGTTGAACTCGTAGTGCGGGTTGTGCACTCCGGCGGAGTCGCCGTTGCCGGCGAAGATGTAGCTGCCGGGCCTTTTTTCAAGCATGTACGAAAAATCCTCGGCGCCCATGGTCGGCGCTACCTCCGGGTTGACGTTCTGCTCGCCCACCAGTTGCGAGGTCACTTGCTGCGCGATGGCGGTTTCGCGCGCGTGGTTGACCGTCACCGGATACCCCCGCATGAAGTTGAACTTGAACGTCGCACCGTTTGCCCGGCAGACCCCGTCGACCACGCGCGCGATGGCTTCCTCCAGCTGAGCGCGCACCTCGGCTTTGAGGCTGCGCGTGCAGCCGCGCAAGACGATGCGTTCGGGCAGCACGTTGTACGCGTCGCCGCCGTGGAACTGGGTCACGGACACCACCGCGTTGTCCAGCGGCGAGACGTTGCGCGCCACGATGGACTGCAGCGCGGTCACCACCTGCGCGCCGACGAGCACGGAATCGATGCCCGCATCGGGCTTGGCCGCGTGCGCGCCCTTGCCCGTGATCTCGATGTCGAAGTTGTCCACCGCGGCCATGGCGGGCCCGACGCGCATGGCGAATTTTCCAAAATCCATGCCGGGCCAGTTGTGCATGCCGTAGACTTCCTGAGCCGGGAATTTTTCGAACAGGCCGTCCTTAATCATCACCTCGCCGCCGCCGCCGTTTTCCTCCGCCGGCTGGAAGATCAAGTACACCGTGCCGTCGAAGTTTTTCACCTCGCTCAGGTATTTTGCAGCGCCCAACAGCATGGTGGTGTGGCCGTCGTGGCCGCAGGCGTGCATCACGCCGTCGTGGAGCGAGCGATGCGCAAACGTATTGGCCTCGTGGATGGGCAGGGCGTCCATGTCCGCGCGCAGGCCGATGGTCTTTTTCGAATTGCCCACCTTGAGCGTGCCCACCACGCCGGTCTTGGCCATGCCGCAGTGCACGTCAATGCCCCAGGACGCGAGTTTTTCCGCCACGATCTTGGAGGTGCGCCGTTCCTCAAAGGCCAGTTCCGGGTGTTGGTGAAAGTCGCGGCGCAAGGCGGTCAGTTCGGTGTGGTACGCATCAATCCTCGACAAGTGGCTCTTGGCTGCGGCGGTCGTGCTGGACATCGTTCCTCCCTGTGAATGAGCCTTCTACTGCCAACTGGAGATTCCACGCTTGGGGAACAACTCTAGTGGAAAAGCGCAGGTGCGTCAAAGTGTTTTGAATCCTTGCCCAAGCATCAGATGATTCTCACGGGCGTCTTGTATGGCGGTCACGGCGATGTCAGAGTAACCTGCAGATCTGTATGAATACGCCCATGCGCACCCTTTTCACCGGCAATCTGACGCTTGAACCGCAGGTCGCCGGCCACGCCGAAGCCATGTTCCCCGTGCTCAGCGATCTCGCGATCTACGAATTCGAAAACGAACCTCCCGCCTCCGTCGAGTGGCTGCGCGAGCGGTTCCAAAAGCTTGAGTCCAGGCGCTCGGCCGATGGGCGCGAGCAATGGCTGAACTGGGTCGTTCGGCTCCACCCCGATGGCTTGATCGGCTACGTTCAGGCCACGGTCCATGCAGCGGGCAGCGCCGAGATCGCGTACGAGTTTTCCAGCGCGTATTGGGGCCGCGGCCTCGCGCGGCAAGCCACCGCCGCCATGATGGCCGAGCTCGCTTCGCACTATGGCGTCACACGGCTGTTTGCGGTGGCCGTGCGCAAGAACGTTCGTTCCATCCGCCTTTTGGAGCGCCTCGGCTTCACGGTCGCAAGCGCGCAGCTTCACGCACAGCACGGCGTCAAGCCAAGCGAGGTGCTCATGTGGCGCGAGATCAAACCCGAATGAAAAGGAGCTCTACGCTAACGTCGCGCAGAACTCCTTCCTCGTTGCGTCTGTAGGCCGTTAGCAGGCTCTCGACTGTTTCGATTTCATGGCATCGTTATTCATAGCGTAGCGCCTCGACTGGCGGAAGCGTCGCTGCCTTGCGGGCGGGAAGCCATCCAGCAAGGACGCCAAGGGCGAAGGACAAGGCCAGCACCGCGAGAGTCAAACCGGGTGAGAAGCTGACTTCGATCGACGTGTCCGGCACAAACAACGGCGCCAGGTACTTGATGCCCCACGCAATGCCCAGCCCGGTGAGCGACCCCAGCAGGCCGCCCACCAGCCCCATGAATCCGGACTCCAAGACGAAGAAGCCGAGCACCTGTCGACGGCGCGCGCCCACGGCTTTCATCACGCCGATTTCACGCGTGCGCTCCAGCACGGCCGTGTACATCGTGTTCATGACCCCCACGCCGCCCACCAGCAGCGAAATGGCGGCAATGCCGCTGAGGGCGGCGCGCAGGATGCCCACCAAGCTCTGCATCAGGTCCTTCATGTCGGCGGTGGTGTGCACGTTCAGATCGTCCTTGCCCCGTTGCTCTTGGGCCATCGCCCGCACGTGGGTGACAATGGTCTTGACATCGGCCCCTTGAGCAGTCCTGATCAACACGTACGAGATCTTTTCGTACTCCTGCATCAGGTCCTGCATGGTCTGCATGGGGATGAAGATCGAACGGTTGACATCCGGGTCATTGCGCTTTTCCAGGACGCCCACCACTTCAAACTCCTGGGTTTCGACCGTGAGCTTGTCCCCCACGGATAGCTCCAGGTCTTTGGCCATATCTGCGCCCAGAACGGCGGCTTGTCGCTCGTCCGCGTTGAAGATTCGACCTTCCACGGGCTTGTAATAAGCGGGAAACGCTTGCATCAAGCCCGAATCCATGCCCCAGTTCATCAAGTACCCTTCGCGCTTTCCGGCCCTGACGTACAGGGTCTGGATGAGCACGCCTCCCACGGCCTCTGTCCCCTGCACGTGGTGAGCCAACTGGGTCCAATCGAACTTGAAGTTATGCGTCCCCGCCAACTCCCCCATTCCCAGCCGATGGTCCGCATGGGCGGTGATCATGACCACGTTGTAACCAAAGGCTTCGAACTCCTGGTTGATCGACTCCTGCATGCCTTCGCCCAACGAGATCAGCGAAACCACGGCTGCCACCCCGATCAGAATGCCGATGATGGTCAACCAGCTGCGCTTGGGACGATGAAGCATGCTTCGTGCTGCAAACTGCAGGTTATCCAGCAACATGTTGCACCTTCCTGTTCGAGATGGAAGACAAGGGAGCCGAATGATCCACTTTGCCGTCTCTTATAAGGATGGAGCGGTTGGTGTAAGCGGCGGCTTCCGGGTTGTGCGTCACCAGGATGATGGTCTTGCCCTCTCGATGGAGTTGGGACAGAAGGCTCATGATGGTGTCGCCGGCTTCCGAGTCCAGGTTGCCCGTAGGCTCATCGGCCAAGATGATGCTGGGATCGCTGGCCAAGGCGCGCGCGATCGCGACCCGTTGGCGTTCGCCACCGGAGAGTTGCGACGGCTTGTGGTGGATTCTGCCACCGAGTCCGACCTTCTCCAGCAGCGCCGCGGCGCGCGCGCTGCGTTGTTTGCGCTGGATGCCCTGGAACTGCAGGGGAAGCTCGATGTTTCCTAAACCGCTGAGGGTCGGAATCAAGTTGAACGTTTGAAAGACAAAGCCGATCTTCTTGCTGCGCACCTGCGCCAGTTCGTCCTCGGACAAACGAGAGACGTCCTTCCCATCCAGGCGGACAATCCCCGCGCTGGGCACATCCAGGCACCCAAGTAAATGTAAGAGGGTGGATTTGCCTGAGCCTGAAGGACCCATGATCGCCACGAACTCGCCTGTCTCGATTTTGAGGTTGAGCCCTCTCAGGGCGTGGACCTCGGTTTCTCCGAAAGCGTAGCGTTTGTGAACGTTTTCCAATTCAATCACGAACTGTGCTCCCTTCCTAATAGAGGAGCAGGACGCCAGTCCCGCCCTTGCGGCAGTTACGGCACCATGCTGACGCTCTCCAGCTGGGTGAGCGCAACCAAGGTCCAGATTTCGCCTTCCTGCTTCTCGATGCGCAGCAGGGGCGGGTAGGTGAGGATTTTTCGCGACTCCACATCGCCGATGGCGATGATGGCTCGCTGATCTTCATAGTTAGGATGCGTGTAGATTCCCTGCACTGCCTTGACCCCACCGATGATGACTTCTTCCGTGGTTACGAGTTTTGCTCCCTCGGGCAGAAGGATCTCTTTGTCGGGCAGGACTTCGCGGGTGTCGAGTGCACTGATGGGGGTTAGATCCAAATACCCTTTAGGAGCATGGGTAAAGCCGTGCGAGAACACGAAGACCTGGATCTCATCCTGCTCGGCAAGTTTTTCATAGGTTTCTGTTACTTTGAACTTGCCATTTTCGGGACTCACCTTCAACGTAAGTACACCGGGATTCGGATCGTTGTCGACATCCGTTAACCGGTAAACCACGGTAAGGGTGCCTCCACTGAAGGGGCCGATCCCGAAGATTTGGGCCAGGCCCCAACTGCTCCCTGCAACCGTAAGTATCGCCAATATTGATAAAATGGTGCGCAAAACTCGTGATGGCATGCAGATTCCTTTCTTTCATGACTCTTTAAACCAATGGACAAGCTTTGAGATTCAAAGCAATGTCTTATGTGTAATAGCGAAGATCAACTTGGCAGATACAGAAACTAGGCGATGGGGGGTTTTAGAATTACAGGAGGCAAGATTGCCGAGCCTAATGTGGGTCTTTGTCTTGGCAAAGACCATGAAGCGAGGTCACCTTCAAAGCCCGAGAAACCACTCAGTAAAGCCACGCTAACCATGCAACAGGCCCCATGGCTTGAACCAGTGTGTGACTGGCCTTGTGTGCAGTCGGTGGCCGTGGCGGATGTTTGCACGTGTGTATCGGTTGAATGGGCTGCGCAGGGGTGAAGCGGAGATTGCATCACAGCATGACCCTGAAAGGGAAAAAAGCCATTGGCAACTAGGACAGCGATAACGGAGATCTGCAAACCCCATGCCTTCATAGCGAAACCCGCTCACTTGAGCACTTGGCCTGGAGAGACAAGGCCAGTGCTACCCTTTGCGAATACTTCACGCTCCGGTTTCCACGGGCCTCGATGCAACGCTGGCCCAGTCGGCGAACGAGCCGTCGTACAATCGCACGTCGGGATAACCCAGCAAGCGGAAAACGAAGTAGTTCTGCGCGCCGAGCACGCCAAGCTGGCAGTAGCTGATCACGGTCTTGTCGGGCGTGATGCCGGCGCTTTCAAAGCGGGCCTTCAGCTCGTCCACCGATTTGAACTGCTCGGTGTCCAAGGTGTTCTCCTTAGAAGGCTGGGAGAGCGCGCCGGGGAGGTGGCCTTTGGCGTAGGCTTCCGCATCCCGCGCGTCCACAAACACCACCGTGGGGTCGTCCAGGTGCGCGAGCACCCAGTCCGCTTCCACCAGCTTCTGTGGCTGAGGGACGGCTTCAAAGTGACCGGCTGCCGGAGCGACAACGCCCAGCGCAAGCGGGCGGCCCTGCGCCTTCCAGTAGGGGAAGCCGCCGTCCAGCAACCGCACGTTCGAGTGGCCGTAATAGTCCAACACCCAGAACAGACGCGCTGCCCAGATGCTTGCAGAATCGCCGTAAACGACGATCTGGCTTTCGCCGTCCAGCCCCAACCTGCTGAAGGCGTCGTTCACCGTTTCGGGCGGCGCCACCAATCCGGGCACCCCGTCGACCGTGACCGTGATCGCCGTCTGCCACAGGGGCAGCGCCTGCGGCAGGTGGCCGGACAGATAGGTGTTCTGGTCGCGAAAGTCAATTAGCCGTAGGCTCGGAAGTGTTTGCGACAGCAGCGCTTCCAACTCGTCGGCGCTGATGAGCGGCGACTGCTCCAACGCGCCCTCCTGGGCCAGCAGCCTCGCTCCCTTGAGACCCCACAGCGCCAGTGCAGCGCTCGCTCCTTGCAACAGCTGTCTGCGCGTGAATTTTCTCATCATGGTTCCACCTCGAACAAAGCAGGTTCAATCGGCACGTTGAACTGTACTCCCTGAACCAAGGTCGTTTCCAGCAATTCCCCATTCGCGTACAGCTCGCGCGTCCAGGGCACGTAGCCAAAGCGCGTGCCCTCCAGCAGGCGGTGGTCGGTAAACACAGTGACCACGCGGTCCAGCGCCGTGTCCTGGCGAACCACCAGCGGGATCAAGCGCTCGGCGTCCACCCAGACCTCGGTGAACTGGCCCGCGTCGACTTGCTGATTGTTGAGCATGAAGGCCGAACGGCCGCGATACTCGCCAAGCCCCATGACCTCGAACGTGGGCGCGATCCAGCGCGACCAGTCCAGATACGGCTGCGGGGTCTCCAGCGCAGACGTCTTGGCGCGCTGCCCGCCGGGCGTGATGATCCAGCGGTTCTCTCCATCGTAGAGATAAGTTAATGTCCGGCCCGCAGCGTCTGCCCGTTCCAAGCGATACCGGTTTCCCTGAACCCAGAGGGTTTCATCCAGCATTTGCCCTGTGCCCGCCAGTGCGGTCTGCTGGCGGATGATGAGGTTGTTCACCTCGCCTGCGAAGCTCTCATAACGGCCGGTCGTCTCGCTTCGCAACAACTCCAGGGGCACGCTCACCGGCTGCGGCGTGATGTTCTGCGACAGCGGGCACTGGGCCCAGCCTGAAACCTCAAGCAGACCCACGAGCAGCACCGCCCACACCATGGGCTTCATGTGGCCCTCCTTATTTCAACCCCAGCACGGGGTAAATCCAGGCGCTGACCAGATGGAACTTGTCGCTGATCAACAGGACGCCGAAGGCGACCATCACCGCACTGCTGGCCAGGCCGATGTACGGAGCCGCGCGCTGCATGCGGTGCACCAGGGGCAGCACACGGGTCAACAGCGCGGCCGAGATCAGGAACGGAATGCCCACTCCCAGCGAGAAGAACAGCAGGATGAGGGCGCCCTCCCATGCCGAGCCCAGCGTGCCCACGTAGAGTAGCAGGGTGGCGATCAGCGCCCCGCCGAAGCAGGTGGAGCAGCCCACCGCAAACGTCAACCCGAGCAGCGTGGAGCGCCAGAGCCCGCCTTTTCCGGTTTCAGGCTTGACCGGGCGCTTGTGCACCAGCGGCAGGCGGCACACCAGCGGCGCGCGCGCGCGAACGGCCATCCACAGGCCCATGAGCACGATGATGATCCCGGACCCGATGGCCAGCGGGCGCGTCCAGCCGCTCCAGGCGCTCTGCAACGTCTCCCCGGCGTAGCCGGCCAAAGCCCCAGCACTGGTAAACAACAGCGTGTAACCCAATACAAAGCCGAAGGCCCGCCCCAACAGGCGCCGTCGCACCTGCGGCTCCAGCGCGGAGTGCTCCAGTTTCTCCGCGCTCATACCGGTGAGGGTGGATAAATAAAACACCACCAACTGGATCAGACATGGGGTGAGCACCGTGGCCAGCAGGCCCAGCGCCACGGCCATCATCGTGCCGAAGGGCAGGGTCTGAGCTTCCAGCGCGCCGGCGGGGTAGACGATGGGCAGATCCCAGCGCATGGACACGGTCCCGTGATCGTGGCCGTACTCCATCCCGGCGTGAGCCATCGTCGGCGCCACCAGCTCAACCGAACTGGCCGCTTCGACTTTGGGGAAGGTGGCAACCGATACCTTGTGGTGGATCGAGTAGGTCACCATCTCCAGCGTCAGCGGGGCGATGAGGTCGCCGCCGTCCACACGCAGCTGCACCGGCGTGGGCTCGAGGGGAAGTTCGTCCAGGTGGGTGTCCTCGTTGATGAGGAAGATCGTGGAATTGGCCGGGTCGTAGGCGATGTCGCGGGATTGACGGTTGGCCAATTGGAAAAATTCCGCGGTGGCGTAGACGGCCATCAGCTCGACGTGCTCGGACAGCGACGCCGAGCGGGTTAGAACGCCGTTGACGGTCTGCATCTGGCCGGCGCGGTCGGACTGCACGCCGAGCTTGATTTCGTTCAGCATCCCCTGGCCGTTGAGGTAGTAGACGACCAAAAGCCACGAGCCGGCCACGACAACGGCAAGCAGGGCGAGCAGGCTCGTCCAGATCCAGCGCGGGAAGGCAGTTGGGGAACGCCTTGTGTGCAACTTAGCAAGCACTTGCATCCTGGTCTCCTTGTTTACATTCCGCCTTCGGTGGCGCCCTCCTGAGGCGTCTCAACGATGACGGTGATCGTGTTTTCAGGGTTCTGCGCGCACGCGCCGGTGTAGGTGATGGGCGTCTCAGGCGTGGTCCAGATCCAATCCGCCGCGCTGCGCCGCGCGATCTCCTTGGCTTCCAAGCCGGACTCGGCAAGCTCAAAGGTGCAGGCGGTGCGATCCCGGTTTTGAATGATCAATTGCGCTTGTGTGGCCGTAGGCAGGCGCAATTCCGTTGGCTCAAAGACACCGCCCGTGCGCACGAAGCTGGCCGGGGTCAGCGTGCCCAAATAAGATAAGAACTCTGCCAATGCCTTGATATCAGC
>Ga0326597_10002600_pt1 | contig 26817 bp, 24 predicted proteins | sample RVTome_12_FD_203789 | JGI IMG/M metagenome (GOLD analysis project Ga0326597, IMG submission 203789) | Soil microbial communities from uranium-contaminated site in the Upper Colorado River Basin, Wyoming, United States - RVT100D185 | ecosystem: Environmental > Terrestrial > Soil > Contaminated >... | reverse complement strand
CGGTAAAAATCGGTAAAGAAAGAAAGAAAATAGGCGAAGTGATTGAACTTTTAAATTCCCCTCTGGAAATTGAAAAGTCGATGCTCAAAACTTCCTCTGATGAAATTTGTTCTAATTTCAGCCAAGAAGAATTCTGTCAGAGGGTTTTAAAAGCCCAGGAATATATCAAATCCGGGGATATCTACCAGCTGGTCTTATCCCAAAGATTAGCGGGAAACACCAGAGCCAATCCCTTCCAAATCTACCGGGCTTTGAGAATGCTCAATCCCTCACCTTATATGTTCTATTTAGATTTTGAGGATTTTAAATTGGTTGGGTCCTCACCGGAGGTATTGGTAAAGCTGGAAAATGGAACTGCTCTGGTAAGACCGATTGCCGGGACCAGACCTCGGGGTTTATCCGAAGAAGAGGATTCAAAATTAACCGAGGAATTGTTATCTAACGAAAAAGAAAAAGCCGAGCATATCATGCTGGTTGACTTGGGGAGAAATGATTTGGGGAGATGCTGCCAGTTCGGCACTGTGAAAGTCACAGACTTAATGACAGTAGAAAAATATTCGCATGTCATGCATATGGTTTCCCAGATAGAAGGGAAACTGAATTCCGGGCAGGACCAATTTGATTTATTCAAAGCTGCTTTTCCGGCCGGAACTGTCAGCGGTGCTCCTAAAATTCGGTCCATGCAGATAATTGAAGAATTGGAAAAGGAAAAAAGAGGCCCTTATGCCGGAGCCGTGGGATATTTCAGCCTGACCGGCAATATGGATATGTGTATCACCATCAGAACTATAATTTTAAAAGCAGAAAAAACCTCCCATAGATTTTTGCTGCAAGGAGGTGCCGGGATAGTCTTCGACTCTGTTCCGGAGAAAGAATATCAAGAATCCTTAAATAAAATTGAGGCCTTAAAAAAAGCCATCAAGATGGCGGAGAAGGAATTTTAGATGATTTTGGTCATAGATAATTACGATTCTTTTACCTACAACTTGGTTCAATATGTGGGAGAAATGGGTAATCCAGTAACAGTCTTTCGGAACGATCAGATTGACTTGGATCAAGCTATGAGTTTGAAGCCGACCCATTTAATAATCTCACCGGGACCGGGTACGCCCCAGGATGCCAACATATCTAATGATCTAATAAAATATTTTGCGGATAAAATTCCGATTTTAGGTGTCTGCTTGGGCCACCAGTGTATAGCCAGCGTTTTTGGCGGAGAAGTGGTCAGGAATGAGCATATTGTCCACGGTAAAACATCGGAGATTTATCATAACGGAAGAACCCTTTTTTCCGGTTTACCCAATCCTTTCTCAGCCACCCGCTATCATTCACTTATTGTCAAAGAGGAAACCTTACCGGAAAATTTGATAGTAACCGCCCATACCAAGGAGGGAGAGGTTATGGGAATAAAGCATAAAGATTATCTGTGTGAAGGAGTACAGTTCCATCCGGAATCGGTTTTAACTAAAGAGGGAAAACAGATTCTGCAAAACTTTTTCAATTTATGATTCAAGAAGCAATCGCAAAATTAGTCAAAAAAGAAAATTTAACCGTAGCTGAAGCTCAAACGGTTATGAATGAAATCATGTCTGGAACAGCCACTCCTTCTCAGATGGCTGCCTACTTGACCGCTTTAGCTATCAAAGGAGAGACCAAGGAAGAAATTTTGGGTTCGGCATTGGTTATGAGAGAAAAATCGATCAAGGTACCGCATCACCAGGAAAAAATTCTGGATTGCTGCGGAACCGGAGGGGACGGTGCTTTCACTTTTAATGTTTCGACACTTGTAGCATTTGTGGTGGCCGCAGCCGGTATTCCGGTAGCCAAACATGGAAACCGTTCAGTCTCATCTCAATGTGGCAGTGCGGATTTGCTTTCAGAAGCGGGAGTTAAATTGGAGCTATCAGCCGAGCAGGTAGCCAGATGCATTGATGAAATCGGAATCGGATTTATTTTTGCTCCGCTTTTTCATCCGGCCATGAAACAAGTAGCCCCGGTCCGAAAAGAATTGGGTTTTAGAACAATTTTTAATCTTTTGGGACCTGTGACAAATCCGGCTGATACCACACACCAGATTATTGGGGTCTTTGATGAGAAATTGACCGAACCTTTGTCAGAAGTGGCTTTCAATCTGGGAATCAAAAAACATTTTGTAGTCCACAATCTATCCAAAATTGATGAACTGGCAACCTGTGAGTCCAACAAAATTTCCACCTTCAACTATGGAAAAACAGAAACTTTTTATATCGAACCGCAGGAATTGGGATTCGCTAAAATCCAGAAAAACCAACTGCAGGGAGGCAATTCCCCTGAAAATTTACGAATTGCTTTGGCAGTTTTAAATGGAGAAGATGGTGCTAAAAGGGACGCCGTGCTTTTAAACTCGGCCTTGGCTTTGCTGGTGAGTGAGAAAGTAAATGACATAAGAAAGGGAATACAATTGGCACAGGAGTTACTCGATTCTAAAAAAGCTTTGAAGAAATTTCAACAATTTATAGAGTTTACGCGAAAATGTTAGACCAAATTATAGTTGAGAAAAAAAGATATTTAGCCCAGTTTAACCAAAAATCTCTTATGAAAAAGTGGGAAAAAATACTAGAGAATGGGTTTTTATCTAGGGATTTGCATAGTGCGATTAAAAAGCCAGGGGAGATGAGTTTAATCGCAGAAATCAAAAAGGCTTCTCCTTCTGCCGGAATTCTAAAAAAGAATTTAGATGTTGAACAAATGGCTAAAATTTACCAAAAAGCTGGAGCAGATGCGATTTCTGTTCTAACGGAGAAAAGATTTTTCTTAGGTACAGAAAATGACTTAAGGAAAGTTAAAAAGGCAGTACCTCTGCCAATATTAAGAAAAGACTTTATCATAGATGAATTCCAAATTTATGAATCTAAAATATTGGGAGCGGATTGCATTCTTTTGATTGTTGCAATTTTGAGTAGAAAGAGATTGAAACAGTTTTTGCAGGCGGCTCAAAATATAGGATTACAGGCTTTGGTAGAAGTACATCGATTAAAAGAATTAGAAAGTGCTTTGGATTCCGGAGCTGACATGTTAGGAATAAATAATCGCAATTTGAAGAATTTTAAGCTGAATTTCAAAACCACAGAAACATTAGTGAGGTTAATTCCCAAAAGTGTGACCAAAGTGGCTGAAAGCGGAATCAGTTCCTACAGAGAAGTAAAACACTTAAAAGATTTGGGAGTGGATGCAGTTTTGGTGGGTGAGGCAATAATAAAAAATCCGAACCCGGCTCTAAAAATTAAAGAATTATTAGGAACAATTTAAATGACTAAAATTAAAATTTGCGGAATCACAAATTTGGATGATGCGTTAACAACTCTAGAGCTGGGAGTAGACGCTTTGGGATTTGTTTTTGCTGAAAGCTCCCGGAACGTTACTCCCGACACAGTGGAGCAGATTGTCAGTGAAATAGCGGTCCCGATTCTCAAGGTAGGAGTATTTGTAAACGAAGATATTGAAAAAGTCCAGCAGATTTGCGAGAAATGCAGCCTGGATTATGTGCAACTTTCCGGCCATGAAGATAGCGATTACATAGAAAAGTTAACTGTTCCAACTATAAAAGTCTTCAAAGTCAAAGACCAGACCGTTCTGAAAGAAATTCCACAATATGATTTGAATTTGTTTATGCTGGATTCTTTCAATGAAAATCAAAAGGGTGGTACCGGCAAGATATTTAATTGGAATATTGCCAGAGAAGCCAAAAAGTTCGGAAGAGTGATTTTATCTGGCGGGCTTACGCCGGAGAATGTCTTCTCCGCCTTACAACAGGTGGAACCATACGGAGTAGATGTTTCCTCCGGTGTGGAAGAGTTGCCCGGCAAAAAAGATAAAAAAAAGTTAGAACAGTTTGTCAAAGAGGTGAGAAGATGGGATTACCAAACCATTTAGGATATTTCGGACCATACGGCGGCAGATTCGTCCCGGAAACCGTAATGGGATGTCTATTAGAATTGGAAGAGACTTATAAAAATGCCAAAAAAGATAAAGGTTTTAGGCATGAGTTGAAGCAATTTTTATCTCAATATTCCGGCCGCCCTACACCTTTATACTTTGCCGAGAGATTATCCCGAAAATGGAAAGGGCCCAAAATTTATCTAAAAAGAGAAGATCTGAATCATACCGGAGCCCATAAAATCAACAATTGCTTAGGTCAAGCACTTTTGGCACAAAGAATGGGTAAGAAAAGAATTATTGCTGAAACTGGAGCCGGACAGCATGGTGTTGCAACTGCCACCGTGGCAGCTTTATTTGGTTTGGATTGCGTGATTTACATGGGGAAAAAGGATATACACCGACAGAGGTTGAATGTTTTGAGAATGAGAATTTTAGGTGCCCAAGTAATTCCGGTAAACTCCGGCACAGCCACTTTAAAAGATGCCACCAATGAGGCCATTCGGGACTGGGTGACCAATGTCAGAACCACCCATTACATAATCGGCTCCACGGTGGGACCGCATCCCTATCCTTTGATTGTCAGAGATTTTCAAGCGGTCATCGGAGAAGAGAGCAAAAAACAGATTTTAGAAAAAGAAAACAGACTTCCGGACTATATAGTTGCCTGTGTAGGCGGAGGAAGCAATGCTTTGGGAATTTTTTATTCTTTCTTAAAAGACAAAGTGAAATTAATAGGCGTGGAATCAGCCGGCAGAGGAATAAATTCCCATTTTCATGCGGCCAGTCTGTGCAAAGGAAAACCGGGTGTCCTGCACGGAAGTTACAGTTATCTCTTGCAGAATTCAGATGGCCAGGTCAAACCTACTTATTCGATGGCGCCAGGGCTGGATTATCCGGGTGTCGGTCCGGAGCATAGTTTTTTAAAAGATTATAAAAAAGTTCAGTATGTAGCAGTTTCAGATAAGGAAGCTCTGGAATCGTTTTTAGAGCTTTCCCAAACAGAAGGAATAATACCGGCTTTGGAGCCTTGTTTTGCTTTGGCTTATGCCAAAAAATTATCCAAAAAGTTAAATAAAAATCAGATTGTCATAATCAACCTCTCAGGCAGAGGTGATAAAGATTTGGAACAAGTAGAAGAAAAAATTAAAATCTAAATGAGTTCAATTACAAAAACATTTCAAAGACTAGAAAAAGAAAATAGGAGGGCCTTAATTCCCTATTTCACCTCCGGATTTCCGAACCAAAAGACCTTTGCGGATTTGGTGGTTCAAGCCAATGATTCTGGCACGGTGGATTTAATAGAAATTGGAATACCCTTTTCTGATCCATTGGCTGACGGACCTTCTATTCAGTTTTCTTCTCAGAAAGCTTTGCAAAATAAAATTACAGTTGAGAAGAGTTTAAATTTACTTTCTAATATCTCTAGAAAAATCAACAGGCCTTTAGTGATAATGAGTTATCTAAACCCTCTTTTGCAGTATGGTCTGGAGAAATTTCTAAGGAATGCAGCAGAAATTGGAATTTCCGGTTTCATTGTTCCTGACTTGGTGATTGAAGAGGGAAAAAAGATTGAATCACAAAGCAAAAAATTCAATCTGGATTTGGTGTATCTTTTAGCACCTACAACCAATGGTCAGCGAAGAAAGGAGATTGTAAAAAGGTCAAACGGTTTTGTTTATTTAGTTTCTATAGCAGGTGTCACGGGCAGTAGAAACAATCTTCCATCCTATTTAAAAGATTATATCCAGCAGGTGAAATCTCTTACTTCCAAACCGGTCTGTGTGGGGTTCGGCATTTCCAATCCAAGACAGGCCGCTCAGGTAGCCGGATTTGCTGACGGAGTAATTGTGGGGAGTGCTATTGTGGAGATAATCAGAAAAGAAAAAAGTTCCAAAGCCATTTCCGCACAGGTTATAAAATTTCTTCGGAATTTAAGGAAGGGAATGGATAAAAATGGTTAGAGGTATCAGAGGAGCCGTTCAGGCAAATAAGAATTCCAAAAAAGAGATTTTTGTGGCAACTCAAAGACTTTTGCAAAAAATTGTGAAAGAGAATAATATAGACCCGCAAGATATTGCCTCAATTTTCTTGACCGCCACCGTGGATTTGAATGCTGATTTTCCGGCTTATGCAGTCAGAGAGATGGGTTGGAATTCCGTGCCACTTTTATGTGCCCAGGAGATGGATGTGCCGGGAGCCATGAAAAGAGTGATTAGAGTTTTGGTACATGTCAACTGTGATAAATCTCAACATGAAATCAAGCACCAATATTTAGGGGCAACTAAAAAATTAAGAAAAGATTTGTCGGGAGGAACAAAATGATGATAGTAGTGATGCAACTGAAAGCCACGGCTAAACAGGTTGGAGGAGTGATTAAAAAAATCGAAGAACTGGGATTTAAGCCGCATATGTCTGAAGGAGAGGAAAAAACCATCGTCGGTCTGGTCGGTTCGGACCGGCATGTAGACCCGCAAGTGTTTACAACTTTGCCCGGAGTAGAGCAGGTAATCCCCATCTTAAGACCTTTCAAATTGGCTTCCCGTGAGTTCAAGCCCAAAGATTCAGTAATCAACATCAACGGTTTGAAAATCGGCAGAGAAGAAGTGATTGTGATGGCCGGTCCTTGTGCGGTGGAGTCCAAAGAACAGGTTCTGGAAACCGCCATTGCAGTAAAAAAAGCCGGTGCCAAAATTTTGAGGGGAGGAGCATTCAAACCCCGCACCTCTCCTTATAGTTTTCAGGGATTGGGTAGAAAGGGGTTAGAATTTTTGGCTTACGCCAAGGAGAAAACCGGACTTTATATAATAACTGAAGTTTTAGAGCCAAAAGATGTGCCTTTGGTTGCGCAGTACGCGGATATTTTACAAATCGGAGCCCGCAATATGCAGAATTTCGCTTTGTTAGAAGAAGTGGGAAAAGTTTCCAAACCGGTTTTGTTAAAACGGGGCATGTCATCTACTTTGGAAGAGCTGTTGTTATCGGCTGAATACATATTGTCCAATGGAAATTACAATGTCATTTTATGCGAACGGGGGATAAGAACTTTTGAAAAATATACCCGCAACACTCTGGATATTTCAGCTGTGCCGGTCATAAAAAAATTGAGTCACTTGCCGGTGATAGTTGATCCCAGCCATTCCACCGGGCAAAGAGATTTAGTCAATCCTATTTCCAAAGCAGCCATTGCAGCGGGTGCCGATGGGCTAATAATCGAAGTCCATCCACATCCGGATAAAGCTTTATGCGACGGACCTCAAAGTTTAACACTAACAGAATTTGAAAAATTTATGAAAGAATTGAAAGCCATAACCGAAGCGGTGGGAAGAACTTTATGAGAAGTTTTGCAGAAATGAAAGTGGCCATTGTCGGCTTGGGACAAATGGGAGGTTCGCTTGCCAAAGCCTTTGCCGAAAGAAAAATATTCGCAGAAATTATCGGTGTGGACAAAAATCTAAGAACAATTAAAAAAGCCAAGGGTTTGAAGATTATTCTAAAAGGTACCAAGGATATGAGAAAAGCCATTCCCGAGGCCGATTTGATAATCTTATCTGTTCCGGTTCGGCAAATAATAAAAATGTTGCCGACAATTGTTTCATCAATGAAAAAGAATGCAATCCTATGCGATGTAGGTAGCACAAAAGCTGATGTTTTCAAAGCAGTCGACAACTTGAACCATGAAGTGGACTATATTGGATTACACCCTATTGCTGGAACTGAAAAAGAGGGGATTAATGGAGCGGATGAGAAGTTATTTGTAAATAAAACCATTATGGTTTTTCCTTCAAAAAATACTCAAAAGTCAAGTCTGAAGCTGATTCTGGGTCTAATAAGAAAAATGAAAGCTAAAGCATTGCTAATGGATGTGCAGATACATGATGAAATCATGGCTCAAGTTAGTCATTTGCCGTACCTTTTTTCAATTGCTCTGGTGAATTTAACAAACAATTTCAATCTAAAAGAGTCACCAAAGGTTTTAGGTGGAAGTTTTAGAGATGCCACTAGGGTGTCTTTAAGCTCTCCGGAAATGATGCTGGATATTTTAGCTACCAATAAAAAAAATATAACCAGCCAGATAGATGCCCTAGCTTTGGAGTTGGTGCGATATAAGAAATTGTTGATAAATGGAGATGAGAACAAATTGTTGGGTGATATCTTGAAAGCAAAGCAAATCAGAAGTCGGCTAAAATTGGTATGAGAAAAATAATCAAGCCAGTCACTAGTTTACAAGGAGAAATTGAGGTCCCCGGCGATAAATCGATTTCTCACCGGGCTTTGATTATAGGAGCAATGTCCAACGGTAAAATGAATATTTCAAACTTGGCCAACGGGCGAGATTGTCTATCCACAATAGGTTGCTTAGAACACCTGGGGATTAAAATTCAAAAAGAACAAAATAGAGTTGTGGTAAACAGCAGAGGGTTATTTGGTTTTCGGGAACCGCAGAATTTCTTGGACGCCGGAAATTCAGGGACCACCATGAGGGTTCTATGCGGGGTCCTGGCCGGTCAATCTTTTAATTCTGTGGTAACGGGAGATGAGTCGCTAAGAAACAGGCCCATGAGAAGAGTGATTGAACCCTTGCAAAAGATGGGAGCAGAAATTCAGGCACACAACAATAATCAATTCGCACCAATTGCAATTTCAGGCAAAAAGCTCAATTCCATAGAATACACTATTCCTATTCCCAGCGCCCAGGTGAAAACTGCCTTGGTTTTAGCAGGGCTTTTGGCTGATGGTAAAACAACTATACAGGAAAATATTCCTACTCGTGACCATACTGAAAGGATGTTAAAATATCTGGGTATTGATATAACTTCACAAAACGGCGGTTTGGACGTTGCCGGACAATCGGAGATTAAATCCAAAGATATTTTCGTCCCGGGAGATATTTCTTCGGCAATTTATTTTATAGGAGCCGGTTTGTTGGTTAAAAATTCACATATAAAAATCAAAAATGTAGGTTTAAATCCGGGCCGAATTGGTGCTCTTAAAGTGCTGAAGAAAATGGGTGCAAAAATTGAAATTAAAAATGTAAAGGAAATAAATTGCGAGCCGGTCGGTGAGATTGAAGTAAGAAGCTCTGATTTGAAGGGTACAGAGATTTTGTCAGAAGAAATTCCCAGTTTGATTGATGAAATTCCTCTCTTGGCAGTGCTGACCTGCTTGGCTGAAGGGAAAACCAGCATAAAAGGAGCAGAAGAATTGCGGGTCAAAGAAATTGACAGGTTGAAAGCTATGGCAAGTGAGCTAACCAAGTTAGGCGCTAACATAAAAGAACTTCCGGACGGTTTAGAAATTTCAGGCTCCATTAAATTTAAAGGTGCTTCAGTGGAGTCCTTTGGAGACCACAGAATGGCTATGGCTCTGGCTGTCGCGGGTTTGGTAGCCAGCAGTGAAACAATTGTAGAAAATGCAGAGGTTGTTGATGTTTCTTTTCCTAATTTTTTTGAAATTTTAGATAGTTTGACTAAAAATTAAAATGGCAAGACAAGAAATTTATGGCATCATCGGAAACCCTGTTAAACACAGCCTTTCACCTGTGATTCACAATTTTTTGTTTGAAAAATATAAAATAAATGCTAACTACCATCTGTTTGAGATTCAAAAACATCAGCTCCAGAAAGCGATCGAAGGAATCAGGATTTTGGGAATAAAAGGAGTAAATGTGACAGCCCCTTTTAAAGGAGAAGTAATTCCTTATCTAGATGAAATCAGAATTGAAGCTAAAACAATTGGCGCGGTCAACACAATTCTTAATGTGAGGGGAAAATTGATTGGATATAATACAGATATTTATGGGATTAGAAAAACCATAAAGGATAAAGTGAAATTTTCAGCTCAAGCTAGAAAAATCGCCGTTTTGGGAGCGGGTGGAGCCGCCAAGGCGTGTATTTTTACTTTATTGAAATATAAACCCAAAAAGATTTTAATTTTTAATAGAAATTTAGAGAAAGCGCAAGGGATTACAAAAAAATTTTCAAGGCGGTCAAACGATACAGGCATTACAGTTCACAATCTGCAAGATTTACAGAAGCTTTTGACAATGAAAAAACTTGATCTAATCATAAATGCTACCTCTGGCAACAATTCCTTAATCAAAGACACATTAACTGAGATTCTGGAAATGTCTCGGAATGGAATTAAAATATTTGATCTAAAATATTACTCAATTCAACAGAATAAAGTTTTTAGCAACAAATCCAATTTTATCGACGGGACTTATATGTTAGTAGCACAGGCCTTGGAATCTTTTTACATCTGGACCAAAATAAAACCCGAATTTAATGAAGTTTTGGGGTTGGTGACCAACTATATCAAAAGAGGAAGATATGCTTAGATTTTTGACCAGCGGAGAATCACATGGAAAAGGATTGGTGGGTATAATCGAAGGATTACCCGCAGGACTTTTCATATCTGAATCTCAGATTAACTTCGACCTACACCGCAGACAGCAAGGATATGGACGGGGTGAAAGAATGCAAATTGAAAAAGATTCGGTTCAAATCTTAACGGGTTTGGTGGATGGCAAAACTATCGGTGCTCCGCTGGCCTTATGGATAGAAAATAAAGATTGGGAAAACTGGAAAAATCAAAAAAGAAACAAACAAACTGTCCCTCGGCCGGGACACGCGGATTTATCCGGGGTTTTAAAATATGATTTGGATGATATCCAATACGTGATTGAAAGAGCCAGCGCCCGCGAGACCGCCATGAGAGTGGCCATCGGCGGTGTAATTAAGCAATTTCTAAGAGAATGCGAGATTCATATCGTAGGGCATGTAATTGAAATAGGCGGAATAAAAGCAAAGTCAAAAAGTTTCACCCCGGAGAAAATCAGGGAAAAAAGTTTAGAATCCCCGGTTTTTTGTGTTGATGAAAAGGCAACCAGACAAATCTGCCGCAAAATTGACCAGGCCAAGGACAAAGGAGATACTTTAGGAGGAGTGTTTGAAGTAATTGCTTGCAATATTCCTATCGGTTTAGGAAGCTACGCTTCCTGGGATAGACGCCTGGATGCTAATTTGGCCCGGGCAGTGATGAGTATTCCCAGCGTCAAAGCGGTTGAAATAGGAAACGGCGTGGAAAATTCCACTAAATTCGGTTCCCGGGTGCATGATGAAATTTTTTATAACCGGAAAAGAGGATTTTACCGCCAAACTAATCGAGCAGGAGGTTTGGAAGGGGGAGTGTCCAATGGCCAGAATATTATCGTCCGTGGATATGCTAAGCCAATCTCCACTCTTAAAAACCCTTTAAATTCAGTGGATATAGCAACCAAAAAGAAGACCAAGGCTCCTTATGTCCGTTCAGATGTTTGTTTTGTACCGGCCTTATCAGTGGTCGGTGAAGCGGTAGTGGCTTGGGAAATTGCGGCGGCTTTGACGGAGAAATTCGGTGGAGATTCCATTTCAGAAACCAAAAGAAATTATCACAACTATATAAAAAATCTAAAATGAGCCAAAATCTCCCCAATCTGGTAATTACCGGATTTATGGGAACCGGTAAAACCACGGTCGGTAAAGAAGTAGCCCGATTATTAGGCAGAACATTCTATGATTTCGACTGTATCATTGAGCAAAGAATGAAAAGTTCCATTAAAGATATTTTTGAAAAATACGGAGAGGGATATTTCCGGGACATAGAAAGTAAAATTGCCACAGAGTTTGTGAACAAAACTGATGCAGTCATAGCAACCGGGGGAGGAACTCTGCTTTTTAATAATAATTATTCCATCCTGTCCGAAAACAGCATTATTTTCTGCCTGACAGCTCAAAAAAATATTTTAAGAAAAAGATTGGAAAATTCTTTTGGGAGACCGCTTTTGGCTGGCGGAACTTTGAGTGAAAGAATTGAATGTTTGCTAAATGAAAGGGAAGCGTTATATCAAAAATTACCCAATCCGATTGACACTTCCAATTTATCCATCGTTGAAGCAGCTTGCAAAATAATTGAAATTTATAATCAGTATCTGGTAACTAAAAAATATAATGCGGATAAAAAGTAAAGCCATAAAGAATTTCAATTCCTGTGAAATTAGGATTGAGCAGGGAGCCTTGTCTACGGCGGGGTCACTGATTAAGAAAAAGTTCTCAACCAGTCAACTTTTTGTTTTGACCGATTCTAAAGGTTACAAACTTTATTATAAAAAATTGGAAAAATCGGTGTCTAAACAAAGATTAAGAGTTACTCCAATAATAATCCCGGATGGGGAAAGATATAAAAATTTGGACAGTTTAAAAAAGGCCTATGACCGCTTGGTCAAGGAGAAAGCAGATAGACAATCACTTCTGGTCGGATTGGGCGGCGGAGTCATCGGGGATTTGGCGGGAACAGTTGCGGCTACTTATATGAGAGGCATTCCCCTGGTCCATATTCCAACCACTTTGCTGGCTCAAGCAGACGCCTCAATCGGTGGCAAAACTGCCTTAGATTTACCGCAAGCCAAAAATTTAATGGGCTGTTTTTATTCGGCTCAATTGGTGATAATTGACCCCTTGGTTTTGAAGACGTTGCCGAAAAAAGATTTTCTGAATGGCCTGGTGGAAATAATTAAAATCGGCTTGGTTTCAAATCCGAAAATATTGTATTTTGTTCAAAAACATTACAAAGAAATTTTGAAAAAAGATATTGTTTATTTGCAAAAGCTAATTTCAATGGCCGTAGCGGAAAAAGTGAAGATTACTAATTTGGATCCATTTGATAGAGGAGTCAGAAAAATCTTGAATTTTGGACATACCTTTGGACATGCAGTGGAGACCTACAAGAACTATCAAAAAATTACCCACGGAGAAGCCGTAGGTTTGGGAATTCAAGTAGCGTTAAAACTTTCAGAAGATTTGAAATTGACCAATGATGGTTTGCGCTCTGAGGTTAAAAACCTTTTCACAGAAATGGGTTTACCCACTCAAATAAAAGGCTTAGATTTGAGAAAAATCTGGGAGATTATGAATCTGGATAAGAAAGTTAAGGATGGGAATGTAAACTTTGTTTTGCTAAAAGATATCGGCAAACCCATATTAAAAGCGGTGAATGAAAAAAGTTTCAATAAGGCAGCGAAAATAATTCTGTAAATATGAGAAAAATATTAGTCATCCACGGCCCGAATCTGAATCTTTTAGGCACCCGGGAACCGGAAATTTACGGGAAGATGACTCTGAAAGAGATAAACGCTAAGTTAAACCAATATGCCAAGAGCAAGAAGATTTCTTTGAAAATTGTACAGACCAACTGGGAAGGAAAAATTATTGACTTAATACAAAATGCTAAAGGGGGGTTTGACGGAATCATAATCAATCCGGCGGCCTACACTCACTATAGTATCGCAATTTATGATACCATTCTGGCGGTCGGAATCCCTGCCATGGAAGTACATCTAAGCAATATTTACAAAAGGGAAGAATTTCGCCGAAAATCGGTGATTGCGTCGGCCTGCCTGGGGCAGATCTGTGGGTTTGGTTGGAAAGGTTATGTTATGGCCCTGGATTCTTTGATTGAAATCCTCGGAAGAAAAAATCATTAAGAAGAGATTTTCAACGGCAAATTCATGGATTCATAAAGGATATTGAAAGCGGATGCCTTCGATTCAAATTTTCACCCTCTGCCCGGATTTATCTCAAGTATTGATGAAAAAAGAGGAAAATTCGTAAGGATATGTAAAGATTGGCAAGGGAGCGTTTTTCTTGACACAGTCGGAGTTATGATTTAACTTGGCGAGCTAAGTTCAGAGTATGCTGGAGTAACCCGGTTGGTAGAATCATCCCGATTTTCATCGGGATGGTCACCGGCTAAAAGAAAAGTATGCGGGAGTAACTCAGTTGGTAGAGTCACAGCCTTCCAAGCTGTTGGTCGCGGGTTCGAGTCCCGTCTCCCGCTTTTTAAAATCAAGGATTAGGGAGTAAGGATTAGGGATTAAGGACTAGGGAAGATTCGGAGTAAGGTTAAATTATTTTCATATTTTTATTTAAGTTGTAAATATATTTCACCGCGGTATCAGAAATCTTTCTTGACTATCCTCTTATATTTTTTTACCATCCCTAATCATTTATGCTCACCTTAGCCCGCAAAGCTGAACTTATTTTACTGGCTCTGACCTTCATCTGGGGGAGCACCTTCGTTCTGGTAAAAATCGCTTTAGGTTATTCCTCTCCATTTTTATTCTTAGCCACCCGCTTTTTCATAGCCACTCTGGTGGTGCGGCTGATTTTTGCTGATAAATACAAAGCAATACCCAAAGAGACCGTTCGGGCCGGAATTATTTTGGGAATTTTCCTCTTTTTCGGATTTGCCTTTCAGACTCTGGGGTTGCGGCTTACTTCAGCTTCAAAGTCCGCTTTTATCACCTCTATCGCCTTTGTTTTAGTCCCCATCTTAGCCATATTTTTAACCAAGGATAAGCCCAGGGGTTCCTCCTGGCTGGGGATTGGACTGGTTTTAGTCGGAATGTATTTTCTGACCCTGCCGGAATCCCAGAAATTCAACGTGGGGGACTTCTTAACCCTTTTATGCGTGGCGGCTTTTGCCCTGCAAATAATATATGTGGAAATTTATAACAAAAAATATGATACCGCCCAGCTTCTGTATGTCCAGCTTTTAACCACCTGCGTGTTATCGATACCTTCACTTTTTTTGTTTGATAAATTCCAATTCGATTTGGGCTCCTCTTTAATTCTCACCCTCTTGATAACCTCGGTTTTAGCCACCAGCCTGGTTTTTTATCTGCAGAACAAATATCAACAATATACCACCGCTACCAAAGCCGCCATTATATACGCTCTGGAACCGGTCTTCGCTTCGATTTTTGCTTATTTCAGTTTTGGTGAAACTTTCGCCATGGTCAGCCTGCTGGGAGCCGGCTTGATTGTCTGCGGTACCTTGGTTTCCGAACTGGGCAAATTTTAAATGGACCGCAGAATTCTCTTCTTAATTTTGGCGGTATTTACGGTTTCCTGGGCTGCTATTTTAATCAAACTCTGCACGGCTCCGCCACTGGTAATCGCTTTTTACCGGATGTTCATGGCCTCGGTGATTTTATTACCCTTAGTTTTTCTGAAACATTTTTCGGCTCTAAAACAGCTTTTAACTGAAGCACCTAAACTGGCTATTTTGTCCGGAGTCTTTTTAGGTCTACACTTTGCCTTTTGGGTGACCTCTTTATTCTATACTTCAGTTTCTGCCTCAGTCGTAATCGTAGCCACCCAGCCGGTTTTTGTGGCGTTGTTTTCCTTAATTTTTTTGAAAGAGAAAGCCACGCTTTTGGTCTGGCTGGGGATTATTCTGGCTTTATTTGGTGTGGCAGTAATCGGTGGTGGAGATTTTGCCAATCTGAAAGGGGATTTGCTGGCTCTGCTGGGGGCGATTATGGCGGCGGCTTATCTGACTTTGGGCAGAAATATCAGAAAAAAATATGACCTGATACCGTATATTTTTGTGGCTTATTTTGTTTCTTCAATAGTTCTGGCTTTTTTTATAATCCTATTTGGAGATTCTTTTTCTCCACTGACTCTGAAAAATCTGGGCTGGTTCATTCTCTTAGCCATAATTCCTACTTTAATCGGGCATTCTCTGTATAACTGGCTTTTGAAATATGTCAAGGCCTATTTAGTGGGAATCTCAATTTTGGGCGAGCCCATCGGCGCTTCCATCTGGGCTTTTTTGATTTTTAAAGAAGTTCCCAAAACCTCTTTATATCTGGGAGCGGTTCTGATAATTTTGGGGGTTATTCTGGCTCTGACAGGGGAGAGAAGGGGAAAAAAATAATTAGTCCTTTCCTCTTCTCAAATTTAAAAACATAATAACCATTAACCGTGATCATTTTTAATAATCCTTTTCATTAAGCCGTTGTCCCACTTATTGATAATCTTTCTCATATTGTAATTTTTTTCACAAATTTTTCTTGACAAAAACTCTTAACAAGAATATACTCAAGTTAATTTTTGTAGATATTTTTTGATTGAATGACATTTAATAGCATGAACAAAAATTACATCAGATGGGCTATTTTCCTGGGGCTGACAGTTTTCGGTTACAATGTTTCTTCAGCCAACACCGGAGAGCTTGCCGCAGTTAAGCCGGATACCAGCGTTATTTACAAAATGCCGGCCATCGAAGTCATCGGAGAAAATAAAGATGCTTTGAAAAATATCCCCGGCTCCGGACAGATAATCACCAAAGCTCTGCTTTCGAAAATTCATCCTATTTCAGTTCATGAAGTTTTAAGCCGAGTCCCCGGTTTGCACTTAAGAGATGAAGAAGGATTAGGTCTAAGACCCAATATCGGAGTCAGAGGTTTATTTCCTACTCGTAGCAGTAAAGTTCTTCTGTTGGAAGACGGCATCCCCTTTGTCCTGGCTCCTTATGGAGACCCGGCTACCTATTATCATCCCCCCATAGATCGTTTTGAGCGGATAGATGTTCTTAAAGGGAGCGGGCAAATCCAGTTCGGCCCTCAATCTATCGGAGGAGTGATTAACTATATCACCAAGACCCCGCCTTCGGAGCCCAGCGGCTCGATTTCAGTCATCGGCGGCAGCCGGAATTTTTTCAAAACCTACACCAGCGCCGGAGGGACCTGGGGAGACGTCAAATTGCTTTTAGATTATACCAGAAAACTGGGAGATGGCGCCCGGGAAAATATCCACTCTGAAGTTGACGACCTGACCGGCAAAATCGGAGTAAGCGTGGGGAAGAAAAGTTCCCTGCTTTTAAAGCTCAATTATTACGGAGAAAATTCTCAAGTAACTTACGCTGGTTTAACCCAAACCGAATATGAACAAAATCCTCGAGCCAATCCTTTCAAAGATGACAATTTTAAAATAACCAGAGTAGGACTTCACTCAATTTATTATTATCCGTTGACAGAGAAGATATTTTTGACAGCCAATCTTTACAGCTACAACATTCAGAGAAACTGGTGGAGACAGCACCACAATGGAGTCAATAGCAATGTTATCCCGGCTACTGAGACTCAAACTAAACCGGATACGGCCGTCACCGGGCGTCTGCGGGATTTCTGGGTTTACGGAATAGAGCCGCGTTTGAATCTGAATCATTCTTTTCTGAGATTAAAGCATAAAACCGATTTTGGTTTCAGGTTGCATTATGAAATTCAAGACCGACAGGCCCTGCAAAATTTAGCTTCCAGCACGGCACGAACTGGTACTCTGATTGAAGATAATGGGCGGTTTACAGAAGCTATAGCTTTCTTTTTACAGGATCAATTTTCCCCCTTGACTCAAAACCTAACCATTACCACCGGAGTCCGTTTGGAGCACGTAAACTATGACCGAACCAATCGACTATACGCAGGCGGTTCAGGAGTAACAGGCAAAACAGATTTAACCGAATTGATTCCCGGTTGGGGAATAAATTTTAGTCCCAATTCAAGCTGGACTTGGTTTGCCGGTGTGCATCGCGGTTTTGCCCCTCCCCGGACCGAAGACGCCATTGATAATAATGGCGCTCCGGTTGAGTTGGAGGCAGAGCTAAGCTGGAATTATGAATTGGGTATGAGGAGCGAGCCGGTTTCCGGTCTGAATTTAGAATTCACTTTCTTCCGCTTAGATTTTGAAAATCAGATAATTGCCCACTCCGTGGCGGCCGGAAGCGCCGGTCCTTTGACCAATGCCGGACAGACATTGCATCAGGGGGGTGAAGTCGGCACCACTTTGGATTGGGGAAAATTATTGAAGACTCTCAACGGTCTCAAGACCGACCTGTCCTATACCTATCTGCCTATCGCCAGATTTGAAGGAACTCGTTATTCGGCTCTGACCGGTTCGGCTTTGTTGCCCGGTGAACCGGAGCAATTTTTGGTAAGCGGAAACCGGCTGACTTATGCTCCGGAGCATGTTTTGAGCACCGGCATAGAATTTTCTCACCAAGAAGAGCTTGATTTACGCCTGGAAGCTCTATATATTAGCCAACAATTTACGGATGACAGAAATACGGTTACACCTACTCCCAGCGGCAGGAGAGGATTGATTTCGGAATACACGGTCTTTAACGCTTCAGCCAATTATCATTGGAAAGCTATGAAGTCGACCCTTTTTGTATCCGTGAAAAATATATTTGACCGGCTTTATGTTGTAGATCGTTCCCGGGGTGTTTTGCCCGGGATGCCCAGAGTAATTCAGGTGGGCTTGAGCCGAGATTTTTAATCTGAAAAACTTGAAACAGCAGGAGAAAGCAAGATGAATATACCGTACTTTCAGCTTTTGCTTTTGGGGGCTTTGGCCGGCTTCACCATTTATTTAGGATTACCCTTGGCTTTCATTCCCAGAGTAGGGAAAAAAACCAAGAGTTTCTTGAACGTCTTTTCAGCCGGAGTGCTAATATTTCTGCTATATGAAATCATGGAAGAGATGTTTGAGGAAGTCGGGCATAACTATCTGAATTTGCAACAGGGCTTGGTTTCCTCCGGTGAACTTCTGGGTCAAATCTTTTTAATGGTAATCGGTTTAGTCCTGGGCTTGGGTGGTCTGATTGCTTTCGAAAACAAATATATCGCTAAAACTAACCCGGAAACTCAGCCAAACCGAAGAGGCAATCATCTGGCACTTATGATTGCCATCGGAATCGGACTGCATAATTTAGGAGAAGGGTTAGCCATCGGGCAGGCCTTTATTCAGGGTTCGATGGGTTTGGCATTCACGTTGGTAATAGGTTTTGGTCTGCACAATGCCACCGAAGGATTCGGAATTGTGGCGCCTATGTCAGGTGAAAAGCCCCGGATGAAGTTCATAGCCCTGTTGGGCTTGATCGGCGGAGGTCCTACTTTCTTGGGGACTCTGGTGGGAAGTTTCTATGCATCGGAAATTTTGGAAATTATATTTCTCTCTGTCGCGGCCGGCTCCATTCTGTATGTAGTGGTCAAATTACTGCAAATAGAATACAGAGTTAAACAGTACCAAGCTTCCTTAGCCGGAGCCCTGTCAGGGTTCTTTCTGGCCTGGGGCTCGGAATGGGTAGCTAAAGCGGCTATGCACGTTTAGAATCATGAAGGCACGAACACGAAATCACGAAAAATAAATAGCAAGAAACCCACGAAAAAATCAAAATCAAAAACAAAGCATAACAAAAACTTATTCAAGCCCCGACAGAATCCTCTAAACTCCTGATTTTCTGCACAAATCCCTCAATTATCCGACAATCTAAGAAAGCTTGCTTTTAGGTACTTTTTCAAATATCATTTGAAAAGCGTATTATAAAAGTGATAATTGATTTTATGCCAGCTAAACATATTTATCTTCTTCTATTTTTAATTTTCACTCTATTTTTCCCGGGCTGGACCTCAGCCCAATCCTCCAAAAAAGCCGAACCCATGGTTCTGCAGCATGCCGATGAACTGCAGTCCAATCTGGATGAAGAGAATCAGGTTATTTCGTTGTTCGGCAAGGTCTGGTTCAAACAAGGAAAGATGGATTTAAAAAGCCAGAGAGCTGTCTGGTATAAAAAATCCGGTCTGGTGATTTTCATGGGGGAAGTCAATATCACGGATGTGGAATATGATTTAAAAGCAGATAAAATCACTTATTACCAGAACTCCAAAAGAGCGGTAGCCGAAGGTAAAGTCAAATTAATAGATAAAGTCCAGAATGTTATTTTAACCGGGGAGGAGGCGGAATATAAAAAGCAGGAGGAGTTTTTGACTTTCCGCAATTCACCGGTTCTGATTTTAGATTCACACAAAAAAGACAGCGCTCTCTTTGTTACGGCCCAGATTATGGAGTACTCCCGCCAGACCCAGATTGGAACTGCCATCGGGCAGGTGCAGATTACCAAAGGTGATTTAAAAGCTACCTGCGGCAGAGCCATTTTCTACCGTCAGGAAAATAAAATAATATTGAGCGAGAACCCCCAGGTCATCCAAAAAGAAAGCCGGATTTCCGGCAGTCAGATGACTTTATTTTTAAAAGATAACAAATTAGAACAGATTGAAGTGGAGCAAGCCCAGGGTCTGTATAAAAACGTCAAAGATACTTTGAAAAATATAAGAGAGGAAAATCTTCTATCCGGCAAGAAAATGGTATTTTTCCTGAAAGATGAACAGATTGCCGAAATAAAAGTAATCGGAAATGCCCAGAGCTTGTATTCTCCGGCCACAGAAGATACAAGCATAATTCCTAAAAATTTGGCTTCCGGGGATACGGTGCAGATTTTTCTCACCAGTGGGGAAGTAAAAAAAGCGATAATCTCGGGCGGAGCCCAGGGAGAATATTATTTTACTCCTGAAACCCGAGACACTCTTAACTTGGAAGATACGGTCCGGTATCAGGCTTCTGCTATCGAGTATCAGGTGGACCAGGAGAAAATCAAACTTTCGGGTAACTCGCAGCTTAACTGGAAAACCATCTCTTTAAACGCCGAAGAGATCGATTATGATTTGAAAAAAGAGACCCTTTTGGCTTACGGTAGAAAATCTACACAGGAAAGTGAAACCACTTATGTGGGCGCTCCGGTTCTAAAAGATGGCTCCGAGCAGATTGTGGGGAAGCAGATGGCGTATGACTTAAAAGCCAAAAAGGGGAAGGTCTGGGCCGGGGAGACCAATCTGGAAGCCGGGATTTATCGGGGAGAGCTTTTGAGAAAAATTTCGGATGAAGAATTATTGGTTAATTCCGCCAGATTCACCACCTGTGACAAAAATGACCCTCACTATTATTTCGGCTCATCCAAAATGAAAATCATTACCCAGGACAAAGTGATTGCCCGACCAGTGGTATTGTATGTAGCCGGTTTACCGGTAGCGGCTTTACCCTTTTATATCTTTCCCATCAAACCGGGCCGGCATTCCGGATTTCTAGCTTTGGATTTCGGAAATTTTACCGGGCTGGACAGATTTGTCAGAAATATCGGTTATTATTGGGCCACCAGCCAGTACTGGGATTTGGAAACCGCCTTGGATGTGTATGAGCAAAGCGGAATAATTTTGAGAGGCTCTTCCCGCTACGCGGTGCGGTACCTACTTTCCGGTTCTATTTCCGGTTCTTTTAAAAGAGATACCGAAAAAACCCTCTTTACCGAGACTAAAAATTATCGTTGGGATTTAAATGTAAGTCATTCACAAACATTTTCACCCACATTTACCTTCTCAGCTTATGGACGGTTTGTTTCAGACAGAAATTACGATCGTGAGTTTAATTTGGATCCACTAACTAGAAGAAATCGAATCTTGCATTCCCAGGCAAATTTTAGCAAAAGGTGGACAACCATAGGAGCCAGTTTGGCTTTAGACCAGAATCTGAATTTGGATACCGAAAGCAGAACCTTATATTTACCCCGAGCCACAATTTCCAAAAGTTCCTCCCCCATTTTTCCGGGTAAACAAAGCGCATTGAAAAAATGGTACAATTTCATCTACTACTCCTTAAATTCGAATTTCACCAATTTAGACCAAAGAGACAAAGACACCAGCGGGGCTTTTCTGTACAAAAAATTTATGACCTCGGATAATTTTCTGTCACTCAATTTCTCGCAAAACCTCTTTCGCTATTTTTCATTTTCTCCCAGGGTCAATTACCGGGAGACCTGGTATTATGTTTTCAACACCAATTTGAGCCAAGATTCGGTAGCAACCGAGAATTTCGAACGACGGGGAACGTATGATTTAGGCATAAATATGCAAACGAATCTGTATGGAACTTTTTTGGCTAAAATCGGCAACGTTTTGGGATTCAGACATGTGATGACCCCTTCGGTGGGGTTCGGCTGGCAGCCCAAGTTCACCGAAAACGAAGCGCTGCGGATTTTCACCGGAGCCGGAGGATTTTCAAGCCAAAGACAGTTTATGAATTTCAGCTTGAACAATCTGTTCCAGATGAAAATGAAACAAAATGACCAGGAAAGAAAAATAGAGCTTTTTAACCTGAATTTTTCCTCCGGCTATGACTTTAAAGCCCTGACCCGAAAATTTTCACCTCTTTCCACCGTTCTAAGAACTGCCGCCATTCCCCATTTAGACTTGGCTTTGAGCGCGGTGCATGATTTTTATGACCCCCTCAGCAATAAATTCTTACGATTTTCTCCCCGGCTGGCAACTTTTAACATTTCCGGCAATTTAAACTTTCAGGGGACATCCGCAACCGAAGCACCGCCAAGCGAAGGGTATACCGGCTCATCCAAAAGCAACTGGAGAGTGGCTGTTTCTCACAATTACAGCGAAATTAGAACCTCAACTGCTACCGTCAAGACTCACTGGCTGGGATTCAATACCCAGTTTCCGGTAACCCGAAACTGGTTTCTGACCTACTCCAGCCGTTATGATTTTGACCAGAAGAAGTTCGCGGACCAGACCTTTGAAATTTACCGCGATTTACACTGCTGGGAAGCCCGTCTGGTCTGGATCCCCGAGGGATTCAGGGAAGGATTTTTTTTCCGCATCAACATCAAAGCCCTGCCGGATGTCAAATTCGAAAAGGGCCCGGGCGGCTTGGGCGGTTTTCTGGAACAAACATTGCGTTAGTAAAAAATGGTCAACATTAGACCATTATAGTCAACAATACTCAAGGATATTATTATTGTTGACTATCCTTGAGTATCGACTATTGTTGACCATAAAAATTTTGTCAAAAAAAAATGAAAAAAAACTTGACAAACCCCCGTCATTATGCTATCCTAAAGCCAAAGTGAGATGGTTAAAATCAACCTTAAACCCTAAACATTAAGGGGGTGAGTTAATGACTAAAGAGGAGCTAGTGGGTAAGATAGCCAAGGAAGCCGACATCAGCAAGACCAAAGCCAACACAGCTTTGAAGGCCTTGTTCGAGGGAGTCACCGGAGCTTTAAAGAAGGGTAAGAGAGTCAGTTTTGTGGGGTTTGGGACTTTTACCGTGGGACGCAGAAAAGCTCGTATGGGAAGAAATCCCCAGACCGGTGCCACCATCAGAATCGCAGCTTCCAAAGTTCCCAGATTTAGAGCGGGTAAATCCTTGAAGGACGCAGTGAGAAAGAGTTAAACGAAACGGTGAAGCTTTGAAAAGGCAGGGTCACCTGCCTTTTTTTTATGCTCTAATTTTACCACAGGTGAGCAGTAAGCCTTATTTTTCCTACCAGATTCAGCTTCTAAATTTTAGGGCTAAGTCGATTAAATAAATAGAGGAGACTCCGTATGAAATTATTAGATGTTGACTAAAGCCATAAATCTTTTAGATTATGTTAAATTAACACGGATATAAAATGAAAATAAAGATTGGATTACCGGAAAAGCATAAGAGCGAAATTCTGGGGGTATTGCTGATTGCAGTCTCCTTTTTGGTTCTGGTATCTCTTTTAACTTACAATACCGAGCAGGACCTGGAGATTTTAAAACAGCTGGGGTCTGCCAGCGGATTTTTCCAGGCTCTTCGTTCCAGCGTGGAGAACCAGGCCGGCATTTTCGGGGCCATCATCTCATTTATTTTATTTCTGATTTTTGGGTATGCCTCGGTTCTGCTTCCCATCTACGGAATTTTATGGGGAAGCAAACTATTATTCAAGCTTTCGGTCAGCCGATTTTTGGCCAATATTCTATTTCTGTTCCTGTTTCTGACGCTTTTGGGGTTGGTCTTGAATCTGTCGGAAATTTCCCGGGGAACCGGGTTTCAGCCCACCCAGCTGACCCTGGGAGGCTGGGTTTCTTATGTATTGGGCAAGATATTCGTGAAACTTTTCGGTCTGACCGGGGCTTATACTCTGGGGATAACTCTGCTGATTTTAGTGGCTTTTGTGGCTTCTCCGGTTAAAATTACAGATTTGTGGAGTTCCCTGAGATCTCTCAAAAACAGATTGTCTTTGAAATGGCAGACCTGGCAGGAAAATAAAAATGATAAAGAAGCGGTCAAACGCCGGCTATTAAGAAAAATATCCAGAGGAGAAGATACTGTAAGTACCTCTCCGGCATACGGGACAAAATCCAGCCATTCAGTTTATCCTGATGCCGATGTGGAGGCCGGATTCAAGTCAACTTTGAAATTTGTGCGGGGTCAGGAAGGGGAATTTGCTTTTCCGAATCTGGATTTATTAGATGACGCACCTTCCTCCAAACCCACCGTTTCCCAGGATGAACTAAACCAGACCGCCCGGGCCTTGAATGAAACCTTGGCCACCTTCGGCATTGACATAGAAGAAGACCGGATTGAGAAACACCCCGGTCCGGTGATAACCCGCTTTGAATTTAAACCGGTGGCAGGAATCAAAGTCAATCAGGTGGTTTCCCTGGCGGACGACCTGGCTATGGCTTTGCAAGCTAAAAGAATTCGTATCGTGGCTCCGATTCCGGGAAAAGCCGCCATCGGAGTAGAAATCCCCAATCGGAATCCCCAGAGAGTTGTTCTAAAAGAAATACTTGCCTCCAATAATTTCAGAGAAACCAAGCAGCGCCTAGCTCTGGCTTTGGGCAAAACTATCTCCGGAGAACCCTTCATCGCCGACTTGGCTAAAATGCCCCATCTTTTGATTGCCGGCTCGACCGGTTCCGGAAAATCGGTCTGCCTGAACGTAATCATCACCAGTCTGCTTTACCGCCTGCACCCGGAGGAGATAAGGTTTGTCTTTATCGACCCCAAGATGCTGGAGCTTTCTATTTATGACGGAATACCCCACCTGGAAAAACCGGTGGTAACCAGCTCCAAAATAGCGGAAAAAATTTTGAACGACATTGTTTTAGAAATGGAAAACCGTTACCGTAAATTAGCCCGGGCCGGGGTTCGAAATATCGAAGATTTCAATTTGAAGAGAAAAGAGCTTTTACCCTATGTGGTGATTATAGTAGACGAATTAGCGGATTTGATGATGTCCGGCTCCACCCGCACCGAAGCTTTGATTACCCGCTTAGCCCAGATGGCTCGGGCGGTCGGTATCCATTTAATTTTAGCCACCCAGAGACCTTCTGTGGACGTCATAACCGGTTTAATCAAAGCTAATTTCTCCTCCCGTATCGCATTTCAGGTGGCTTCCAAAATAGACTCCAGAACAATTTTGGATACCAACGGGGCAGAAAAACTCCTAGGTTTGGGAGATATGTTATTTTTGTCCACCGGACATCCGGAGCCCCAGAGAATCCACGGGGCCTTCATTTCCGGTGAAGAAACTCAAAGAGTGGTAGAATTTCTAAAATCCCAAAATTACCTGCCGGCTCCGATTGAAGCTCTGAATAAAGAGGAAACGTCGGAAACCATGGCCGGAGAGCAGAGCGAAGATGATGATTTATTTCATCAGGCCGCCGAAGTAGTAATCAGGCATAAGCAGGGCTCCGTATCATTATTACAGAGAAAATTAGGCATCGGCTACCAGAGAGCGGCCCGTCTGATTGACCAGTTGGAAGAAGCCGGGGTGGTGGGGGCTTACGACGGCTCCAAAGCCAGAGAGGTGCTGGTAGATAAAATGGATGATGTAAAAAACAAAGTTTCCAAAAGAAACCCGAATCTATGACTCTTTATTCTTCAATAAAATTTAAAAGATTAAAGTTGAGAACACTCGTCATTTTGTTATTTATGCCGGCTTTTGCCATAATGGGCCTGCAAGCCCAAACCTTAGCTGATATTACCCACAGCGTGGAATCAAAATACAGAAATCTCAAAAGCGTCAGCATGGTTTTCACCAAAGAGGTCAAATCCGAAAATTTTGATGCCAAAGAAAAAGGGAAAGGAAAAATCTGGATGAAAAATTCGGATAAATTCAGAATAGATTCGGACCGGGAGCAGATAATTTCGGACGGGAAAGTGGTCTGGATATATTCCAAAGAAAACAAGCAGGTCACCAAAAACCGCAAAGAAAAGGTCAAAAATGTTCTGGATTTTGGCCAATCTTTTGCCGATTTTAACGGGAACTATGAAGTCGCGCTGAAAGGGAAGGACAAAGTCCTGGATTTACCCTGCCTGATTCTGGAGCTTACTCCCAAAAAAGAAAATGAGTTCGTCACCAAGCTCTTTTTGTGGGTGGAGAGCAAAACTTATCTAATCCGGAAAATCGAATATTTGGACATAAACGACAATCACATAAGCTTGCTTTTCAACCAGATCTCACCCAACGCCAAAATCTCTGATAAAAAGTTCAGCTTTCAATTGCCACAGGGAGTGGAATTGGTAGATTTGACCGATATGAAATAAACTTCCCAGCATTTGTCCCTAAAACTAAAATTGAAAAAGTCGAGATTAAAAATGTATCGGGTAACTAAAGAGGTGCAGCTATGTTAGGAATAAAATTTCAAAAAAAAGTGGGAATCATGCTCTCCCACCCTGTCTCCCTGATTTTCCTTTTCATCTATCTGATTCAGACCGGAGCACTGGCCTACCTCTTGGTGGAAAAATTCAACCAGGAAAGTCTCATCAAACAGCAGGAAAAAAGAATCCAGGAGTTAGAAGAGAAGTTGAAAATCTTCAAAATCATCGAGGATTTCCAGGTAGGCTTGAGCACCGATGAAATCGGGGAGCTGACCCGGGTCATCACCCGGGAAAGCGAAAAATACAACTACGACCCCCTTTTAATCATTGCCCTGATTCAGACCGAAAGCTCCTTTAAAAGAAACCAGAAGTCCCACCTGGGAGCCATGGGGCTGATGCAGCTGCGGCCCTTTGTGGGATATGACGTAGCCAAACGGAAGGGGTTAACCTGGAGCGGGAAGATGTCCTTATACGACCCGGATTTCAACATCCAGTTGGGTTCTTTATATTTATTCGAGCTGATTCTGAAATTCCATGATGTCAAAAAAGCCATCATCGCCTACAACTTCGGTGAAAATGCCCTTAGGTTGCGGATAAAGGAAGGGGGAGACCTGCCCAAAATATTTCTATCCCGGGTGGTAAACCATTATAAAAAACTGAAAGAAAAATATGCCAAAATCACGGTTTGAAGCAAAATCCCTGAAGTATCCGTTGGTCTATGCGGTCTTTATGACAATCATTCTGGGACTTTTGGCCGGCTGCA
>Ga0326597_10002599_pt1 | contig 26818 bp, 30 predicted proteins | sample RVTome_12_FD_203789 | JGI IMG/M metagenome (GOLD analysis project Ga0326597, IMG submission 203789) | Soil microbial communities from uranium-contaminated site in the Upper Colorado River Basin, Wyoming, United States - RVT100D185 | ecosystem: Environmental > Terrestrial > Soil > Contaminated >... | reverse complement strand
GAACGCGTCGGCTGGATCGTTGTACGGCCGCGCGGGCGACAAGGCCTTGGTCCGCTCATCCATCCTGGTCTACGCGAGGAGCACGGAGAAACCTGCTTGCTCGAAATGGCGATCGGCCGTCAGCGCTTGGGTCAGGCCTGTTTCCTGCATCACCACGAAGGACGTGCAGTCAGTCAGGGACCAGTCCTTGTCCATTCGGGACCGGTAGAGGTCGAGCCCCTTCTGGAACAGACTCTGCGTGGGTGCGACAATCTGTACGCGGTCGTCGTTCTCGAGATCCGCCAGCAGCGTGACGAAGCTACGACGATTCGCCCCCTTCGCCAGAGCATTGCCCGTCTCGGTGATGATCCATGCGGTCGTGACCATTCGACCGTCGAAGCCCTCGGTGTAGGATCGCGCCTGCGCGTGGTACTCATCCCCGATGTGGAGAAGGGCGATGTAGTACGAAGTATCAGCGAAGACCGCGCTCAACGTTTCGGTGATCCGTAGAGATAGTGATCGTGGTTGCGGGCGAGGTCCGAGGGGAGGCCGGTAGCCGTTCCGGCGTGCCTCAAGAGCTTGCGGCCCAACGGCTCGCTCCTCGTCGAGCCGCCCGGATCGACCTCATCCCGTGTGATGACCAGGACACGCACCTCCGCGCCTTCCGGGAGCGCGTCGCCATTGTCGAGTTCAACCCGGCCGTTTCGTACATGTCCGTGGTAGACCATATGAACACCTTTCACCGGCGGACTGTGCCGCAACGTACAGTATTATATGCGTGGCCACCTTTGGCAAGACTTCCGTTCCCGTTCCATCCGCAGCGTGCCGGTTCGAGCTTACTCACCTGTCGGTGCGTGCGTTCGTCAAGCCACGTCAAACGCGAACAGCGGCGTCACGTCGGTCAGCTCATCGAGCTTCCAGGCTTTGTCGAGAATCGTGCGGGCCGTCGTCTCGGTGACGACGCCATCGGCCATGCGGTTGAATTTGGCGACGACCTCCTCATCGGACATCGGGTTGCCGGCGTGGCCCCGGGGGAAGTCCACCCGCCGGTCCACCTTGGTGCCGTCGGCGCAGGTGATGAAGACGTGATTCGGAATACCCTTGGGGTAGCCTCGGTTCAGCTCCGCGTCCTCGACGATCCTGGTCCGGTCGATGAGGTTCAGCAGCCGCGGGTCGGCCAGCCGGTCCTCGTCGAAGGTCGCCAGGGTCACGTCGCCGTCGAGAAGCGCCGCGGCGCAGCAGTAGAACATCGAATGGTCCGCCGTCTCCCGCGAGGTGGGCCGCAGCTTCTCCGGCTCGGAGCCGATGATGCTCACCGCGGCCTCGAAGCTCTTGATCTCGATCTTCTCGATCTTCTTCCCCTCGATCCTGGGGCGAAGCTGAAGGCACGCGTCGATCGCCGACTGCGAGTGGTACTCCGCGGGCCAGAACTTGATGTAGGTCCTGTCGATCATGAAGTCGCCGTCTTTCCCGAGCACGACGTTCTTCGCTCCGGTGATGTTAAGTTGTTTCATCAGTCCCCTGGGGCCTTCGAAGATCTCGAACGGACCGGTCATGCCGCGGCGGGCCAGGTCGGCCGCGAACACGCCGTTACGCGCCGCGTTGGCGAACGCGCAGGCCTTCCAATCCGAGATTTGCCCGGTGCGTGTCTGCCGCGTGGCGATGTTGCACACCCCGGCCAGGCCCAGGGCGTGCTCGAGCTGATCCTCGGTGAGGTCCCAGAGCCACCCGGCCGCGAGGGCCGAGGAGAGCGCGCCGTAGGTCACGTGGTCCCACCCCCCGGCCCGGAGGCTCGCGGCGTCGCACAGGCGGCACTGAATCTCGTACGCGATCACGATCGCGGTGATCAGCTCTCTTCCGGTCTTGCCCGCGCACTGCGTCGCGGCCACACACGCCGAGATGTTGTCCGACGGGTGGGCCGGCTCGAGGCTGAGGTACGTGTCGTTGTAATCGAGGTAGCGGACCGCGGCCCCGTTGGCGAACGCGGCCAGATCGGCCGAGGTGCGGTGGTCGGTTCCCCAGACGCTCGCCGACGGCGGTGGATCGGACACCGCCATGGCCTTGGCCCGCACGATCTGCGCCGGCTTCGAGCGATACGCTCCCAGCGTCGTCGCCAGCGAGTCGATCACCCGCCTCTTGACCTCGTGAACCGTCTTGTCCGGAAGAACCTCGTACTCGAGACCCCTGGCCCACCGGGCCATGTTACGTGCAATCGTCATCTTGCTTCCCCGTACAGCGGCGTTACCCGGCCGTTGTCGGTGCCGAGTGCCGCACTGCTACTTGCCCACCCATGGCGCGCCGCCGATTATTCTCGGTCGCGATGCACCGTCTGGGGCGAGAACGCCGGGATGCAGACGGCGATGTACTCGGCCCCGTCGGCGCCGGGCGTGGAGTATCTTACCCACTCGCCGGGCCGGGTCACCACGGCCTGGCCCGCGTGGACCTCCAGGGCACCGCCCTGGTGCTCGACGCGCAGTGTGCCTCTCAGCACGACGGTGTATTCGGCGAACTCCGGCGTCTGGCCCGGCTCAGTCCAGCCGGACGGGCTGCGCATGTGGGCGATGCTGATGCTGGCATCCTCTGAGTTTACCCGGCCTACGTACTCGTCGATCAGCTTGGGGATATTCCCGGCGGCCTCGACTCGGGTCGGCTTTTCGATGATCGTCGGCACGGGTTCATTCCTCATGTGGGACTGGGGCCACACTGATCCCACGTCGCAGCCTCGGTCGGTTGCCCCGCCTCGATTTCGACGGATTCGAGCAAGACCTCGGCGATGTCAAGCTGTGGAAGCTCCTCGCGCCCCTTGTTGGCCAACCCGTCGGTGAGCATGCGCATGCAGAATGGACACGCGCTGCTGACGGCATCCGGGCTCGTCGCCAGAAGCTGGGACGTTCGCCGGTCGTTGACCCGCTCGGTCCCCGGCTCCTCCTCCTTGAACATCTGGGCTCCGCCCGCGCCGCAGCACATGCCGCGGTCGCGGGTTTCCTTCGGTTCGACCAGCTTCAGCCCCGGGATTCGGGCCAGCGTCTCGCGCGGCGGGTCGTAGATTCCGTTGTGACGGCCAAGGTAGCAGGAATCATGATACACCACTGTCCTCTCGACGCGCTTCGTCGGCTTGAGTTTTCCCTGCCGGATGACGTCGGCCAGGAAGGTCGAGTGGTGGATCACGTCGTATTGGCCGCCGAAATCGGGATACTCGTTGAGCAAGGTGTTGAAGCAGTGCGGGCAGGTGGTGATGATCTTCTTCTTGTTCGCACCGTAGGTGTTGAGCGTTTCGACGTTGGCCTGGGCGAGCATCTGGAAGAGGTACTCGTTCCCGGCCCGGCGGGCCGGGTCGCCCGTGCACTGCTCTTCCACGCCGAGAATCGCAAAATCAACGCCGGCGCGCTGGAGCAATCTGACGGTCGCCTGGGTGACCTTCTTGGCCCGCTCGTCGAAGGCGCCCGCGCAGCCGACCCAGAAGATCACTTCGACGTCGGGGTTTTCGGCGAGCGCCTTGACGTCCAGCCCCTCGGCCCAGGCGGCCCGATCGCTCGAGGGGAAGTTCCAGGGGTTGGCGTTGGTCTCCAGACCGCGGAACGCGGTTTGCAGTTCGGTGGACACCTCGCCGCGTTCCATGGCCAGGTAGCGGCGCATGTCGACGATCTTGTCCACGTAGGAAATGAAGACGGGGCATTCCTGTTCACACGCGCGGCACGTCGTGCAGGCCCAGAGCACTTCGGGATCGATCACGCCGTCGACGAGGTCCTTCTGGTGCGGGAGCGTCACTCCCTCCGCAGCGCCATCGCCGCCAGCGCGCAGCGGCGCGTCATGTTGATAGAGAAAGTCGCGAAGATCGAGCGTAAAGTGCTTGGGCGAGAGCTTCTTGCCGGTGTTGGTGGCTGGGCAATGGTCGCTGCACCGGCCGCATTCGGTGCAGGTGTAGAAATCCAGGATCGCCTTCCAACTGAACTGATCGATCCGCTTGATCCCGAGTGTCTCCTCGCGCTCGACCTTTCCCTCGAGGTCCTCGATCGGGGCCAGGCGCCCCGGCGGCTCGAGGCTCTGGGTATAGACGTTGGGAATCGCCGTAATGACGTGAAAGTGCTTCGAGTAGGGAAGCAGGTTCAGAAAGATCAACACCAGCGCCGAGTGTGTCCAGAATCCCAGGTGCTTCATGAACTTCAACGACCCGTCGGAGAATTGCGCAACCATTCGCGCGGTCACGGACCCGGCGGGCTCACACACCAGGAAGGGGACGTGGCCCGCCGGATGTTCGTCGTGCGGTGCGCCGGCTGGCGTTGGTGCTGATTCTCTTTGCGCCGCAACTGCCCCACGTGACCGCAACACCAAAGATGAGCCGTCATAGAGGATATCCGCCAGCATCATCACCAGGATGATGCCGAGGATCACCAACCCCTCGATGCTCAGTGTCATCCGCGGCAGGCGGGCGATGACCCGGTAATAGACGAACACCAGCGTTCCCAGAATCACGAGCACGACGAAAAGGTCTTTGAAAAACGAATAGGCTTGTCCCAGCCATCGGCCGGAGCCGAAGATCCAAAGATCGAACGACTCGTCGAACCCGCGTCCCCACAGGATGAGCGTCCGCAACAGAAGGACTCCAAACCCCAGGAAGATGAACATGTGGGCGATGCCCGCCAGCCAGTAGCGCCGCATGCGAAGCTGCGCCAGTGCGTACTTGCCCACCAGCCTCAGCCGCTCGCCGGGCCGGTCGAACCGGTTTTCCGGCTGGCCGACCATCATCAGCTTCCACCGCCGCCACGCCGAGAAGGCGAAGATCCCCCACCCGGCCAGCAGCAGCAGTGTCATGAGAATGGGGTGCATGGGCTCATTCCGTCCGCGGCGCAGCGGACATGGGTCATTTGATCTGTGCCGGGCTCAAAGGCAGGACCAGGCTGATGAGACTCTTTTCCTTCTCCGTGAGATCGGTCGCGTCGATGATCCCCCACAGCAGGTCCTGCTTGTTCTGCTCGGTCATGTTGTCGAATTGTCGCGAGACAACCAGTACGTGGAGGTTGTCCTTATAGCCATCCGAAACGTCGACCGTATCTTGAGGGAATCTCCGCCGAAACGAGGCTTCCAGAGCCTTCTTGATCTCGCTGCGTGGGCGGGCGCGCTCGGAGGCCGGGCGTTTAGGCCTTTTTCGCGATGCCCGTCCGGACTCGTCATTTCGCCGAATCATCAACCGTCCCCATCACTGGTTTGAATCGAGCCAGCCCAGAACCTCCCGCACTTGCGCAACGAAGCCATCCGCCTCGTGGATCGTCCAATGCCCACCGCCATATCGCCAAGAGGGGCGCCACGCGTTCACGCGTGAAAAGGCTCTGAAAACCGCGGTGTTCCGTCTGAGGCGAGTCCAGGACGGCAGCCGCTTGGCAAGTGCCTCGAGTCCGTGCGTGTAAACGACATCGTGTGTCACATCCCACTGATCTGCCAGTTCATCCAACGTCCAACAACCGAAGACTTCCAGCGCCACGGCCTTAAGCCTGCACTCGATGGCGTAACCGGCCAAGTAGACGGCCCCTCCCGCGTGCGTGTCGTCCTTCACATTCAGGAGCGCCTGTGCATCGCCCAGCCGCCGCAGACCCGCCACCCTCAACTCCGTGCGTCCATTATATGACTTGCGCCGGTGGCGTTCATAGGCGGCTCGGCCGCCTCGGGCGCGCCTGCCCGGCATCTTGCTGCGACCCGCCATGCATCCCTCAACCGGCCATCGCCTTCTCGAGTTCCTTCGTCAACAGCGGAACCAGCGTGAAGAGGTCCATGACGCAGCCGTAGGTGGCGACCTTGTAGATGGGCGCTTCCTTCTTCGTGTTGATCGCGACGATGACCTTGCTGCCGCGCATGCCGGCCAGGTGCTGAATCGCCCCGTCGATCCCACAGGCGATGTACAGGCGCGGCGTCACCACCTTCCCCGTCAGTCCGACCTGGCGGGAATGCGGCTGATAGCCCGCGTCGCAGGCCGCACGCGAAGCGCCCACCGCGCCGTCGAGCGCCTGCGCCAGCTCGTAGATGATCTTGAAGTTCTCTTCCGACTTCAGCGACCGCCCGCCGGAGACGACGATGTCGGCCTCCGTGACGTCCTTGATGCCCGATGTCGTTCCGGCAACCTCCTTGACCACCAGTCGCCTGTCGGCATCGGAAAGCTGAAGCGGCACCGAGACGGCCTCTGCCGACGCGGATTGTCTCTCAGGTGCGGTGTAGGCGTTGGCGCGCACCGTCGCCACCTGCAACCGATCGTGGGGGAGCTTGAACTTCCCGGTGAACTTGCCCGCGTACATGGCCTTCGTCGCCACGATGTCCTGGCCGTCGAGCGAGAGCTCCATGCAGTCGATCACCAGCCCGGCATGCTTCCGCGCCGCGACTCGCGCCGCCAGATCCCGGCCCATCGCCGAGTTGGGAAGCAGGACGACCTTGGTCCCGGCCTGTTCGATCACGCCCGAGACCGCCGCGGCGTATGCGCCGGGCCGGTAGAACGCCAGCTCGGCGTCGTCGACGGCATAGACCCTTTTCGCGCCGAACGAAGCCGCAGCGTCCGCGAGGGCCCCGATGCCCTTGCCTACGATGCATGCCTCAGCCCGGCCACCGAGACCGGCGGCAATACGCCCACCGGGGGTCAACAGTTGAAACGACGCGGGAAGGAGCTTCCCTTCCCGCTGCTCGATGAAAACCAGGACGTTGTTGCTCATGGTCCATCCCGTCCGTCTTTGTGGCGGCCTCGAGGCGCCCTCTTCCTCTTCGCGCAGGCTGAAGCCTGCGGCTCGGAGCGCTACACGACCTTGGCCTCCTCACGTAGCAGCCGCACCAACTGTTTCGCCATCTGCTCCGGCTCGCCCTCGATGAACTTGCACGGCGGGCGCGGCGGCGGCTCCTGGATCGACTCGAACTGCGCCGCCGGCTTCACGTCGTCAGCCAGCGAGAGCTCGGCGGCCGTGAGCACCGTCACCGGCTTCTTCTTAGCTTTCATGAGGTTCGGCAACGACGGATACCGCGGCTCGACCAACCCCTTCTCGATCGTCAGCACAACCGGCAGGCGGCCCTCGATGACTTCCTCGGCGCCCTCGATCCGCCGCCGGGCGACGAAGTGCGTCCCGTCCTCGGCAATGTCGAGGCCCTGCACCGCTCCTACATGGGGCCAGCTCAGAAACTCCGCCACCGCCGGGCCGACCGCGCCCGCGTCCAGGTCGATGTTGTACTTCCCGCACAACACCAAGTCGAAGCCCTGCTCGTCCTTCTTGATCGCCGCGGCAATCACGAACGCGCTGAACACCTCGTCCATGCTGATCAGGCTGGGGTCGTTGATATGTACGCCCTTGTCGGCCCCCATGGCCAGGGCTACCCGCAGGGCTTCGGCCGCCTTGTCCGGGCCCAGCGTCAGGGTCACGATTTCGGACACGTCACCGCGTTTCTCGCGGAGCTGGATCGCCAGCTCGACCCCGAACTCGTCGAACGGGTCGAGCACCAGCTTCAGCCCCTGCTCCTCGATGCCGCTGCCGTCGGATTTCACCTTGATGACGGCGTTCGAGTCGGGCACGTGCTTGCCAATGGTCAGGATTCTCAAAACCGGGACCTCCTTCCTCACACCGCACAACCCAGTCCGCGCCTTTCGGAGCCGGGCTCCGGAGTGTAGCGGATTTCGCCGGCTCGTGCAGGGAGCAGGCGAGCGGGCCGGGAGGGGCACCCGGTGCGGCCGCCGCCGACCGCCGCGCTCGCATCAGTGCCCCCCGCAAGTTCCGTGCCGGACTGGCCCCATGAATTCGGAGCGGGGGGTGGGCCTGCGGCGGCGGGACCGCGCGGGCCGTCGGCGGGTACAACCGGTCCGCGCGGTGTCCGAGTCGCGGATGATGCAGAGCCAACGTCGCGTTGCTGGTAAGGCGCCTCGGGCGTAGGACATTACGAGCCGGCGAAGGAGAGTTCCGACTCAGGTCGGCCGCGGGGGCGGGCCGGGCCGAAAAGCTCCGCCACGTTCGGCTGCTCGAGCACGAAGCTGGCGTCGATCGCCTTGTCGCGCGACAGGTGATACAGGGCACGGGCAATGGCGGCGTAGTCCACCGCGAGCCCGGTCACCTGTCCGTCGTGGTCGACGCCGGCGTCGCTGCCCAGGAGTTCGAGCAGCGCGCCCAGATCGAAATGCACGGGGACTGCGGGCGACGTCGCGTTCGTGGCGGTGACCACCCGCAGCACGGTAAGGTGATCGTCGTTCGGGCCGGCGGTGATGGTGACGCTGCCATCCGGCGCCCGATAGAGCAGCGGCGGACCGCACTCGGGCTCGTCACCGAAAACCGCAATACGTCGTGACCCTTGTCGCTTGACGTAAATGAAGCTGGGCCGCTCGCTCGGAACTCGATCGAGAGAGAAATTGTCGCCGCCGATGCACATCGACTTGATGACCGGATCGCGCCGTTCCAGCAGCGCCTCATACGCGGCGATCTGGATTCGCGGGTCTACGTCGTCCAGCAGCCGTCGAAGACACATCCCGGCGCCCGCCATGCCACGGGCCTCGCCCAGGGCGCGCATGGCGCGAAAACGGTATTCGCCGTTCGGAGTCTCCGCATGCATCGCCATCACATCGGCCGCCAGATGGTCACCGAGGCGCACACCTGCAACGGCGGCGTGGAAGCTGACGTAGTCCTTCTCGTTCGTGTACAGCTCATCCAGCACCGGCAGAGCGGCCCTCCCGAGCCCCTCGAGACAAAGAGCGATCTGGCCGTGGGGCGCGGTCGGATGGAGGATCTCTTCGCCGAGCTCGCGCGCCCGTGCCGCGGCAAAGCGAGGATCGTTGGACAGGTACAGGGCGCGAACCAGGGCCAGGAAGTGGCCGCTGTCGTTGCGGAACTCCTCCGGGATGGCCAGCCGAACGAAGGACGGCGAGATCGCGTCGGCGATCTTGTCCGTCGCCGGCATCTGGGCGTTGATCCGATCCTGGATCTTCTGGGCGAAGTGATAGGACGGTTGAAGCAGCACGAGCCGCAGCCGGCGATCCTCGGTCACCTCGCCGCCGCCCAGGATGATCCCCTCGAGCGAAACCGACTGGGTCGCGGCGTCGCCCTCCGAGAAAGGGTTGAGGAACAGCGGGCCCGAAGCGCGGGCCAATACCCGCCCCGACAGCGCGGCGTTCGGCGTAACCGCCCGGTACATTTCCAGATCCGCGGTGTACAGCCGCCCGCCGCGTAGCGACTTCGTCTGCGTGCCGGGCACCGCCGTCACGACCACGTCGAATCGCGACCCCGCCACCGCCCCCGGCGGAATCTCGCCGTGGACCAGCACGACCGCGGTGTCCAGGTCCTCGATCAGCGCTTCGGGCTTGATGTTCCGCACGCCGACGACGCTGCTGGTGAAGTTGTGCTGCTTGTAGAGCGCCTGGACGAGGCGGTCGAAGATCGCCCGCGGACATTCTGACGACCCGTTGTGGCCCAGCCCGACCACGAGGCCGTAACCCCGGACGCGCATCGGGGCCATCCCCTGGTAGTACGTCATCGAGCCGATCGTATCGCGGTAGGAGGCCGACTTGGCGTACGGACTGGCCGTCGGATCCACGCCGAGTTCGAGTTTCTGCCGCGACTCCGAGTCCCACACGCACCCGGCTTGAAACGCAACGCCCAGAGCGGGCAGAAGCAGCCGACCAAGACGACTAAAACGCGGGGTGGTTCCCGGGCCTCGTGCGGGCGTGCAGGTCATTGCAGTTCGTCAAGCCGTCAGGAGAAGATCGGAGATCGTCGTGACTGCCAGCAGTACGCTGACCACGCCGTTCACCGTGAAGAACGCCACGTTCACCTTCGAATAATCACCCGGGTGGACCAGCGCGTTTTCCACAGCGAGGAGGACGGACGCCGCCACCACCCCGATCCAGTACAGGACGCCGAGGCCGGTCCACAGTCCAAGCACCACCAATGCTAGGGCCGAAATCACGTGCGAGCAACGGGCGATCCAGAGCGCGCCGCGCGGGCCCAAGCGCGACGGAAGGCTGAAAAGACCGTCGCGGCGATCCACCTCGATGTCCTGGCAGGCGTAGATGATGTCGAATCCGGCGACCCAGCAGGTGACCGCCACCATCAACAGAACCGCCGGAAGCCCGACGCTCGCAGGATGAACGGCGAGCCAGGCCGCCAGCGGCGACAGCGCCAGGGCGCTGCCCAGATAATAATGCGACCATCGCGTCAGGCGCTTGGTGAACGAGTAGCCGCAAAGGTACACCAGCACCGGCCCGGACAGCAGCATCGGCCAACTGTTGTCATAGAGTACATGAAACCCCAGGCATGCGATTCCAAACGTGCCGGCAAACAAGACGAGCACCCCGTACGCAAACGCGCGGCCGAGGGTACCGGCCGCGAGCGGGCGGGCCGCAGTCCGCGGGTTCCGGGCGTCGATCTCGGCGTCGGCGACACGATTGAAGGTCATCGCGACGCTGCGGGCCGACACCATGCAGACAAGAATCAAACCGAGCTGCCCCCAGTACGGCCGGCCCACGCCCTCGATATGGCGGCCGGCCATGAACGCGCCGATCAGGGCGAACGGCAGGGCGAACACCGAGTGCGGCCATTTGATCATCCGGGCCCACAGGTGCCAGGAGGTCAGCGTCGAGGTCATGGCGACGGTTTGCCCACGGGAAGCTGATCGGCCCACCGGGTGTTGAGGTGGTGCGGCACGTTGACGAGGTCGAGGAGCTTGCCGACCACGAAGTCTAGCAGGTCCGCCACACTCTTCGGGAGCATATAGAATCCGGGCGACGCCGGGCAGATCACGGCGCCGGCTTCGCTGAGACGAAGCGCGTTGAGCAGATCGATCCGCCCCATCGGCATTTCCCGCGGCACCACGATGAGCCGGCGCATCTCCTTGAGCGTCACCGCGGCCGCCCGGTCGAGCAGGTCCTCCGCGAGCCCGGCCGCTATCGAGGCGAGCCGGTTGCTGCTGCACGGGCAGACGATCATCCCGTCGGTGTGGAAGCTGCCGCTGGCGATCTCCGCCGCGACGTTGCGGAACGGATGGAGGATCAACCGGTCACAATCGCGGCCGAGAAGCGACTGCGCGGAAAGGTCGACGATGCCGAGCTCGTCCTTGAGGAGTTGCCGGCCGTGTTGGGTGACCACGAGGTGTACATCAACGTCCGCGTCACAAAGGCCGCGGATCAGTCGTTGGGCGTACGGAGCGCCACTCGCTCCCGTGACACCAACGATGATCCTCCTCGGCACGGGTCGGGTCGTCATGGCACGGCCTGCGTCAAACGTGCCCCGCGAGCGCGGGGCCAATGTTGGTAGACCTGGTCGGCCCAGACGGAATCCGGAAACCGAGCCAGAAGCCGCTCGAAGGCGGCTTCGCTCTGGTTCACGTTGCCGCCCTCACGATAAGCGATACCCAGCCGGAGCAGGGCTTCGGCGGCCGCGTCACCGTCGGGGTAACGCTCGAGACAGTCGTTCAAGAGTGCGATCCGCCGATCGGGTTCCATCGCTGCCCGCGCTTTTCCCAGGAGAATGTTGTCTGCGACGGTGCAGTGTGGATACCGCGACAGCAGCGCATCGAGGTTCGCCGAATAGTCCCGACTTCGCGGGTCGAGGTCGGTCAGGCCGTACGGTCGACCGTCGACCTCCTGCTCGGTGCCGCAGATCGGCTCGTAGTTGTAGATCGGATCACGATTGGCGACCAGGAGGCCCCGCAACCGAACCGCCTCCACCTGCACTTCCTCGAGGGGGACGCCCAGCGTGGACTCGGGCGCGCCGCGTGCCAGCACGCCCTTGAGCGGCCCCTCCCCGGACGCCGACGCACCGTCCGAGGCGCAGCGCTCGAGGACCGCAAGGGCGCGGTTCAGCCCGGAGATCGCGCGGTCGATGTCGCAGTTCCTCGCATCGAGCTGCGCCAACCGCAGCCCGCCCACCGCACCCACCAGGGAATCGGGGTAATTCGTGACGACCAGGTCCCAGGTGCCGCGCGACCGCACGCTCGGAAACTCGTCGTAGAAGCGGATCCACTTGGTTTCGCGGAACGCTGCCGTGTCGACACGCATGTCCAGCGCCCGAGCCTTGAGGAACAGCGCGTTCGAGGCATATCGGCTCTGCGGGAACTGATCCACAAACCGGTCACATCGCTGCGCGATCACCTCCTGGTGACGAGTCAGCTCCGACCGGTACGGCGCCAGGTCCGCCGCGAGCTCGAACAGCCATTTCTGCTCCTCGATGTCCCGCACCGTCTCCCACTTCGGCCGCGGAAGCGGATGTCGCCGATAGGCCCGCCACGCTGCGTCGGCGTAGGCCATGGAAGCGTCCGCCGGCGCGAAATGGGCCTCGTACAATCCCTCGAGGAGGCGGTAGTAGAGTTCGTCCCGCCCCACATGGAACTCGAACAGCGCCGCCGGCAGCACGAACATCACGGCCAGAAGGGGTGTAATCGCGCCCGGACGGTAGCCGACGATCCGCGCCAGCGTCAGTACGACGGCGAACACCGCCGCCGCGGCGACGATCGCCAGGACCCACGGCGCCACGAACTTGATCCCGTCGGCCGGATCGATCCGTCCGCCGATGACTTCCTCGCTGCCCCGCCAGGCCAGAGCCAGGTACACCACGGCCGGCAACAGCGCAATCAGTGCCGAAACGAATCGATATCGCGTCCGAAACGGCCCCGTCGACGTGACGAGGCACGAGATGAGCAGCGTGATCGCCAGCCAAGGCATGACGGCCAGGAACCCGACCACGAGAATGAACGGAACGCTCCACCAGAACCGGTAGAGCATGGCAACGAGAATCGGGATGGATATCAACGCCGCCATGAGCAGCCCCAGGATCGGGATCTGCATCGGCACGTCCTGAACACTGATCGGCTCCAGCAGCAGCAACCCCAGCGACACGTCGTTGTTGCCCGCGAACCGGAAGGTCTGGAGAAAGTGGTCGCCGTAGTTCGGCATGAGCGGAGCGAACGGTTCGCCGCTCCGCAGCCAGAAGGCGAAGCAGCCGACACCGGCGAACAAGATGACATTCACCCCCAGCAGCACCACGGCGCGAACGCGGTACCGCGCTCCCCAGCGCGACCAGACGTCGGTCGTCGGAAGCGGCGGAACCCGCCCATCGGCGTCGATGTCGGTTGTCGCGCTCACTGATTACGCTCCACGCGGGCCGCAGCGGGCCACATAGACCGTGACCACCCCGAAGGTCAGCGGCGTGGCATCCACCCGCACAAAGCCGGCCTGGCTCAGCCTCGCGCACATGTCCTTCGCCGTCAGGAACGATACCACGGATTGCGGCAGGTAGCGATAGGCGCCGCTGCGGTCGCCGCTGAGCCAGGCGGCCGTCCTCGGCATGACGCGCGCCGCATAGAACTCATAGAAGCGCCGAAGCCAACGGTTGGCGGGCCGGCTGAACTCCAGGATCACCGCACGCCCGCCGGAGCGCAGCACTCGGCGCATTTCGCGAAGTCCGCCATCGAGATCCTGGAAGTTCCGAACACCGAATGCGCACGAGACGATCGTGAAGGAACCGCCGCGAAACGGGAGGCACGTGGCGTCCGCCTCGCACAATCGACGGCACGTCCGTCTCCCACCGCCCGGGCCCGGCGCTTTGCGACCGCCTGCCCGTTCCGACGCACCGTTTGCCCGAACGAGCATGGCGTGGGCGAAGTCGCAGCCTACCGCGAACCGCACTCCGGCGGACGCAAACGCCCGGGTGAAGTCCCCGGTGCCGCAGGCCACGTCGAGCACGATGTCGCGTGCTTCGACGTCGCAGAGCTCGACGGCCTTGCGGCGCCAGTACGAGTCGCGCCCGGCGCTGCATACCGAGTTCACCATCTCGTAGCGCGGGGCGATGGCGTTGAACATGGCGCGGACGCGCCGCGCCTTGTCCGGCACCGCATGGGGCGCGTCGAGCGTTTCGGGCGTCCAGAGGGTTTCCAATGCCGCCTTCCAGGGCACGTGGACTTGCCGGGGGCCCGTCGGTCCGCATGCCGGCGGAGTCGGGACGCGGCCTAGCGCCGCGTCGCGGCCGGCCGGCGGAGCTTGACCTTCATGTCCCGTCGCGTGTTCTTCGAGTTCTCGAGGACCTTCGTCGCCTTTTTGATGTCGGGAACACGCAGGACGACCATCGTTCGACCCCCCTGCGAACCGGCCGTGCAGTACATATAGCCGATGTTGATGTGGGCGCCGGCGAGTCGGTCGCATAGATCAGCCGCCGCGCCGGGCCGGTTGGGGAGTTGAACGCCCAGGACGTCCGTCTCGGTGACCGGAATGTTCAGCTTCTTGAACACGGCCCGCGCCCCGGCCGGGTCGTCGACAATCAGCCGTAACACGCCGTGCTCCATCGAGTCCATCATCGCCAGGCTCGTCACGTTGACCTTACCTTTTGCGATCTCGCGGAAAATCAGCGACAGGACGCCCGGCTTGTTGACGAGGAATATCGAGAACTGGGTGTATTTTTCCATGCGAGCCTCCACCTGAGAGCAACGGCAACGTCACCGACTCGGCGCGAGCGCCGAGGCAGCTACCCTCTCATTAAAGCCTGATTTTGTTTGCGTCAGGACCGAGCCTCTCTTTGCGGAGTATAGCGTGTCGCTGCGGCCTTTCCAGGCCGGGTAGCAGGGATCCGACAGGAGGTCGTCCCGTCGTTGGAAAACACGTTTGCTCGAACAATGCGGCCGTCACAGTGGCCGGCGTAGCGGTCAGCATCGACGCGACTCAGCCGGCGCAGCACTGTGGCGCTGAACGTTGCACTCGTGGACCGCGCCTCGTCGGCACTTGCACCGTCCGTGGCGGCGCTTCGTTCCCAAGGCCGGCCCGCGGACACGCGCGCTCAACTCGTTTGCGTCGCCGTGTAGCGTGGCCGGTTCGCGATGGGCGGTGCCTCCAGTTCGGTACCGGCCTTGCGCGGAGGTCCACCGTCCCGATCAGTGTTTCCCCGGCTTGCTCTGAATAAAGCCACACTTTCACGGCCGCTCGCTGCGGACACGTGCACCGGACGTTTGACGGGCTGGACGCGAAACGCGACGCTAATTTCGCATGAGCCCCCTGCAATTCACGCGCAGCGTGCGGAGCCTCAACCGGCTCCGCCACATCGCCGTAGTGCTCACCCGACACGGGTTTGGCCACATCGTGGCCCAAATCAACCTCTCCCGCTTTGTGCCGGTTTGGATGATCCCCCGGCGGGCGACCCGGTCGGCCTTGGGCGACGCCGAAGCCCCGACCGTGGCCCGCCGCGTCCGCCAGGTTTGCACGGACCTCGGGCCTACCTTCGTCAAGCTCGGGCAGGTGATGAGCAGCCGCCCCGACATCCTGCCGGCCGATCTCCTGACCGAACTACGCAAACTCCAGGACAACGTGCCGCCGTTCGAGAACACCACGGCCATGGAGGTGATCTCGCGGTCCCTCGGGCGCCCCGTCCAGGAGTGCTTCGCCTGGATCTCGGACCAGCCTCTGGCCAGCGCGTCGATCGGGCAGGCGTACCGCGCGCGGTCCCACGACGGCCGGGATCTGATCGTCAAGGTCCGGCGGCCGGGCATCGCCGAGACGATCGCCCTCGACATGCAACTGCTCGCGATGCTCGCCGAATCAGTCGAGCGGTTCATGCCCGAGCTGGGCATGTACCGCCCGGCGATGCTCGTCGACGAACTCGATCAGACGCTTCGCCGTGAGCTCGATTATGTCAACGAAGCCTCCGTCACGTGCCGCTTTCACGAGTACTTCGCGGACACGATCGGCGTGCGTGTGCCGGCTGTGTTCTGGGAGCTGACAGCGCCCGAAGTGCTCACGCTCGAAGCGGTTCCCGGGACGAACGTCGAAACCGTTCTGAGGACGTTGGCCGAGGACCATCGGCCGATCGATCGCCGCCTGATCGCCCGCCGGCTCGCCGAGTGCTTCCTCGATCAGGTCTTCGAGCTCGGCGTGTTCCACGCCGATCCGCACCCGGGCAACGTCCTCGTACACCCGCCTGCCACCCTGGGCCTGGTGGACTTCGGCCAGGTCGGCAGGATCACGCACGAGTTCATGACGGAGCTGATTGCGCTGCTCTACTCCGTGGTCCACGGCGAGATGGACGTCGCCGTGGAGACCTTCGCGGACATGGGCGCCATCGGCCGCGATACCGACCGCCGCAGCCTGCACCGGGCGCTGCTGATCCTGCACGACAAATACTACGGGCTCCCCATCAAGCGCCTGAACGTCACGAAGCTGCTCGAAGAGTACTCGGACATCATGCGGCGGCACGATGTCGTCCTGCCACGTGACGTCGCCCTGCTCATCAAGGCCACCGGCACGGTGGGCGCCCTGGCCGCACAGCTCGACCCCGAGCTGAACCTCTTCGAGCTGCTGGGGCCGCGCGTCGACCGGGCGATGAAGAAGCGGTTCGATCCGGCCGAGGTGACCCGCGCGACGAGCCGGGTCGCATGGGACGTGCTCAGCATCCTGCGCCGGGCCCCCGGTCAGGTTCGCGGCCTGTTGCGCAGGCTCTCGACGACCGGATGGGAGCTGCATGTACGCCATGAAAACATTGACCGTCTGGTCAGGGAGCTGGACCGTTCGAGCAACCGCCTCGCGTTCTCCGTCGTCATCGGAGCCATCATCATCGGCAGCTCGGTCGTCTTCAGCGCCAACACGCAGATGGCCCTGTTTGGCATCAAGATCCAGTACTTCGGTGTCGTCGGATATCTCGTGGCGGGGATCCTCGGGCTCGGGTTGGCGTGGGCCATTTTCCGAAGCGGCCGACTGCATTGACCGCTGTGCGTTGGCGTGGGGACCGTGAAGGACACCGAAGGGTCGGGCGACGGCGCCGACCGGACTGCGCCGCAGTCCGAGATCGAAGCCCCACTTCCAATAATGTCGAACCCTTGCGCGGTGCCGATGCCGTATCGCCATTGAATCCGGCACAGGCAGACGTTAAGATGGGGCTTCGGTCGGGATCGAGTGACTGCCCCGCGCAGCGGCAGCAGGTTCAGGGGAATGAGGGCCATGCATCGAACGTCCATCATGACGGCGATTCTTTGCGCCTTATCGTCCGCGGCGCCGCGCGCCGCCGGCGCCAAGACGGTTTTCTGGACCGACACGAATAACCGGACCGTGAACCGGGCGGAGGTTGACGGCACCGGTACCCGAGTCCTCGCCGAGCTGCCGGACGTCCCGACCGCGATCGCAACCGACATACCCAACCAACGGCTCTTCTGGTCGCGCTTCGGTGGGGCCGAGCCCGCGGCCGTGCAGTTTGCCGACCTCGATGGCGGCTGTATCGGAAACCTGCTTACCGTGCCCCTCGGCGAGGGCAACGCCCACGGCGTGGCGGTGCTGGGCAGCTATATCTACTGGGGCAAGTACTCGGGCGGAGTCTGGCAGTCCCACATCACCGGGACGCAGGTGAAGGAACTGGTGGGGCCGGGCCAGGGCGCGGCACTCGGCGACATCGAGGTCGATGTCGCCACCAGCAAGCTCTATTGGACGAACTATCTGCCGCAGGCAACGGCCATCATCCAACGTGCGAACGTCGACGGAACCGATGTCGAGGATGTCGTACCCACTGCTACCGGCGCCGCGGGACTGGGTCTGGCGATCGATCCCCTCGCCGGGAAGATCTACTGGGTCGAGGACGACATGCAGCGCATCCGCCGGGCCGACCTCGACGGCGGCAACGTGGAACTCGTGCTGTCGTGGCCCGGGGTGATCGACGTGGCGATCGACGCGGCCTCCGGGCGGATCTACTGGAGCGACGGCGACCTGTGGCGCGCCGACCTCGGCACGTTGCTTCCCGAGTTGGTCCTCAGCGACGGGGGAGTTGAGTGGATCGCGCTTTGGCCCGGAGAGCAGCGTGCGTCCGCGGCGGTCCCCATGAACAAGTTCCTCGCCCTCCCGACGGACTACGCCGGAGCGGGGCCGCAGGGGGTGCGCGTGAAGATGACCACGATGTACAACGTCGATCCCGACCATCCCGATGCCGTTCCCTGCCCGCCGCGAACTGCCGACCTGAACGACCTCACCGTGTTCGAGGGGGAATACCGGTGGGTCGGACCGCCGAACGAGTTTCCCGACGCGACCGTGCCCACGCCGACGACGCTGAACTTCGTGGCAGGCAAGTTGCAGTGCTGCCCGCATTACGCCGATTGGCGCAGCTCCGCGTTGACCGCCGCATTCGCAGGAGAGACGGGGGTGACCGGTGATCCGGACGCCACCTATCTGTACCTGTACGGCGCAGAGGTCCTGCCGTGCTCGGCGTACGAGGTGCAGTTCATCGACGGCGGTTGCCCCATCGACGATGAGGAATGCTACTCCGAGCCGATCAAGCTTCGCACCACCCGATGGGGCAACGTGGTTCGCCCCTTCTACGGCGCCGGCAGCCCGCAGCCCAACTTCTGGGACATCGTCGGAGTCGTCAACCGATACCGGTACTCGGCGTCGAGCTGCACGGTCCCCTCGAAGGTCCAGTGCCTGCTGCGGGCCAACAGCGCCCCACCGGACACGCAGATGAACTTCGTTGACATCGGCCATGTCGTCCAGGGCTACAAGCGAATCCCGTACAAGCAACCCGGACCCACGCCCTGCGGGCCCTGTGAATGAGCCTCCCGGGGGCCTCCGCCCTGGACCGGCGAGGTGGGGCCCTGTCCGACCCCGATGACGGCAACAGCCGGCAATATTTCACCGGGACCAGCGAATCAGAATCAGCGTAACGGCCGGGCGGACCCGCGTCGTTGCGCGGTTGTCGCTGTCGAGGATCAGTGTCATGGAGATCCTGGCTGGAAGCGTATGGCCGCGGCTGCTCGACCCCCCCGTTCTGTGGGGCGCCGTCGTCCTTGTGGTCGCGGGCATCGCGATCATCGCCCCGCACTGGAGCCGGACCCGGCGGAGCGGCGAGGTCACGCGTTTGACCCATCGTATGCTGGAGAGGGGCTATACGGCCGACGAGATCGAGCGGGTGCTGCGGGCCGGGCTGCCGGATCACGCGGCGGAGGCATCGGATCAGCAGAAACCGTTCATTCGGCCGCAGGCGGCATCACGACCTCCTTCGCCGGAGTGACCCTCGGCGGCCATGCACGCGCGGCGACGCCTGCCCCCATCCGGTGCCCGCCGGTCGAGCCGCTTCTCCGTCCCTGACACGCCTGACGGTTTTTTACCGCTCCGCCCCACCGGCCGAAGAGAGACTATCCGCCACCGAACGAAGGGCTTATAGACGTGGCGGGCGATTCTAATCGCAACCGCGTCGATTGCGGGGTAGACTTAAGGTCAGGCAGTGGTTTCGCCGGGCGCACACCTAGGGCGCGACGGCGGGATCGACGCAAGGGCGCCTCATGCTCACGGCCATCGGACAATACGTCGGCGCGAAGGTGATCACCGCGGTCCTGTTCGTGTCGAGCGCGCTGACCGTCATCTGGTTCTGGCGTAACCCCGAACAGTTGCAGGCGATCTGGCAGGTCGTCAAGTATGCGATGGTGTGGCTCGGAGTCGTGTTGGTGGTGCCGTGGGCCGGCTTCTTCGTCACCCGCTGGGTCGTATCCCTGGAATCCAACGCCGCCACCGGGTTGATGCTCCTGGGCTACGTGGTCGCCGATGCGGTGGTCGCCTTCGTCCTGATCGGGCGCGTCGTGGGCCTCGGCGGACTTACATGGATGGTGCTTTTGCTTGGCTTCCTGTCCGCGGGCGTTTATAATTACCTGGTCTGCGAGTTTCAGGCCAGTCGCTTGGAGGACGTGTAGCCGCACGGACCGTCAAAGGAGCGGGACATGCCGCTTGCAGAGGGTGACCGAATCAGCAATTACCTGCTCGAGGCCAAGGTCGGCGCGGGCAGCTTCGGGGAAGTGTGGCGGGCACGCCACCACGTCTTCGGCGATATCGTCGCGATCAAGATCCCCACCGACCGCGAGTTCGTCCGCAACCTCCAGCGCGAGGGCGTCGCCGTCCACGGGCTCAGGCATCCGAACATCGTGCGCGTGCTCGACCTCGATCCCTACGGCGACCCGCCCTACATGATCATGGAGTACATCGACGGACCCTCCCTGCGCGAGGCGATCGACCGCCACCGGCCGCAGTTCCCGGTCGAATCCGCTGTAGCGGTTCTCCGCGGGATCATGCGAGCGCTCTCCGTGGCCCACGAGGCCGGACTCGTGCATCGTGATATCAAACCCGAGAACATCCTGCTCAACCATCCTATCGAGAAGATGGAAACGATCACGGAGCGGGCGGTGAGAATCACCGATTTCGGCCTCGGACGGGTCGGTGGCGCGATGGCCGAGGCCATCATGCAGAGTGGGAGCGTGACGACCCAGGACGGGCGGAGCATCACCGGAACGATCGCCTACATGTCGCCGGAGCAGAAGGAAGGCCTTGACATCGACGCTCGCAGCGATCTGTACTCCTGCGCCATCGTGTTCCACGAAATGCTGACCGGCGACCGGCCGCAAGGGGGGGACGTGCCCAGCACGTTCCGGCCCGAGGTGCCCGCCACCCTCGACGAGGTCTTTCGCCGCTGCTACACGCGATGGGACCGGCGGTTCGCGTCCGCGTCCGAGGTGTTGGCGGCCCTGGCCGGCTTCGGCGACGTGCGCGGGGCCCCGTTTCCCCCGCCGCCCGCCGCCTGCGGCACGGGCCTCTGTTGTCCGGCCTGTCACGCCGGGGTCCAGCGGTCCGACAACTTCTGCATTACCTGCGGGCACCAACTCGTGGCATCGGTGCCGCGCTGCCGACAGTGCGGAGAGTTCGTGCAGGCGAGTGATCGCTATTGCATCAAGTGCGGAAAGAGCCTGACGGTTTTGATCTGAGTCGAAGGCGCAGGCGTGTGGCCTGCGCGAGAGGTGGTTGCCATGCACGGCGAGATACTGCTGGTCGTACTGATCCTCACGATCGGGTGCGCAGCGTTCTTCTTCAGCATGGTCTACGTGCTCGGCCGGGTCATCGCGTTTCTGGTGCGCGGCTTCGTCGGCCTGTTTCGGCCGCGCTTTGCGGCGGGCCGCCGGCGGTTCGCCCCCGGCGGCGGACCGGTTCGGGTCTGCCCGCGTGAGCAATGCCGCAAGATCGAGGGTCGCCCGGCACGGTTCTGCGGCCAGTGCGGCGCACGGTTGTCCGAGGCGCCCGACTATGTACCCTTTTAGGCATTTCGCGCCGGCCGAATCCGCTGTAACTTCGGAACCTTGATGTCGATCGACGCCGCCAAAGCGCTGCAATACGAGACCGAGTTCCTCTCGCGCGTCGGCGCCAACTTCGAGGCGGCCAAAGGGGTCCACTTTCGCGGCTCGATCTGGCAGCCGGGGCGGGACGACGAAGAGGAACGGCTTCGCGCGCTTTTGGCGTCGAACCGCATTTACGACCGGGAGCTGCTCAAGGCACTGCCCGCCAACCGGCGGATCATTCTCCGCGGGTTCGAGCGCTGGCTGGGTCTCTGGAAGCGCCCGACCGGTATGGCCATCGCGTCGGTGCTTTCACCGTTGAGCCACTACGTGGCACCGAAAGGCGGCGATACGCCGCCGGTCGCGCTGGGCGAGCTCATGGATCACGTCCGCGGCCTGGTCCGCGATCCGCGCATCCCGCACGTGATCGGAGTGTGCAGCCCGAGCGGGTTCACGGACGAGGCGAAACGCGCCAAGCTCGGCGTGCCCAACGCCACCGTCATCCTTATCGAGCCCGACGGCCTCGGCGGCTGGCGAACGTCGGCGACGGAGGACGGTGTGGACGACCGGGTGCTCAAAATATTCGATCCGGAGGGCACGAAGCAAAAAGTGGAGCGCGTGCGCCGGGTCATCGAGCAGAGCAGCGCCGAGCTGCTCACCGGCGGGCTGAGCGTCTCGGCCGTCGCCGAACGATCGGGGCAGCCACAGGAGGTCGTTCGCCAGGCGTTTACCGAAGTGGCCGGTGCGGATCCCGAGCTGCGCTTGACCCGGCACGAGAAAGAGTTCCTACTGTACCGAGGTGCACCGGTGTCATCGCGAGAGAAGACATCCAAGAGCGTCATCGACCGGATCCGGCAGTTGTTCTCCAGCGAGGGCGACGAGGTCGAGAAAATCAACCTGCTGGCCGAGCGGCGTGCCGCCCTGGCCCGGCGGCGCGACCGCATCTATGAGGACATCTCCCGCCTGGAACAGAAAGAGGCGCAGCTCCTGGACGAGGGCAAGGCCGCCAAGTCGCAGGTCCCGCGCCGGCGGATCGCCGCCCAGCTCGCTCAACTGCGCAAGGACATCGCCCGGCAGAACACCACCGCGGCGATGCTCAACCAGCAGATCAACATCATCAGCACCGACATCCACAACCTGACGCTGATCCAGCAGGGGCAGATGGCCAGGCTCCCCGACACACACGAGCTCACCGAAAACGCCGTCAAGGCGGAGGAGATGCTCGAGACGCTCAAGGCCGACGCCGACCTGGTCGGCGGGCTGGAGACGGGAATCGAGGCGACCCTGGTCAGCGCCGACGAGCAGGCCATTCTCAAGGAGTTCGAGGAGGCGGACCGGGCCAAGGCGCCCCAGAAACAGCCGGCCCGGGCCGAGGATGTTCCCTCCGCGCCCGAACCGCTGGCGACGCGCGCCCCCCATCCGGAAAGGGAACACCCGGAGCCGGCCGGCCGAGAGGCCGAACCGTTAGAGCCTGACGAGCCGGACGAACGCGGCCGGGCCCGCCGGGCCGAGCCGTCGTAGCCGTTTCTCGTGGGAGGGTCCACCAAAAGTGTGGCACCGGTCTTCAAGCGGTGCGAGCACGGGATGTCTCCTGATCTGTAGCCGTCAAGCAGAACATCCGACGCGGTGTCCGTCGTGAAGAGACGATTGTGTTCGGACGAAACATAAAACCCCTGGCACTGTTCGACTGGCTGACCAAGCGGAAGAAGCGCCTGTCGCAGATGACCCGCTCCGAGCTGCGCCGCCAGGAGCTGCTCTTGGAGAAGGAGCGCACCCGCCTGCTCAACCGGATGACCAGGATCGCCACGGACAAGCAGAAGCTGTTCGACCAGGGCGTGGGCGAGCGGGTGCCCGAGGTGCGCAAGATGCTCGCCCAGGAGTTCGAGCTCAAAACGACCGAGCAGCTCATGCTCGCCCGCCAGCTCAACATCCGCAGCAAGGAGATGATGACCGTCTCCCGCCTCCGCATGCTCCGCGAAAGTGCCGACCGGATGGGCACGGGCACGTCACTCGGACGGATCAGCGAGGCCGACATCCTCAAGCTCGGCCGGCTCATCGAGTCCGACTCCATCCGCGCGGAGGTCTATCAGGAGAAGCTCGACGAGATTCTCTCCGTCGGGGCCGAGGTGGACCAGGGAGCGGCCGCCATCAGCCGGGCCGGCCAAGGGGTCATGGACGTGTGGGAGAAGATGGACCGCGGAGCGATCGCCGACGCGCAGGAGGGCTTCGACGAAGCCGACCGCTCGGTGCGCGAGAAACAGGCCGCCGCGGAGTAGCGGAGGCTTCGCCCGCCGCGGCAAGCGTACGGCGGGCCACGCCCACAACGAAAGGGACGCAGGGACGAAGGGACGGGCGAAGGGACGAAGATAGGGGAGGGACAAAGCTGCTCTTTGCCCCTACGGAAGAAAGTCGGGCCGTGCCCGCCGCAACAACCGGAATGACCGTGACTGACTACTATAGACCGCTGCGAAGAAGCGTCGCCAACCGCCAGATCGCCGGTGTGTGCGGCGGATTGGCCGAGTATTTCGGGATCGATCCGACGGCCGTTCGTGTGGGCTACGTGCTGCTGTCGATCTTCTCGGCCGCCTTCCCCGGGATCGTGGTGTACCTGATCCTCTGGTTCCTGATCCCGGAGCGGGAATACTACTGAGATTGCCAATTGCCGATTTCCGATTGCCAGCTCGGACGGCGATATGGCTATCTGTTGGCGGGCCGCGTTGGACCGCGGCATGCCACGAACCAGCAACGACGGTGGGCACAGCCCACTACTCAGTGCAATCGGCAATTGGAAATCGGAAATCGGCAATCCAATCATGGCACTATTCAAATCAGATGAAGAGCGTCGCGTCGAGCGGGATATCAAGATCCGCCAGGGTATCCGGCGGATCGAGAAGGCCATTCGCGAGCAGGGCAAGTTCCAGGACGAGTTCATACGCAACGCCCAGCAGGCCAAGAAGATCGGCGACACGAGTCAATACGCTTTCATCCGCAACTCGCTCAAGAAAACGGCGACCATCCGCAAGATGCTCGAGCGGCAGCTCCTCGCCGTGAAAAACGCCATGATCATCAAGCGCCAGGCCGAGGCCTCAGCCGACTTCGCCGGGAGCATGGCGATCATGGCCACCGAGATCGGCCGGCTCTTCGGCGAGACCGACCTGGTCAAGACCCAGGCCGACTGGGAGCGGGCCATGGTCCAGTCCCAGACTATGGAGGAGCGGATGAGCATGTTCCTCGATACCGTCGAGGACATCGCCCAGCAGGACGTCGAGGTCTCCGCGGCCGGCGAGACCGTCTCCGACGAGGAGATCGACCGCCTCATTGACGCCGAAGCCGAGGCCGAGCACCAGCAGGAGCTCGACAAACTAGCCGGCCTCCGCGCCGAGCTGGACTCGCTGAAGCGCGAAGGCGAAAAGCAGAGGTAGGGTGGGCCATGCCCACGATTCCGCACCCCGACCGTGCGGGAGTGGGCAAGATGGGCGAGCGTAGGGTGGGCCATGCCCACCATTGATTGGGCGGATACGTGATGGTCGCCATGAACGAAGTCATCGAGCTCTCGCAACGGATCGCGGAGGCGTTCGATCCGGACAAGATCATCCTCTTCGGCTCCCACGCCTACGGCACGCCGAAGGAATACTCCGACGTGGATTTGCTGGTCATCATGCGGTTTGAGGGCAAGGGATTCCGCAAGTCGCTCGAAATCCTCAATCGCCTCGATCCGCAGTTTTCGGTGGATGTCGTGGTGCGGCGGCCCGACGACGCTTCGCGGCGGTACGCCGAGTGTGATCCGCTGATCCGAGACGCATTCGACAGAGGGACCGTACTCTATGAACGGAACGGTTAGGGAATGGATCGACAAGGCGGAGGGCGATTACCGGACCGCGCATCGGGAGTTTCAAGCCCCCGAGGCACCGAACTACGACGCGGTTTGCTTCCACGCGCAGCAGGCCGTCGAGAAACTCATGAAGGCGGTCTTGATTCACCACGCGGTTGTCCCGCCGCGGATCCACAACCTGGAACGCTTGCATGAGTTGTTGCTGGAGGCGTGTCCGACCGTCGCGCTCGACGTCGAGGGACTCCGTCTCTTGACGAACGCAGGGATGGCGACGCGCTATCCCGGGGAGGAGGCCGACCGCGACGATGCCGCGCAGGCGCTGGCGATGTGCGAGCGCGTTCGCCACGAGCTTCTCGGGCTCTTTCAGAAAACAAACGAGGAGCGAGCGTAACCTGGGCCGTGCCCAGTACTGATCGGACGGATACGTCATGGTCGCGATGAACGAAATCACCGAGCTGTCACGGCGGATCGCGGAGGCGTTCGACCCGGACAGGATCATCCTCTTCGGCTCCCACGCCTACGGCGCGCCGAAGGAACACTCCGACGTGGACCTGCTGGTGATCATGCGGTTCGAGGGAAGCGGGCTGCGGAAGTCCGTCGAGATACTCACACGTGTATCGCCCACGTTCCCGATCGACCTCATCGCCCGCCGCCCGGACGACACCGAGCGACGCCACGGCGAGTGCGACCCGCTCATCCGCGAAGCGTTTAACCGCGGGAAGCTGTTATACGAGAGGCACGCCGAATCATGAAGGTCACACCCAGCGGGAAATCTCCGGAGACGGATTCAGAGAAACTGTTCGCTGCGTATCTGGATACGCACAAATACGACGGGTGGCTGTTCGAGCCGAACATCGACGGATGCTCTCAACACCCTGACTTTGTAATCCCGTTTGATGAGCAGTCGCTGCTGTTCGAGGTTAAGGAGCGAAGGCGAAAGGGCGGGGAGCCCACGTTCGCCTCGATCAATCCGATGGCCGGCATCCGTGAGGAAATCGGAGAGGCGCGGCGGAAGTTCAAAGAACTCAAGAGCTTCTCCTGCTCCCTCGTGATCTACAACGCGGGCGACATTGACACTCTCTTGAAACCCGAATTCGTATTCGGCGCGATGCTCGGCGAGCCTGGGTTCTCGCTTGATTTCGATCCGGTTCGTGGCGTGTTGCGTCCTGATACGGCGCAAAACGTCTTTCTACCTCGCGGTGGAAAGATGATCCGGAGTTACAGCACGGGCGAGATGTGGAACACCACGATCAACGCAGTCATTATTCTGGAGCACAGCACGCTCACGAATGTCGACTTCGATCGCACAGTAGACGACGCAATTGTAGCCGAAACGCAGTTGCGCGGTCGTATGCTTACAGAGCGCGAGCGCGCCACCATCGCGGTGAGAACCTGGCTTCAACACCGACCCGACTACCGGAAAGTACCGCGCGTTTGCGTATGTGAAAACCCTGGAGCTAGAAATCCACTGACGCCGGCGCTCTTTCAAGAAGAATATGACGAGCGGTGGGCGATCGTTGGACGCAAGCTCCAACAGACCTTTTGCGGCAGCCGAGTTGCGGAGCTGGTTGACCACGGCGCACAGGCCAGACGTCCCGGTCACGGCAGGCAACTCACGGCGGGACCGGCATCCTCCTCCTAACCGAGGACCCGGTCGGACGATGCTTTTCGTGACGGAGGTTGACAACCGCACTCTCGGGCACCCGGCCCGCAAGCGGCCTCGCCGCGAATGGGCGAGTACATCCTGGACTTCCACTGCGAAGGGGCCGTTTTCGAGGCGACGCCGCAAGATGACACAGGGACCAATTTGGAGATACGCCAATGATGCGAATGGTTATCTGTATTTGTGGTTGTACGGGAGATTGTCCCGACTGTAGTTGAATTTGAGCGGTTCTCCGGTTTTCTTCATCAGCCATTTCCGATCAAGCTATGCGGCCTTGGATCCTTCGGCAATCG
>Ga0326597_10002598_pt1 | contig 26823 bp, 29 predicted proteins | sample RVTome_12_FD_203789 | JGI IMG/M metagenome (GOLD analysis project Ga0326597, IMG submission 203789) | Soil microbial communities from uranium-contaminated site in the Upper Colorado River Basin, Wyoming, United States - RVT100D185 | ecosystem: Environmental > Terrestrial > Soil > Contaminated >... | reverse complement strand
AGGCAAATGCTTTATCATTTCCGCGCTCACCGGCGAGGGCTGCCGCGAGCTCGCATTCGCGGTGATGGGTCATCTGGAACAGGATTCAGGATCCAGGAGTCAGGATTCGGAGAAAACGCGACGCAAGAAAAGTCCCCTGAATCCCGAATCCTGAACCCCGAATCCTATGTCGTCCGTCCTCGAGAAAGCCAAACGCATCGTCGTCAAGGTCGGCTCGAGCCTCGTCACCAACGAGGGCCGGGGGCTCGATCTCGCCGCGCTCACACGCTGGGCCGGGCAGATCGCCGAGCTGAGGCAGATGGGGCGCGAGGTGGTGCTGGTCTCGAGCGGGGCGATCGCGTCGGGCATGCAGCGCCTCGGATGGAAAAAGCGTCCGCACGCCCTGCACGAGTTGCAGGCGGCGGCCGCGATCGGCCAGATGGGGCTGATCCAGGTCTACGAATCGTGCTTCCGCAAGCACGACCTGCTGACCTCGCAGATCCTGCTCACGCACGAGGACCTTGCCGACCGCAGGCGCTATCTCAACGCCCGCTCCACCTTGCGCACCCTGCTCGGGCTGGGCGTGATCCCCATCATCAATGAGAACGACACGGTCGCAAGCGACGAAATCCGCTTCGGGGACAACGACACGCTGGGGGCGCTGGTGACCAACCTGATCGAGGCCGACGCGCTGGTTATCCTCACCGACCAGGACGGCCTCTATGACCGGGATCCGCGCCGGGGCGGCACGGCAAACCTGATCAGGGAGGGGCGCGCGGGCGACCCCGCCCTGGAAGCAATGGCGGGCGGCACCGGCAGCTCCATCGCGCTCGGCGGCATGCTTACCAAGGTGCTCGCCGCCAAGCGCGCGGCGCGCAGCGGCGCGCATACCGTGATCGCGTCCGGGCGCGAAGACGATGTCCTGCCGCGCCTCGCGCGCGGGGAGCTCATCGGCACGCAGCTCGTCGCGGAGCGCGCGACGCTCGCGGCCCGCAAGCAGTGGCTCGCCGACCATCTGCAGGTGCGGGGAAGCCTGGTGCTCGACGCCGGTGCGGCGAAAGCGCTCACCGTGCACGGCAAGAGCCTGCTGCCGATCGGCGTGTTCGAGGTCACCGGGGAGTTCGACCGCGGCGAGGCGGTGAGCTGCCTCGACGAGTCACGGCGCGAGATCGCGCGCGGGCTCGTCAACTACAGCGCGGCGGAGACGCGCCGCATTTTGCGCGCGCCCACGAGCGAGATCGAGGCGAGGCTCGGCTACGTGGACGAACCCGAGCTCATCCATCGCGATAATCTGGTCTTGCTGCGATGAGTCGCGGCCACGGCGGAACGCGAAGTGCAGTAACCGGTGACTTGCAACAACCCATCAACATGATCAGGAGAACATGATGCGCACCATCGCGACTTCGTTGCTGGCCGCAATAGTCCTTTCAGGTATCGCCCACGCTGCCGCGCCCAACATGAAAGAAGGCCTCTGGGAAATCACCGTCAGGATGGAAATACCGGGCATGCCGGGGGGCATGCCGCCGCAAGTCATGCAGCAGTGCTTCACCAGGAAAGACCTCGAAGACCCGCGCAGGACCGTGCCCAGCGGCGGCCCCGGGGACAGCAACTGCCAGATGACCGATTACAAGATGCAGGGCAACACTGCGACCTGGAACATGGCCTGCAAGGGCGAGGGCGCGATGACCGGCAGCGGCAGTATCACCTACAGCGGCACCTCTTATGCGGGCACCAACCGCATGACTATGACAGAGGGCGGCAGTAGCCAGACCATGACGATGCACTACTCCGGCCGGCACCTGGGGGCGTGCCGGTAACCCTGAGCAATGCGGGGGGGTGCGCCTGTTACCCGCCGCCGACTGGAGGGCTGTTGCGGAGTAACCGGAGCACTTCCCTGACGCTCCCGTGCGGCTGCTTGCCCGAGCAGAAGAATTCCGCGTAGAGCACGCTGTGGTGGCGGTTGACGTCCTGGCTCTCGATGCGGCGCCACTGCGGATTGCGCGCCCGCACCCAGTTGCCGTCCACCCGTCCCACAGCGTAGTACTTCTGCTGGCGCAACTCGCACCGGATGCCCTCGAAGGTGACATTGGTGGCCCCGCCGGCCGCCTTGATCACCAGCGTATAGCGCACCACCCCGTCCTCGCCGACCGACAGTGCCCGGGCGTCGACGTAGAAGCGGTGCGGGCTCGCCCCGCCCGCTTCGAACGGTACCAGGTCCCCGCTCGTGGGATAGGAGGGAATCCTGGCTTCGAGCTCCTTCCAGGGTTTGCGGTCCGCGTCGAAATCGGCGTCCCATTCGCGCCACTGCGCCGGCGCCGGGGCAGCGGACGCGGCAAGCACGGCAGCGACGATCAGCGCGCTTCCAGACTGTCGGACTTGACGCTTCGACGGACTGCTTCCTGCCTCAGGAGTTTGGCGAGACAAACCCCTACGCGCTCCTAACTTGCATAAATGTAGTCGCGCGTCCCCGGCAACTCGAGCGCGCCGCCGGCCAGCGGCTTGCCCGCCAGCACCTGGTAGACCGACAACCAGCCGCGCTCGAAGCCGTGCGCCGAGCCAGCCATGTAGATGCGCCAGATGCGGTAGAGCCTCTCGCCCACGGCCGCAACCGCCGCGGCGCGGTTCGCTTCCAAGCGCTCCACCCAGTGCCATAGCGTTCTCGCGTAATGCGACCGCAGGCTTTCCACGTCCCAGCATTCGAGGCCGTGCGCGGACATTTCCTCCATCGCCACCGAGATGTGGGTGAGCTCTCCGCCCGGAAACACGTAGCGGTCGATGAATTCGCCGATGTCGCTGCCCAGCTCGCGCAGCTTGGGGGCGCCGAGATTGATGCCATGGTTCAGCACCAGCCCCCCCGGCCGCAACAGGCGGGCGATCTTGCCGAAGTACGCCCCAAGATTGGCGCGCCCCACGTGCTCGAACATGCCGACGCTCGCGATCTTGTCGAACGATCGCTCCTCCGGCACGTCGCGGTAATCGAGCAGCCGCACCTCGCAGCGCCCTTCCAGCCCCAGCTCCCGGATCCGGGCCTGCGCGTAGTCGTGCTGGTTGCGGCTCAATGTAATGCCGAGCGCCTGTGCGCCATAGCGCTCGGCCGCCCACATGACCAGCGCGCCCCAGCCGCAGCCGATGTCGAGGAAGCGCTCGCCCGTCGCCAGCCTCAGCTTGCGGCAAATATGGTCGAGCTTCTGCTCCTGCGCGATATCCAGCGTGTCATCGGCACGGCGGTAGTAGGCGCAGGAGTAGACGCGCCGCGGGTCGAGCCAGAGGCTGAAAAAGTCATCGCCGACGTCGTAGTGGCTGCGGATCGCCTTGCGGTCGAACAGCGGTGTATGCCGCGCCCAGCCCGCCAGCCGCCGCACCGGAAGGGTTACGCCGTCAGTCGCTCCCGCCAGCGCGGTACCCAGGCTGACCACCTCCCGAATGGGCCCGTCGACGTCGATCTGCTCCTCGACATAGCGCGTCGCGAGCCCACCGGCGGTGGGATGCCCGAGCGTTGCCAGTGCCAGCGGATGCCTCACGGTAATCGTCACCTGGGGCCGTGGCGCCCCGGCGCTCGCGCCGTTCCACAGCCTCACGGCGACCGGCAGACCGCTTTCCTCGATGCGCTGGCCGAGCCTTGCCAGTAAACGCGAGTTCTGCATACGCCAAGCCAGAATAGCACAAGCTCCGCGGACCAGGACGCCCGCCGCGCGCGTCGGTCCGGGGGTTAGCCGGAAAGATCGTTGACGAGGGAAGAGCGCACCGCCGGATCGACGGCGCTGACCGCGGCGCTGTAGGCAGGATGATCGACGCCCACCGCAAGCGCAGCGCCCCTCCTAAGCGCCTGCACCATGGCGGGATCGAGCTCGAAGCGCAGAAAATGCACCGCGGAAGTCTTCTCCGCGTTGTCACGCTCGAGGTCCTCGTCGGCGATGGCATAGACCCGGGCCTGGCCCGCGACCTGCACCCAGACCCGGTCTTCGATGCCGATCAGCCGGGCGAGCATCCGGTGGCGCTCGTCGACGTCCGGGTACTCGATCATCAGCGTCGCCTTCCAGTTGGCTCCGTCGGGTATAAGCGGATTGTAGGCGTCAAGCTCGCCCTGGACGCCCGCATCCTCGAATACCCGCTCGACGCGCAGCATTTCCTGGATCTGGTAGCGGATCGTCAGCTCGTCCTCGAAGATGAGCGTCACGTGCCCGCCCAGCTGCAGGGTGCGGTTTTTCTTGTGGGCCATCACCTGGGCGCGAAACTGCGGCCGCGCCCTGGCATAGGCCTCCAGCGTCATCAGGCTGTCGCGGGTGATTTGTGGCATGACTTTCCTTCGGAAATAACGCGGAACGATAAGCGCGGAACGCGGAACTGAAGCTACGCGTTCATCATTCATCGTTCATCGTTCATCGCTCAAAGACCGTAGGCGATACGAATCAACGTGAGCGGATGCTGCTTCCGCGCGCTGGTTTCGCCCATCCCCTGCAGGATATGGCGGCCGGCGATGGCGCAGTCGGAGCTCACGTAATCGGGTCCCGGCTCCGCCATCTGGCGAAACACCGGGCGGCCGATCTTCATCGAGTTCTCGAAGTACTCCGCCTTGACGCCCCAGGTGCCATCATGGCCGGCACACCGTTCCACGGTGGAGACCCGGGTACCGGGAATCATCTCGAGCAGCTCGCGTGTCTTCTGCCCGATATTCTGCACGCGCAGATGGCACGGCACGTGATAGGAGACCTTGCCCAGCGGCTGCCTGAAATCGGTCTTGAGCAGGCCGTCCTTGTGGCGAGCCACGAGGTACTCGAAGGGGTCGAACATCGCTTCCGCGACCGCCTTCACGTCCGGATCATCGGGGAACATCAGCGGCAGCTCCTGCTTGAACATCAGCGTGCACGACGGCACCGCGGTAAGGATCGCGTAACCCTCGCGCGCGAGCCGCGCAAGCACGGGAGCGTTGGCCTCCTTGCTGCGCGCCACCGCTTCGAGATCGCCCAGCTCGAGCTTGGGCATGCCGCAACAGGCTTCCTTCTCGACCAGGGTCGCCGGAATCTCATTATGCGCGAGCACCTTCAGCAGATCGTGGCCGATGCCGGGCTCGTTATAGTTCACATAGCATGTGGAGAAGACGGCGACCTTGCCCGGCGTATTCTTCCCGTCGCGCGCCGGGAACGCTGGGTTGGCCCGGGCGCTGCCGCGGAACTTCGTGCTGGCATACTCCGGCAGAATCCGGTCCTTGTGCACGCCCAGCGTCTTCTCCATGACGCCGCGCACGGCCCCCGATCTGTTGGCCGCATTGACGAATTGCACCACCACCGGGATGGTTGCGAGCCGGCCCATGGCGTCGGTGCTGGAGAGCAGCTTGTCACGAAACCTCGCGCCCCCCTTGCGGAATTTCACCGCCTTGGCACGCAGCATGAGGTGCGGAAAATCCACATTCCACGGGTGCGGCGGCACGTACGGGCACTTGGTCATGTAGCACATGTCGCACAGATAACACTGGTCGACGACCTTGCCGTAGTCCTGCTTGGCCACGCCGTCCACCTCCAGGGTTGGGCTCCCGTCCACCAGATCGAACAGGGTCGGGAACGCAGTACATAGATTCACGCAGCGGCGGCAGCCGTGGCAGATCTCGAAGATACGTTCGAGCTCCTTGTCGAGCTGCGCCTCGTCGTAGAAACCCGCGGATTTCCAGTCGAGCGGATGCCGGGTGGGAGCCTCCAGGCTCCCTTCACGGACGGTCATGTGGCGACCTTGAGGGATCAGGGATGAGGGACGAGGGATGAGGGATGAAAAAAGCGGAAGGCGAATCCCCGCCTTCCGCCCTGATTCTTCCACCTTCGATCAGTCGGCCAGCGCGTCGAGCGCCTTCTGGAAGCGGTTGGCGTGCGAACGCTCCGCCTTGGCCAGCGTTTCGAACCAGTCGGCGATCTCGGTAAAGCCCTCGGAACGCGCCATCTTGGCCATGCCCGGGTACATGTCGGTGTACTCGTGGGTCTCGCCCGCTATCGCCGCCTTCAGGTTGTCGCGCGTCTTGCCGATCGGGAGGTTGGTCGCGGGGTCGCCACAGGCTTCCAGGTACTCCAGGTGACCGTGGGCGTGCCCGGTTTCGCCTTCAGCCGTGGAACGAAATACGGCCGAGACGTCATTCTGGCCTTCGACATCGGCTTTCGCAGCGAAATACAGATAGCGCCGGTTCGCCTGCGATTCGCCTGCGAACGCGTCTTTCAGGTTGGTATGCGTCTTGGATCCCTTGAGTTGCATGGTTAACTCCTTTAAATCAATTGTTTGAATTGGCAATGCCCGCCTCGAGCGAGCACCCACTCACCGCTGCTGCTGGTGCCGGGATTAGACTAAGTCTAATCTGTTTACCGAGTATAAACAGCATCCCCGACAGCTGTCAACAACCGCGGCCAGCCACTGCCGGAAAGGGTTTGAAGAACTGTCGAGATGGCGTTACCAGAACAATCTGCGCCTGGTTTCGCCCTTCGGTCTTGATATGAATCAACCAAGACCAAACGGCTCGCTTGAATCCCTCGTCGCCTGCGCACAGGCGGTTGAACGCGAGGCGCTCAGCGCGCCAGCATCGACTCGATTTCCGAGAACGTGCGGGCGACTTCGCTGGTCTGGATCGTGACCCCGAGCTGGCGCGCGACCTGGGTGGCCGAAAACAACCCGCGCACCAGCTGCCGGCCCCGGGCATCACGCTCCACCACTACGGCATGCTGGCGCCCCGTTTTCTTCAAAGTGGCCACAACGTGCCCGACCTTCGCCGCGCGCACGTCAGCCATCTCGAGCACCTCGAGTTTCTCCTGCGGCGTCATGACGTCGCGCACCAGTACCTCCTGCCGCCGCAGGCCGCGCTCGGAAGCGGCCAGCACGGGCTTTTCCCCGAGGATGTCGGGGGCGGTGATGATACCCAACACCTTGCGGTCCTGGTCGACGACGAGCAGCAAGCGCACGCCGCGCTGGATCATCCGGCGGTGCGCCTCATCCACCGTATCGCCAGGCAGGATGATGATCGCAGTCACGCGGGTGAGATCGGTCATCACGCTTGCCGCCGCATCATCGAGCGTGACCTTGTCGGGCACGGCCTGGGTCGGCTGAGCGTAGCCAACGCCCGGCTGCAGCTTGTCGAAATGCATGGGGAAGTAGTCTCTGAGCACGGCTTCTTCCTTCCGTGGGGCCATCAGTTCGGATTGGCGAGCATCACCGCGCGCCGCTCCTCCCGGCAATGCCTGCCCGCGGGATCACCGGGGTATAAGCGTTCGGCCACTGCAGGAACGCGACTCCACCGCAGGTGCGGGTACGCTCATCCCGGCTCCAGCGCGCGGGTCGTCTCGGGGCTTTCGCCGCGCCTGTTGCGTCTCCCGCCCCTGGTGCGGCGACTGAGATAAGGCGCCAGTTCCTCCAGCGCCCTCTGATAGACCTCGCGCTTGAATTCGATCACCGCGTCCAGCGGCAACCAGTAGTCGCTCCAGCGCCAGGCGTCGAACTCGGGTTTGCTGGAAGCGCGCAGGCGCACATCGCAGTCGCGGCCGACGAGCCGCAGCAGGAACCAGATCTGCTTCTGGCCGCGGTAATGGCCGCGCCACTCCCGGTGCAGCCAGCGATCCGGCACGTCGTAGCGCAGCCAGTCGCGCGTACGCCCGAGCACCCACACGTGCTGCCGCGCAAGCCCGACCTCCTCCAGCAGCTCGCGATACATCGCCGCTTCCGGCGTTTCACCGTGCTGGATGCCCCCCTGCGGGAACTGCCACGCGTGCTCCCTGACCCGTTTACCCCAGAAAACCTTGTTCTTCCAATTACATAGGACGATGCCGACGTTCGGGCGATAGCCGTCGCGGTCGATCATGGAAATCCCCTGAGGCGGTTGGTCATCACGATTTTTTCACAGATTGCATGCAAACAAAAGTCTCGCAGATGCCTTCGATCAGCGGTGATGGCCACCCCCATCAATGATATAGAGTCGCTCGGCATCGCACCGGTTCATCCTGCGCAGCCCACGCACGAACTTGCCGAATTCGAGCGCGTAGCGCGCCTCCAGATCACGGGCCTTGCGTTCCAGCTCGTCCCACCGCGCGGCGGCCGGGGGGTCGCGGAACCCGAATACGATGACGTTGCCCGGCTTCTCCGCCGGCAGGCACAGGGTGCCGGAGGGAAACGCGGCCTCGATGCGCCCCAGGTAATCGTCGAACCGGCCGTCCGATCCCCACAGATTCACCACCAGCACGCCGCCGCGCTCGAGCCGCCGCCGGCAGGCGCCGTAAAACGCCGGGGAGGCGAGCTCCGGGACCTGCGACTCGCCGTCGTAGCCGTCGACCAGGATCGCATCGTAGCCGGTTCCTCCGGCGGCGACGAACTCCGCGGCATCGCAGACCCGCACGATGAGGCGCGCGTCGGCGGCCGGCAGCTCGAACAGCCGGCGCGCGACCGCCACCACCTGCGGGTTGATCTCGAGCACCTCGGTCTCCGCCTCCGGCAGCCGGTGGTAGACGAACTTGGCAAGAGAGCCGCCCCCCAGGCCGACCATCAGCACGCGCCGCGGCGGCCCGTTGAAGAGCAGGAACGCCATCATGCTGCGGGTGTAGGCGAGCTCGAGATCGTTCGGGCGCGCGAGACGCATCGAGCTCTGGATGGTGTCGCTGCCGATGTGCAGCGAGCGCACCCCGGATTTCTCGGTCACGTACACCGAATCGGCGTCAGGAGCGGGCTTGCGCAGACGCCAGCGTGCGAAGAAGTTCATGCCGTTGTACTGGGCGCAGGAGCGTTCGGTAGAATAACGGCTTTCGGCACCCCGCGACAAACATGCGCGTCTCGCAATTCCTGCTCTCGACACTCAAGGAAACGCCGGCTGAGGCCGAGGTGGTGAGCCACCGGCTGATGCTGCGCGCAGGGCTGATCCGGCAGCTCGCGCGGGGGATCTACACCTGGATGCCGCTCGGGCTGCGCGTGCTGCGCAAGGTGGAGCAAATCGTGCGCGAGGAGATGAACGCAACCGGCGCGATCGAGCTCGCGATGCCGGTGGTGCACCCTGCCGAGCTGTGGCAGGAGTCCGGACGGTGGGATGAGTTCGGGCCGGAGCTGCTGCGCTTCAAGGACCGCCACCAGCGCGATTTCTGCCTCGGTCCCACCCACGAGGAGGTGGTGAGCGACCTCGTGCGCCAGCAAGTGAGGAGCTACCGCCAGCTGCCCCTCAACCTCTACCAGATCCAGACCAAGTTCCGGGACGAGATCCGGCCCCGGTTCGGGGTCATGCGTGCCCGTGAATTCGTGATGAAGGACGCCTATTCCTTCCACGCCGACCCGGAGAGCCTCGAGCAGACTTACCGCGCGATGATCGACTGTTATTCGCGCATCTTCACCCGTCTCGGCCTGAAGTTCCGCGCGGTGGCGGCCGATACCGGCGCGATCGGCGGCACCGGATCGCACGAGTTCCACGTGCTCGCCGATTCGGGAGAGGACGCGATCGCCTACTGCCCGGCCTCCGACTATGCTGCCAACGTCGAGCTTGCCGAAGCCGTTGCCCCCGCGACGCCGCGCGAGCAACCCGCCGCGGCGCTCGCGCGCGTGCACACCCCGGGGGTGAAAACGATCGTCGAGCTGTGCGCGTTCCTGAGGATTCCCGCCGAGCGCACCGTGAAGGCGGTGGTGCTGGATGGCGCCGATGGTCGTCCTGTGTTGCTGATGGTGCGCGGCGATCACGAGCTGAACCTCAACAAGGCCGCCAAACTCGAGCAGGTGAAGAAACCGGTCGCATTTGCCCCGGCCGAGGCCATTCGTTCCCGCTTCGGGGCAGGCCCCGGCTCGCTCGGACCAGTCGGCTTCAAGGGCGTGGTCATTGCCGATCGCACGGTCGTCGCGATGTCCGATTTCGTCGTCGGCGCCAACGAGGACGACTATCATTACACCGGAGTCAATATCGGCCGCGACTTTCCGGAGCCGGTGGCGGCCGATGTCCGCAACGTCGTCGCGGGGGACGCGAGCCCCGACGGCAAGGGCCGGCTCGAGATACTCCGCGGCATCGAGGTCGGCCACGTTTTCCAGCTGCGCGACAAGTACTCCAAGCCACTGAATCTCTCGTTCCTCGACGAGGCGGGCAAATCCCGGTTCATGGAAATGGGCTGCTACGGCATCGGCGTGACGCGCATCGTCGCTGCCGCGATCGAGCAGAACTACGACGACCGCGGCATCATCTTCCCGCGCGCGATGGCGCCGTTCGAGCTCGCGCTGGTGCCGATCGGAGCGGGAAAAAGCGCTCCCGTACGCGAAACCGCAGAAGCCCTCTACCGCGATCTCGCCGCCGCCGGCATCGACGTGCTGCTCGATGACCGCGGCGAGCGCCCGGGCGTTGCGTTCGCGGATATGGAACTGATCGGCATCCCCCACCGCGTCGTCGTCGGCGAGCGCGGGCTGAAGAGCGGTCAGGTGGAGTACCAGGGGCGGCGCGACCCCCAGGCCCAGTCCTTTGCCTTGCAAGACGCCGTAAAATCCGTAAAATCAAAAATATGCGCGGACTAGCTCAGGTGATTTTGCGGCTCGGGTCGGCGCTTGCATTGGCGGTGCCGGGAGCGACAGTTGCCGGAGAGCAGGCCTATGAGCCCTTGTCGGCGAGCGTCCAGGCCGCGCTCAACAGATCGATTTCCGATCAAGCCACGCCATTCCTTGCCTTCAATACCGAGGCGGAGGCGCGGCGCTGGCTCACCGTCATGTCCAAGCGGCTTGCCTCGCGCATCGCGGACCGGCTGCGGCGCGAGGAATTCCTGATTTCGGTGCACTACGAGGCGAAGCGCGCCGGCCTCGACCCGCAGCTCGTGCTGGGACTGATCCAGGTCGAGAGCAACTTCCGCAAGTACGCGGTCTCGCGCGTTGGGGCGCAGGGCTACATGCAGGTGATGCCGTTCTGGGTCCAGATGATCGGCCGCGTGGACGATAACCTGTTCCACCTTCGCACCAACCTGCGCTTCGGCTGCGTGATCCTGCGCCACTATCTCGACCAGGAGAAAGGCGATCTGTACCGCGCGCTCGGGCGCTACAACGGCAGCCTCGGCAAGTCCCACTACCCCACCCTGGTGGTCCGCGCGTGGCAGCGCAACTGGCACTACGCCACGCACACCGCGGTGACCGCGCCCCCCGATTCCCGCGGCTGAGCGGTTGAAGCGTTCAGCAACCAGCTGTCAGCCATCAGCCTAGTCGAAGAACGTTTGCAGGTGATTGCTGATCGCTGGGCCCTGATGGCTCGCCGCCGGCGGCCGCCTGGCGGAACAGCTCCTCGAGAGAGAGCCTGAGATTTTCCTCGACGCCTTCCGCGAGCTCGAGCGCGAGGCGATCCAGTTCCTGGCCTGACTGGCGCGCCGGCAGCCTGGCGCCGGGCCCGAACACGAGCAAGCGATAGACGTCGGCCACGCTCACCTCGGCGGCGTCCTTGATGAGCGCCCAGCCGTTCGCCACCCTGCCCGTCCAGCGTGCAGTGCTCATCGCGTAGAGGGCGGCCTCGATCCGGTCGAAGGGAAGCTTCACGACGCCGTGCAGGCGCATGACGGTGACGACCTCCCCCCTGCGGTGCGCCTCCCACAGCACCCGCAGGATCTGCAGCGCGTCGAGGAACTGCGCGCCGGGAACGGGATCGACCTGGGCGGCGCGCTCGCGCCATTCGGGCATCACCGCCGCCGCCACCGCTCCGAACAGCACCACCAGCCACGACAGATAGATCCACAGCAGGAAGATGGGGACGCTGGCGAACGCGCCGTAGACCAGCTTGTAGGTCGGGAACTGCGTGATGTAAATCGCGAAGCCGTGCTTCATTCCCTCGAACGCGAGCGCCGCGAGGAGGCCGCCGGTGAGCGCATCGCGCACCAGCACGCGCCGGTTCGGTATGGTGATGTAGGCCAGCGCGAAAGCGAGCCCGGTGAGAAGGACCGGGGCGACATCCAGCAACACCTTCTTCGCGAGCGGCACGTCCTTCACCAGCCCCAGCGACTGGCTGACCAGCCACGACGTGAGCGAGAGGCTCGCCCCGATCAGCAGCGGTCCCACGGTGAGCAGCGCCCAATAGATGAAGATGCGCTGCACCGTGCTGCGCGGGCGCGACACGCGCCAGATCTGGTTGAACGCGCGGTCGATCGTCAGCAACACGATGATCGCGGTCACGAACAGGAAGGCGATGCCGACGGCGGTCAGCCGCGCCGCGTTGTCCGCGAACTGCTCCGCATAGCCGGCGAGAGTCGCAGCCGACTCCGGCAGCATGTTTCGGACCAGGAATTGCTCGATGTGCTGCAGCAGCTCGCGGAAGACCGGAAACGCCGAGATCAGCGTCAGCGCCACCGTGAGAATCGGCACGATCGCGAGAAGGGCGGTGAAGGTGAGACTGGAGGCGATCTGCAGGCAGCGTTCCTCACGGAAGCGCCGCCACGCGAGGCGCGCGAACGCGATCAGCGAAGGGGTTTTCCTGAATTTCGGCACTGCGCTGCCTCCGCACGAGACCGGATTTATATAATACTCTCACCCCATGAAGGACATCCTCGTCCTCTACTACAGCCATACCGGCGCGGTGAGAGAGATGGCGCAACTCATCGCGCGCGGCGTGGAGAGCATCGCGGGCTGCGCCGCGCGCGTGCGCACCGTGCCCCGGGTGACTACCGTCGCCGGCGCCGCCGGGCCCGCGGTGCCGGACACCGGCGCGCCGTACGCGGAGTTGAAGGACCTCGAGGAATGCATCGGGATCGCGTTGGGCTCGCCTACCCGCTTCGGCAACATGGCGGCCCCGCTGAAGCATTTCTGGGATTCCACGGGCGAGCTTTGGCTCAAGGGCACGCTTGCGGGCAAGCCCGCGGCGCTCTTCACCTCAACTGCGAGCCTTCACGGCGGGCAGGAAACGACGCTCATCTCGATGATGCTGCCGCTGCTGCACCACGGCATGGTGATCGTCGGGTTGCCCTACACGGAGCCGGAGCTGTTCGCCACCCGCGGCGGCGGCACTCCCTATGGCGCGAGCCACCACGCGGGCAGCGCCGGCGAGCTGCCGATCACCGAGCACGAGCGCAGGCTCTGCATCGCCCTGGGCCGCCGCCTGGCCGGCATCGCGCTCAAGCTCGCCCGCTAGCCCGCATGTTTCATGAGTGGCCGGCGCGCGATGGAATCCAGGGACTGGGCGGCCAATGGACGCCGGGGACATACGGGCTGATGAAAACACCCCATTGAGCCTGTCGGCCCGACGGTAACCCGGAGCGACTGCCCCTCCACTCACACGCACCGTTGCTAACACCAAGTCCGACAGGCTGCTAGCGCCGGAAGATCCACAGGATGAGTGTAATCACGAGCGAAACCACGATGCTGGTTGTGACCGGGAAGTAGAAGGTGTACCCCTTGCGCTCGTAGCGGATGTCCCCCGGCAGGCTGCCCAGCCCGAGCTTCGCGAGCAGCGGCCAGGCGAGCCCCAGCACGACCAGGACGATTCCGACGGTAATCAGCCACTTCGCCATCGCCACCCGTCACTCGTCACTCAATCAGACCTGCGGGTTGAGCCGCTCCAGCTTCGAGTGCAGCTTGTTGAGGGCGTTGATGTAGGCCTTGGCCGAGGCCACGACGATATCGGTGTCCGCGCCCTGGCCGTTGACGATGCGCCCGCCCTTTGTGAGCCGCACCGTCACCTCGCCCTGCGCGTCGGTGCCGGTGGTGATATTGTTGACCGAGTAGAGCAGGAGCTCCGCCCCGCTCTTGACGATGGTTTCGATCGCCTTGAACGAGGCGTCCACCGGCCCGCTCCCCCTCGCCTCGGCCTTGCGTTCGCGGCCATTCTCGGTCACGACGATCTTGGCGTACGGCGACTCGCCGGTCTCCGAATGTGCGGTAAGCGACACCAGGTGGTAGTGCTCGTTCTCGACGTGATTGGCTGCCTCCTCGCTGATCAGCGCCTGCAGGTCCTCGTCGAAGATCTCGTGCTTCTTGTCGGCGAGATCCTTGAAGCGCTTGAACGCGGCGTTGAGCGCTTCTTCCGATTCGATCACGATGCCGAGCTCGGTGAGGCGCGCCTTGAAAGCATTGCGCCCGCTATGCTTGCCAAGCACCAGCTTGTTGGCGATCCAGCCGACGTCCTGCGCGCGCATGATCTCGTAGGTATCGCGGCTCTTCAACACGCCGTCCTGGTGGATGCCGGCCTCATGCGCGAACGCGTTCGCCCCGACGATCGCCTTGTTGGGCTGCACCGGGAAGCCGGTGATGCCTGAAACCAGCCGGCTCGCCGCGACGATCTGCGTGGTGTCGATGCCGGTCTCGCACGGGAACATGTCCTGGCGCGTGTGGACCGCCATCACGATCTCCTCCAGCGCCGCGTTGCCGGCGCGCTCCCCCAGCCCGTTGATCGTGCATTCGACCTGCCGCGCGCCGTTCAGCACTGCCGCGAGCGAGTTCGCGACCGCCAGCCCCAGGTCGTTGTGGCAGTGCACCGACCACACCACCTTGTCCGAATCGGGGATGCGCTCGCGCAGCAGCCGGATCAGCCGTCCAAAGTGCTCGGGCAGCGTGTAGCCCACCGTGTCCGGGATGTTGATGGTGGTGGCGCCGGCCTTGATGACGCGCTCGAGGATGCGGCAGAGAAAATCGATGTCGGAGCGCCCCGCGTCCTCGGGCGAGAATTCCACGTTGTCGGTATACCCGCGCGCCCACTTCACCGCTCGCACCGCCTGCTCGATCACCTGCGAGGGCTCCATCCGCAGCTTCTTTTCCATGTGGATGGGGGAAGTCGCGATGAAGGTGTGCACGCGCGGGCTTCTCGCCCCTCTCACCGCCTCACCGCAGCGCCGGATGTCCGTTTCATTGGCGCGCGCGAGCCCGCATACCGTGCTGTTCCTGACGATGGAGGCCACCGCCTGCACCGCGTCGAAGTCGCCGTCGCTCGCGGCGGGGAATCCCGCCTCGATCACGTCGACGCGCATGCGCTCGAGCTGGCGCGCGATGCGGAGCTTCTCGTCCTTGGTCATCGACGCGCCGGGACTCTGCTCGCCGTCGCGCATCGTGGTGTCGAAAATGATCAGCTTGTCCTTGGCCATGGGTGTCTCCAATGTATTCTACGGCCCCCCGGTCCGGCTCGGGCCGGGGGCGCGCGTGTTTGATGAGCCTTCCCGCCGCGGTCTTCGCCGCGCCGGACCAACAACAGATTGTGGGAATGGGGAGTGTGCGCCTTAGGGGCGCAGCAGCAGGCCGGCCAGCAGGAGGCCGGCACGGAGGGAAAGCATGTTGGCCTGCACTAAGCGATACATGGCCATGGAATATAACGGCATTCTTCGTTTGATGCAACTCATGCCGCCGGGGGCGGCGGTGGCGGCGCCCGGCCGGTTCCTTTTCCCTTCGCGAGCTCGTAGGCCCAGATTGCATAACCCGAGGCCCCGTAGCCCGCGAACAGGAGGAACAGCATTTCCGGCAGCGTGCTGGAGATCATGAACAGCGCCACCAGCCCGAAGGTGATGCCGACCACCGCCGAGAACGGCACGCTCTTCCTCAGGTTGATGTCCTTGCCGCTGTAGAACTTGAGGTTACTCACCATGGTAAGCCCGGCGATCATGGTCAGCGCCCAGGCGAGCCACTTCACGTCCTGCCCCTTGATCTGGTATTCGTTGAGAGCCCATACCAGCCCCGCGATGACGCACGCCGCAGCGGGGCTCGGCAAGCCCTGGAAGAAACGCTTGTCCGCGATGTCGAGCGTGGTATTGAAGCGCGCCAGCCTCAATGCCGCGCACGCGCAGTAGATGAAGGCAGCGATCCAGCCGAGCTTGGTGGTGAGCCACGGCCCGAGCCACGCCACGGTCCGCATGTCGGCGAAATCCTTGAGCGCCCACACGTACACCACCAGCGCCGGCGCCACGCCGAACGACACCATGTCGGAGAGACTGTCGTACTCGGCTCCGAACGCGCTCTGGGTGCGCGTCAAGCGGGCGACCCGGCCATCGAGACCGTCGAACACCATCGCGACGAAAATCGCCATCGCGGCCTGCTCGAAGCGGCCGTTCATCGCCTGCACGATCGCGTAGAACCCGGCGAAGAGGGCTATCGTCGTGAAGAGATTGGGCAGCCAGTAGATGCCGCGCCGGGCAAAGCGTGACTTGATGAACAGCTTGTGTTCGCGGGCGTCTTGCATCAGGGCAGCATCGCCAGCATGCTGGCTGTGGCGTAGACCTTGTCGCCCACGGCCGCGACCGGCCGCGACTCCGGCGGCAGGTAGACGTCGACGCGCGATCCGAAGCGGATGAAGCCGTAGCGCTCGCCGCGCGTGAGCCGCTGCCCGGGCACGGCATAGCACAGGATGCGGCGCGCGATGAGCCCCGCGATCTGCACGCAGGTGACGTCGGCACCGCCCGCGGTCCTGATCCACAGCGCGTGGCGCTCGTTCTCCAGAGATGATTTAGACAGCTCGGCGTTGAAGAACTTGCCGGGATGGTGCCAGGCATTGCGGATCTCGCCGTCCACCGGGCTGCGGTTGGAGTGGACGTTGAACACGTTCATGAACACGCTCAACTTCAGGGCGTCGCGCTCGAGATAGGGATCGCGTGCGCGCTCGACCGCGACGATCCTGCCGTCGGCCGGCGACAGCACCGCCTTGGGCTCACCCGGGACCGCGCGCGGCGGATCGCGGAAGAACTGCACCATGAAGGCGACGGCGAGCCACGGCAGCGCCGCCCACCCGATGCCCGCCCACCAGTGCACCAGCGCGGCAACCGCGACGGACGCGGCAATGAACGGCCAGCCCTCCCGGGCAATGAGCGGGTGCGGGTATGCGCTGCGCGCAGGATCGAGGATTGAGGACTGAGGATTGAGTCCCGATCCTGCGTTATCTCGATTTACCATGTCTTGCTCGATCCTCCTAACAGCTCAATCCTAGTTCTTGGACGTGTCCACCAGCCGGTTCTTCTTGATCCACGGCATCATGTCGCGCAGTCGCGCGCCGATAATCTCGACCGGCAGGCCCGCTGCCATGCGGCGCATCGCCTTCAACGCAGGGGCGCCCGCCTGGTTCTCAAGGATGAACTCCCGGGCAAACTGGCCGTTCTGGATCTCCTGCAGGATTTTCCTCATCTCCGCGCGCACGCCCTCGTTGATCACGCGGGGGCCGCGCGTGAAGTCGCCGTACTCGGCGGTATTCGACACCGAGTAACGCATGTTGGCGATGCCGCCCTCGTAAATGAGGTCCACGATCAGCTTCACCTCGTGCAGGCACTCGAAATACGCCATTTCCGGCGCGTAGCCGGCATCCACCAGCGTGTCGTAGCCGGCCTGGATCAGCGCCGTGAGGCCGCCGCACAACACCACCTGTTCGCCGAAGAGGTCGGTCTCGCATTCCTCGCGGAAGGTGGTCTCGATCACACCCGCGCGGGCCGCGCCGATCGCCGCGGCGTAGGACAGTGCGACATCGCGAGCCTTCTTGCTCGGGTCCTGGTAGACCGCGATCAGCGACGGTACGCCGCCGCCCTGGGTGTAGGTCGAGCGCACCAGGTGGCCGGGACCTTTCGGCGCGATCATGATGACATCGAGGTCGGCGCGCGGCTCGATCTGCTTGAAATGGATGTTGAAGCCATGGGCGAACGCGAGCGTCGCACCCTTCCTGATGTTGGGCTCGATCTCGTCGTGGTAGACCCGGGCGTGATGCTCGTCCGGAAGCAGGATCATGATGATGTCCGCCCCTGTCACCGCATCGCCGACCGCCTTCACCGGCAAGCCGGCGTTCTTCGCCTTGGCCCAGGACGCGCCGCCCTTGCGCAGTCCCACGCTCACCTTGACCCCGGAGTCCCGGAGATTGTTGGCGTGAGCGTGCCCCTGCGAGCCGTAGCCGATGATGGCCACGTGTTTGCGCTTGACGAGCGATAGATCGGCGTCTTTGTCGTAGTAGATCTTCATGAGTTTCCCTTTGGTCAACAGCTATCAGCTATCGACTATCGGCTATCAGCTTAAACCGATGCGGCGTTGGCTGACGGCTGATCGCTGACCGCTGACGGCTATACTCGCAAAACCCGCTCGCCGCGGCCGATGCCGGAGGCGCCGGTGCGCACCGTCTCCAGTATCGCGCCGCGGTCGATCGCCTTGAGAAAGGCGTCGAGCTTGGAGCCGGTACCGGTCAGCTCGATGGTGTAGTCCTTGTCGGTGACGTCGATGATGCGGCCACGGAAGATGTCAGCCATGCGCTTCATCTCCTCACGGTCCTTGCCCACTGCCCGCACCTTGACCAGCATCAACTCCCGCTCGATGTGATCGCCGTCGGAGAGGTCGATCACCTTGACCACGTCGATCAGCTTGTTCAATTGCTTGGTGATCTGCTCGATCACCTCGTCCGAGCCGGCGGTGACGACGGTCATGCGCGACAGCGTCGGATCCTCGGTCGGCGCCACCGTCAGCGACTCGATATTGTAGCCGCGCGCCGAGAACAGGCCTGCCACGCGCGACAGCGCGCCGGACTCGTTCTCGAGCAGCACGGAGATGATGTGCCTCATACCAGGATCATCTCCGAGAGCCCCTTGCCGCCCGGCACCATCGGGAACACGTTCTCGGTCTGGTCGGTGACGAAATCCATGAATACGAGCTCGTTCTTGCGCGAGAACGCCTCCCGCAGCGCCGGCTCCACGTCCCCGGGCTTCTCGACCTTCATGCCGACGTGGCCATAGGCCTCCGCGAGCTTCACGAAATCCGGCAGCGCGTCCATGTACGACTCGGCGTAGCGGTTGCCGTGGAAGAACTCCTGCCACTGCCGCACCATGCCCATGTACTTGTTGTTGAGGTTCACGACCTTGATCGGCAGCCGGTACTGCTTGCAGGTGGAGAGCTCCTGGATGCACATCTGGATGCTGGCCTCCCCGGTGACGCAGGCAACCTTCGCCCCGGGGTGCGCAAGCTGCACGCCCATCGCGGCGGGAAGCCCGAAGCCCATGGTGCCGAGGCCGCCGGAATTGATCCAGCGCCGCGGCTTGTCGAACTTGTAGAACTGCGCCGCCCACATCTGGTGCTGGCCGACATCGGAGGTGACGAACGCGTCGCCCCGCGTCACCTCGTAGAGCTTCTCGATCACGTACTGCGGCTTGATGACGGAGCTCGCGCGGTCGTACTTGAGGCAGTCGCGCGAGCGCCACTCGCCGATCTGCGTCCACCAGGACTTCAACGCCTGCTCATCGGGCTTGTCCTTCGCCGCCTCCAGGTACTTGATGAGGTCCCCCAATACCTCGCGCACGTTGCCGACGATCGGGATGTCGACTTTCACGCGCTTGGAGATCGAGGACGGGTCGATGTCGACGTGGATGATGGTGCGGGGCTCCGCGAAAAAATGCCTGGGGTTGCCGATCACGCGGTCATCGAAGCGGGCGCCGATCGCGAGCAGCACGTCGCAATGCTGCATCGCCATGTTGGCTTCGTAGGTGCCGTGCATGCCGAGCATGCCAAGGAACTGGCGGTCGGTCGCGGGATACGCGCCCAGTCCCATCAGGGTATTGGTGCAGGGGAAGCCGAGTAGCCGCACGAGCTGGGTGAGCTCCTCTGCGGCGCCGCCCAGGACCACGCCGCCTCCGGTGTAGACCATCGGGCGCTTGGCCTTCATCAGCGCCTGGATCGCCTTTTTGATCTGGCCGGCGTGTCCCTTGACGATCGGATTGTAGGAGCGCATCCCGATCGTCTCGGGATATCGAAACTCGGCCTTGGCGGCGGTCACGTCCTTGGGAATGTCCACCACCACCGGGCCGGGACGCCCGGTGGCAGCGATATAGAATGCCTTCTTGATGGTGGTCGCGATGTCTTTCACGTCCTTCACCAGGAAATTGTGCTTCACGCAGGGGCGCGTGATGCCCACCGTGTCGCATTCCTGAAACGCGTCCAGCCCGATGGCGTGGGTCGGCACCTGGCCGGTGATCACCACGAGCGGGATGGAATCCATGTAGGCGGTGGCAATGCCGGTCACCGCATTGGTGACGCCGGGCCCGGAAGTGACGAGCGACACGCCCACCTTGTCGGTGGAGCGTGCGTAGCCGTCGGCGGCGTGCACCGCGCCCTGCTCGTGACGCACCAGGACATGCTTGACCTTGTCCTGCTTGAACAACTCGTCGTAGATGAACAGCACGGCGCCCCCGGGGTAGCCGAACACGTATTCGACCCCCTCTTCCTGCAGGCAGCGCACCACGATTTCGGCGCCGGTGAGTTCCATGGGTTTGAGCAAGGCAAATCGGAAACGTGTAACGTTACCGGTTGCCGCCGCACCGGTCAAGCAAAATATCCCTTTAAACAGCAGGATAGAGTGAGGTTTGCGATCAGCCTGAGCATTGCTTGCGCCGCATCCGCGATTTGCTAAGATTCCCCGGACCCGGGGGGTGAGCGCGGAGGGGGCGACCCGCGAGTTGCGCGAGTGCGGCCACCAGGTCCAAACAAGGCGAGACCACTGGCCACCCAGAAAGAATTGTCGGATTTCCTCGCCCAAGTCGAGCGCCGTGCGTACAAGCAGGCGCTGTTCGCAGTGCGGGATGATCATGCGGCGCTGGACGTCGTGCAGGACGCCATGCTCAAGCTCACCGAGAAATACTCCTCCCGTCCGCCCGCCGAGCTGCCGTTGCTGTTCCAGCGCATCCTGCAGAACACCATCCGCGACCACTTCCGGCGCCAGAAGGTGCGCTCGATCTGGACGATGCCGGTATCGAGTTTGCTGGGAGGAGACCCCGAGGGCGACGCCGACCCGCTGGAAACTTTGGAAGTGGCGGACGACTCCAAATTCTCGGAGCCCCCGGCGGAGCAAGCGGCGCGCGCCCAAGTGCTTGCTTTGATTGAGAAAGCGCTGGAAAGGCTGCCGGCCCGTCAACGCCAGGCCTTCCTGCTGCGTTATTGGGAGGAACTGGACGTTACGGCAGCTGCAAAGATCATGGGTTGCTCCGAGGGAAGCGTGAAAACGCACTGCTCGCGGGCAAGCCATGCGCTTGCCGTGATGCTGACGAAGCAGGGGATCAAACTATGAACCAGCCGGAACATGAACTGGCGAAGAAACTCGTCCAGTACCTCGATTACGGCGTGGATCACCTCGAGCCCGGTGTGCGCGAGGGGCTGGCCGCGGCACGCAGGACCGCCTTGTCGCATTACCGCGAGAAGCCCGCGACGGCGCTCGGACTGGCCTGGGCCGGGCAGGCGGCCGCCCGGCTCACGGGACACCGCCACAACAGCGCCCGTTTGCTGATCGCGGCCACAGCGCTCGTGCTCGCGACTGCGGGAGGGGTCTACTGGCAGAGCACGCGACCGGCCAATGGACTCACCGACATCGATTTCTATCTGTTGACTGACGAGCTGCCGATCAACGCCTACCTCGACAAGGGCTTCGATTCATGGCTCAAACGGTCGTCGCGCTGATCGTCTCGCTGTGCCTCGCCTTGCCGGCGGCTGCGGCACGGGGCAAGGCAGACACGAAGAAGCCCGTCAGGCCCGCCTGGTCCGAGTTGAAGCCCGCGCAGCAGAAGATCCTCGCTCCGCTCGCGCCGGAGTGGAATAGCATGGATGCGGTACGGCGCAAGAAGTGGGTCGAAATCGCCGACCGGTATCCCAAGATGAAGCCGCAGGAGCAGCAGCGGCTGCAGAAGAGGATGGTCGACTGGGCCAAGCTGACGCCCGCGCAGCGCGCGGCAGCGCGTGACAAGTACCAGGCACTGAAGAAGCTGCCGCCCGACAAGCGGCGGGAAGTGACGGCCCAGTGGCAGCGCTACCAGCGATCGCTCGCGCAGCAACCCGACTTCTCGCCTTCCGATCCGCCAGCGCCGCCCGAACCGCAGACAGCCGAGGACGCAACGTCCGTGGCCGGCCCGGCGCCCTCCGGCACCAAGCCCGCCGGCACGGCGACTGCGGGGACGCCTGCACCGGCCGCGCAATAGCCGCACGCCGCGCTAGCGGCGTTCCTGCCACCACATCATCGCGATCGCAATGGAGAGGAAGATCGCGGTGGGCATGACTGCGGTCGCGAACGGCGGCCAGTCGTTGAGCAGCCCCAGGTGCGCGAAGAGGCGGTTCAGGAAGTAGAACAGCAGACCCAGCATGATGCCGGCGAAGATCTTGGCGCCGACGCCCGCCTGCCGGCTCTGGAAGTGCGCGAACGGCAGCGCCAGGACCATCATGACCAGCACCGCCAGCGGGTAGAAGAGCTTGGACCACAATGCGATCTCGTAGCGCAGCGCCTTCTGGCGGTTCTCCTTCAAGTGCTGGGAGTAGGAATAGAGATTCCACGCCGACATCTGCTCGGGCTTGACCAGCAGCACGGTGACGAGGCCGGGGTCGAGCACCGATTGCCACTCCATCTCCGCGATCTCCTGCACCGTGGTTCTCATTTCCTCGAACCGCGTCTGGATGACGTCTTGCAGCAGCCAGCGGCGGCCGCTCTGGTAGGTGCCCCGCCGGGCGTAGCTGACCGAGCGCAGCCGGGACGCGTCGTCGAATTCGTAGATCCGCACCCCGTTCAACGTGGAATCGGGCTGCACTTCGATCACGTTGATGAAGCGCCGGTCGTCCTTGATCCACAGACCCGAGCGGAACTCCTGGGCCACCAATCCGGTGATGGCCTGGGAGCGCACACGCTGCGCCAGTTGCTGCGCCGGGGGCGCGACGAACTCGCCGAACGCGAAGGTGAGCGCCGCGAACAGGAAGCCGATCGATGCCAGCGTCGTGGCGAAGCGGGTGGTCGACACGCCGGAGGTCCGCATTACCGTGTACTCCGAGCCCGCCACCAGCTGCGCCAGCGCGAACAGGGTGCCGATCAGCGCGGCGACCGGGAACAGCGCGTAGACGTGGTCGGGTAGCGATAGCAGCATGTAGATGAGGATCCGGCGCATGTTGTACGCGCCCCGCCCAAGGTCCTTGATCTGCTCGACCAGGTCGAAGAACGCAAACAACATCACCAGCGCGACGATCACCAGGGCGGTTGCCGCCATGATCTCCGTCGCAAGGTAGCGCCGCAGGATCCTCATCGCACGAAACGGAACAGCGAAAACACCATCAGCCGCCGGTGGAACAGCGCCACCAGGAGCAGCAGCATCACGGCATGCACGCCCAGCAGCCCGGCCGCGAGCGAGACGCGCGACTGCGCGATGGAGGCCTGGGTGATCGAGAGCAGGTTGCTGTAGGTCATGTAGATCAGCAGCGCCAGCACGAGGTTCATCGAGCGCCCGGCGCGCGGGTTGACGAACGACAGCGGGATCGCCAACAGAGACAGAATCAGCGCGGCCGCCGGCAGGCCGACACGCCACGACAGCTCGGCCAGGTTGGGCGGAGTCGGCTCGCGCAGCAAGTCGAGAGTGGAAACCGATTTGGAGGTGGGCGCGCGCGGCGCCCGCGACTCCACGGTCTCGATGCGCATCGCGTAGCGCTCGAATTCGTAGATCTTGTATTCGGTCGAGCCCGGCTCGCCCTCGTAGCGGCGGCCGTTGAGCAGGACCAGGAAGCGGTCGCCGTTCTCCGCGGTCTCCTGGAGGCCGCGGGCCGCCACCATGACGCCCTGCCTGCCGTGCTGCGTGGAGCTGACGAATACGTTGGCGACCAGGTTCTCGGCGCCGGCAACCTCTTCCACGAAGTACACGCGCTGCGCCTGGCGCGACTCGCGGAACACGCCGGGCGAGACCGCCGTGACGTCGTCACGGCTGTCCATCCGGCGGCGGACCTCCTCGCTATTCGACACCGCCCAGGGTGACAGCACCAGCGCGAGCAAGGCGATGATCAGCACCAGCGGCGCGGCGAACAACAGCACCGGGCGTATCCACTGCGTGAGACTCATCCCGCACGAGAACCAGACCACCATCTCGGAGTCGCGGTAGCTGCGCGTGAGCGTCATCAGCACCGAGACGAAGAGCGTGAGCGAGAGCAGCATCGGCAGGTAGTTGATCATGGTGAACCCGAGCAGGGCCACCACGCCGGCGGAGGTGATGGCGCCGGCCGCCGCCTGCCCGAGCAGCCGCACCAACAGCATGGTGACGACAATGCCGACCAGTACGAGGAAAGTCGCCGCCGCCGCGGCCACCAGCTCGCGCAGAAGCGCGTTGCGGAATATCATCTTCTAGCAGTCTGTCGGGCGCGTGCCCCGACAAACTGTAAAATGGAAGTGATCCGCGTTCGGCATTTGGGCGTGTCGGCGCCGCCGCAGCAACGAGCGACACCCGCGGCTGACATCCAAACACTCATTCGCTCTAGCAGCCTGTCGGACTTAACAGTCCGCACAGGCTGCTAAAAGCAAAATCGGCAGACAATTGGGAAGAAAGCCCCGCCCATGCGGTCGAACCTGAAGAAAAGCAAGGCCGAATTGGCATATCGGTAATTCTGTTTTGCGACTTTCCAGGCGCCGATTTTGCCTAAGGAGTTTGTCGGGCACCAAGTGCCGACAAACTCCTGGTCCGACAGGCTGCTAGAATGCGCAATTAATCAGGGCCCTAACTCGCCAGGGAGCGGACAGTGGAATTTAGCATAAAAAGCGGTGCGCCGCAGACCGGCGCCAACGGTTGCGTGGTCGCCGGCGTGTTCGAGACGCGCCGGCTCTCCGCCGCCGCAGCCGTTCTCGATCGCGCGGCCAAGGGATACCTGAGCAAGGTCGTGCGGCGCGGCGACATGCAGGGCAAGCTCGGCGCGACGCTGCTGCTGCACGACGTGCCCGGCGCCGCCGGGCGGGTACTGCTGGTGGGGCTCGGCCGCGAGCGCGATTTCCGCGACAAGCAGTACCGCGAGGCGGTCGCAGCGGCGGTCCGCGCGCTCAATGGCACCGGTGCGGAGGAAGCCGCGCTCCACCTCACCGAGCTGCCGGTCGGCCGCCGCGACGCGCAGTGGAAGGTGGCGCACGCGGTGGCGGTGGCCGGTGAAACCGGATACCGCTTCACGCGGATGAAGAGCAAGAGCGAGGACAGCGGCCCGGCGTTGCGCCGCCTGGCGCTTTCCGTCGAGCGCGCCGCGCACCAGGGCGCTGCCGCCGGGCTCGAGCAGGGACTCGCCGTGACGCATGGAACGAGCCTTGCCAGGGACCTCGGCAACCTGCCGCCCAACGTGTGCACGCCCTCCTACCTCGCCGCCGAGGCGCGTGAGCTGGCGAAGCGCTACCGCATGAAGGCGACGGTGCTCGGGCGCGAAGACATGGAGCGACTCGGCATGCGCACGCTGCTCTCGGTGGCGCAAGGCAGCGCCGAGCCGCCCAGGTTCATTACGCTCGAATACAACGGCGGCCCGAAGAACATGAAGCCGGTCGTGCTCGTCGGCAAGGGCATCACCTTCGACACCGGCGGCATCTCGATCAAGCCCGCCGCCGAAATGGACGAGATGAAGTTCGACATGTGCGGGGCGGCGGCCGTGCTCGGCGCGATGAAAGCGGCCGGCGAGATGCGGCTGCCGCTAAACCTCGTAGGCGCCATCCCCACCACCGAGAACATGCCAGGCGGCCGCGCCACCCGGCCCGGCGATGTCGTGAAGAGCCTGTCGGGCCAGACCGTCGAGATCCTCAACACGGACGCCGAGGGCCGGCTCATCCTGTGCGACGCGCTGACTTACATCGAGCGCTTCCGGCCAGCGGCGGTGATCGACATCGCCACCTTGACCGGCGCCTGCGTGATCGCGCTCGGCCATGTGGCGACCGGCCTCTTCGCCAACGACGAGGCGCTCGCGAGCGAGGTCGTCGCCGCGGGCGAAAGTGCCTACGACAGGGTCTGGCGCCTGCCGCTGTGGGAGGACTATCAGGAGCAGTTGAAGAGCAACTTTGCGGACTTCGCCAATATCGGCGGGCGTCCCGCCGGAGTGGTGACGGCCGCGTGCTTCCTCTCGCGCTTCGCCAGTCAGTACAAGTGGGCCCATCTCGATATCGCCGGCACGGCGTGGAAGAGCGGGAAAGAGAAAGGGGCGACGGGACGTCCGGTGCCGTTGCTCACGCAGTTCCTCATCAACCGCGCCCGGCGCAGCTAACGATGAACTATGAACGCGGAACGCGGAACGAATTCGTGGTAGCAAAACCGATCATCATTCATCGTTCAGCGTTCATCGTTCCATCATGACGCAGATTGATTTCTACACCCACGTCGGGGACAAACTCAAGACCGCGTGCCAGCTCGCGGGCAAGGCGTTCGCGCACGGGCTCAAGGTCACCGTCTTCTGCGCCGACCCCGATGCTGCGCAGCGCTTCGACCGGATGCTGTGGATGACGCCCTCGATCGGGTTCGTGCCGCATTGCGCGCCCGACGATCCACTGGCCGCGGAGACGCCGGTGATCGTCGACTGCCGCGGCGAGAGCCTGCTGCACGAGGAAGTGCTCCTCAACCTGCGCCCGGAGTGGCCGCCGTTCTTCAGCCGCTTCCAGAGGCTGATCGAGATCGTCAGCCTCGATGAGCAGGACCGCGCGGACGCACGGGAGCGCTTCCGCTTCTACCGCGACCGCGGCTACGAGATCCGCACCCACGACCTCAGCAAGACAAAGGAATAGACAGGATTAACAGGATTTACAGGATTACTTCGCTCGTATGGGTGATCGAATTGAAGGACTGATCTTGTTAATCCTGTGAATCCTGTCCATTGAGATTCTGCCGCCATGGCTGAGCAACCGAACCGCAAGGACGAAGGCGACGAGCTGCTGAAGCGCGCCGACGCGCTCCTCACGCGGATGCGCGGCGCGGGAAACCCCGCCGCGGCCGGGGCACCCGAGGTCCCGACGTTGACGGAAACGGTCGCATCGCAGGACGCGGACCCCGGCATTCCCACGCTGACCGAGGTCATCCCCGCGGAGCGGCTGCCCGCCATCCCGCCCGCCTCGGGCGAGGTCATCTCCCGGGTGCAGGCGCAGAACCTCGAGCACACCGTCTACCAGAAGCTGAAGCGCGACCTCGACGAGCAGATCACGCAAATCATGCAGGAGCGGTTCATGCCGGA
>Ga0326597_10002597_pt1 | contig 26825 bp, 25 predicted proteins | sample RVTome_12_FD_203789 | JGI IMG/M metagenome (GOLD analysis project Ga0326597, IMG submission 203789) | Soil microbial communities from uranium-contaminated site in the Upper Colorado River Basin, Wyoming, United States - RVT100D185 | ecosystem: Environmental > Terrestrial > Soil > Contaminated >... | reverse complement strand
AGGTAGCCTAACATGACTAAACCCCTCTCCGGCGTCCGCGTCATCGACCTCACCCAGGTCTTCGCCGGCCCGACCTGCACCCGCATCCTCAGCGACCTCGGCGCCGAGGTCATTCGCATGGAAGCGCCCGCCCGCCTCGACATCACCCGCAGCCTCATCCACGCCGACAACGACGGCCGCGACGTCCCCTGGGAGCGCGGCGCCTACTTCATCATCCGCAACGCTGGCAAGAAGGAGATCGTCGTCGATCTCAACCAGGAGCGCGGCCGCGAGCTCCTGCGCGGCCTCATCGCCCAGTCCGACGTCCTCGCCGAGAGCTTCACCCCGCGCGTCATGCGCGCCTTCGAGCTCGACTACGAGCACGTTAGGCAGATCAAGCCCGACATCGTCATGATCTCTCTTTCCGGCTACGGCCAGGACGGCCCCTACTCCGACTGGTCGGCCTACGGCATGGGCCTCGAGCCCGCCTCCGGCGTCTCGCAGCTCACCGGCTACCTCGGCGGCGCGCCGCTGCGCAGCGGCCTCTCCTTCACCGACCCGTACTCGGGGTTCGCCGGCGCCGGCGCGGTGCTCGCCGCGCTGCATTACCGGCGTCGCACCGGCAAGGGCCAGTACATCGACCTCTCGGAGCAGGAGGCCGCCGTGCCGCTCCTCGGGGCCGCGCTGATGGACTACGCGATGAACGGCCGCCTGCCGGAGCGCATCGGCAACCGCAGCCCCTGGGCCGCGCCGCAGGGCTGCTACCGCTGCGCCGGCGATGACGACTGGCTTGTCATCTCGATCGAGAGCGACGACGAGTGGTCGGCGTTCTGCGGCGCCACGGGCCATCCCGAGTGGTCACAGGACGAACGCTACGCCGGCGTCCTCGGCCGCGTCGCCCACCACGACGAGCTCGACAAGATGATCGAGAGCTGGACGCGCGAGCAGGACCACTACGAGGCGTTCCACCTGCTCCAGCGCGCCGGCGTCAAGGCCGCGCCCGTCCTCAACGGCAAAGAGCTGTTGCTCGACCCGCACATGCGCGAGCGCGGCCAGTTCGACACCGTCGATCAGCCGCACGTCGGCCGGCGGCCCGTGCAGCGCCACCTCGCCGCCAAGTTCACTCCGGCTTCGCTCAGTGCAGGCACCGGCTTCGACGCCTCCGCGCAGGGCCCCGCGCCGACGTTGGGCCAGCACAACCGCGAAGTCCTCTCCGGCCTCCTCGGCCTCTCCGACGCCGAGATCGACGGCCTCGAAGCGCAGGGCGTCATCGCGACGCAGCCCGTCCTGCCCGTCCCGGCCGCCATCGTCAGCCAGGCCCTCAAGCTCCCCTACGACCAGTTCCTCGCCGCCGGCATCCTCCAGGCGATCGAGGAGGACTACGAAGCGCAACTGGGGCTGGGGTAGGAGACTTCGTAGGGACAGACCTTCAGGTCTGTCCGGCCCTACGCGGACGTCGGATTTCTCCAATGACTCGCCCTTCGTCATTCCGAGCCCAGCGAAGAATCTCGTACCAGTGCCCACCAGACGCACCTACTCCGTCTATATCATGGCGAGTCAGCGCCATGTAGGGGCGCATCGCGATGCGCCCCTACGGAACCCGGTGCATCTGCGACCCTGTTGTTCGATCGAGTAGAGGCGCACTGCCGTGCGCCCCTACTATGCCCCGCGTACACTACTTCCGATGGCACCATGACCCCCACCCCACCACCCAACCCCCGCCGCTGCGGCTGGGCCGACGGCTCCTCGCCGCTCAGCCTCGCCTACCACGACAAGGAGTGGGGCGCGCCCTCCCACGACGACACCCACCTCTTCGAGATGCTCACGCTGGAGGGCGCGCAGGCCGGCCTGAGCTGGAGCACCATCCTCAACAAGCGCGACGGCTATCGCAAGGCCCTTCGAAACTTCGATCCCGCGAAAGTCGCCAAGTTCACCAAACGCGACGTCGATCGCCTCCTGCGCGACGCCGGCATCGTGCGCAACCGCGCCAAGATCGAGGCCACCATCGCCAACGCGAAGGCCTTCCTCGCCGTCCAGCGCGAGTTCGGCTCCTTCGATGCCTACGTCTGGCGCTTCGTCGACGGCACGCCGCGCAAGAACCGCTTCGAGTGGTCGCGCGACCTCCCCGCCATGACCGAGCAGTCGGACGCGATGAGCAAGGATCTCAAACGCCGCGGCTTCAAGTTCGTCGGCTCCACCATCTGCTACGCCTTCATGCAGGCCGTCGGCATGGTCAACGACCACGAGGTCCACTGCTTTCGCTACAACCAGGTGTAGGGGCGCACCTGTGTGTGCGCCCCGCTTGCCCATCCCTGCCGCACCATTTATGGTGCGGTCGTAATTCGTCATGGACCTCCACCTAAAATTCTCGTCATGCTCCGCTACACTGGCGGCGCTTTCGCGTAGGAGAAGCTCGTGGTCCTAGAACGCTTTCGGCTGGATGGGAAGGTGGCGGTGGTGACGGGCGCCGGGCGGGGGCTGGGGCAGCAGATGGCGCTGGCGCTGGCCGAGGCGGGCGCGGACGTGGCCTGCGCCGCCCGCAGCGCGGACCAGATCGAGTCGACGGCGGAGGCGGTGCGCGCGCTGGGGCGGCGGGCGATCGCGGCGCCGACGGACGTGCGCAGCCCGGCGTCGTGCGACGCGCTGGTGCAGTCGTGCGTCGACCAGCTCGGGCGGATCGACATCATGCTCTCGAACGCGGGCGTGGGCGACGCCCTCGGCCACGGTCGCGACCTGTCGGACGTCACAGACGAGGACTGGCGCGATACGATCGACGTCAACCTGTCGAGCGCGTTCTACTGCGCGCGGGCGGCGTCGAAGGCGATGATCGACCGCGGTGGCGGCGGGGTGATCATCAACGTGGCGTCGGGGACTGCCCTGCGCGCGTACACGGCGAACTTCGCGTACGGGGCGGCGAAGGCGGGCGTGATCGCGCTGACGAAGTCGCTCTCGGCGATGCTGGTGCGCGACCGGATCCGGGTGAACTGCATCGTGCCGGGGTTTGTGGCGCAGCGGCCGCCGGCGACGGAGGAGATCGCGGCGATGCTGGAGGCGCGGGCGCGCTACTTCCCGGTGCAGCGCATCGGGGAGGCGTGGGAGCTGGGGCCGCTGGCGGTGTACCTGGCATCAGAGGCGTCGAGCTACGTGACGGGGCAGAGCTTCGTGATCGACGGCGGGGGCCTCGCGGGCGGCGTGGCGCCGGTGGGGTTCGCGCCGGAGGTCGACGGGTGAGGAACCACAGATGGGCACAGATAGACACTGTGTGCTTGGACAGACGTCGTAGGGGCGTTCAATTGAACGCCCCTACACAGGGGTGGATCAATGACCGTCCATGACTGGCCCGGCGCGAAACGGAGCCTCGATGCGTTCGAGCTGACGGGGAAGCGGGCGCTGGTGGTGGGCGCGGCGGGCGGTGCTGGAAAGGCGATCGCGCTGGCGCTGGCGGAGGCCGGCTGCGAGCTGGCGCTGGCGTCGACGACGACGGCGAGCGACGAGGTGCTCGCGCTGAAGAAGACGGTGCGCGAGGTGCGCGGCATGGGCCGCAGCGCGCTCGAGCAGGCGGTGGACGCGTCGAGCGGGCAGGGGACGCAGGTGATGGTGCGGCAGGTCGCGAAGGAGCTGGGCGGCATCGATGTGCTCGTCAACGCGCCGGACGTGTTCGCCGGCAAGCCGGCGACGCGGCTGAGCGACGCGGACTGGTCGAAGGTGATCGCGGGGAACCTGAGCGCGACGTTCTTCGCCTGCCGGGCAGTTGGGCGAGAGATGCTCAAGAGCGACGGCACGGCGAAGGGGCGCATCATTAACGTGGCGTCTGTCCTTGGGGAGCGCGGGCTGGCGAACGCATCGGCGTACTGCGCGGCGCAGGCGGGCATCCTCAACCTGACGCGCGCGCTGGCGCAGGAGTGGGCGGCGCGCGGGATCACGGTGAACGCGATCGCGCAGGGGTGGATGGAAGGCGCGCCGGCGCTCGGGGACGCGGACCCGCAATCGAACCAGACGGTGCGCTACATCCCAATGAAGCGCCCAGGCCGCGCGGACGAGGTGGCGCCGCTGGCGGTGTACCTGGCGTCGGACGCGTCGGGGTACGTGACGGGGCAGGTGTTCTACATCGACGGCGGGTTGACGGTGCATCTCTAGAAGTGCCAAGGGCCAAGGGCCAGGGGCCAGGGGCCAGGGGTCAGGGCCAGGGGCCAGGGGCCAGGGGCCAGAGGTCGGGGGTCGGGGGTCGCGGAGGGTGCGATGCGGATAACAACGCTGGCGGGTCGGATCGAACCGTTGCGGGTGGCGTTCAATGCGGATGTCGGGAAGGTGCGGCTGCTCATCCTGACGTCGCCGACGTGAGCGATGTGCCGGCAGGGGGCCTCTGTCATGCAGTCCAGCGTGCTCGATGTCATCGACGACCCATCGTTGCGGGCGTACGTCGCCTGGGTGCCGATCTTGCCGGAGGACAGCCTCGATGCGGCGCGGGAGGCGCCGTCGCTTGTGCGCGACGAGCGCGCGTCGCACTTCTGGGACGCGGAGCGATCGCTGCCACCGCTGTTCGCGTCGCTGCTCGGTCTGCCGGAGGGGGCGCCGGCGTGGGACGTGTACCTCGCGTATGATGGGACGGCGCGCTGGGTCGATGCGCCGCCAAGGCCGTCGTTCTGGCACCATCAGCTCGGCGAGCAGGTGCGCGCTCCGGTGCTGGACGGCGAGGCGTTCGCAGACGGGGTGCGGGCGCTGCTTACGACGGTAGGGTGAAGGGTGATGAGTTACGAACACATCTCGTATGAGACCGGGCCCTCACCCCGCCCCGACTTCGTCGGGGCACCCCTCTCCCGGAGGGAGAGGGGAAGAGACGGCAACTGCTCGGCGAAGGGGAGACGCTATGAACTATGAGACCATCTTGTATGAGACCGACGCTGGGAAGGCGCGGATTACGCTAAACCGGCCGGAGAAGCTGAACGCGCTGTCGGTGCGGCTGCAACGCGAGCTGAACGACGCGCTGTGGGAGGCGGACGCCGCGGATGAGGTGCACGTGATCATCCTGCGCGGGGCCGGTCGGGCGTTCAGCGCGGGGTACGACATGTCGCCGCCGCGCGACCGCGAGGAGACGCACGCGATCACGGGCAGCGCCGGTCGCGGGCGGCTGCGGCCGGACTTCGACGACGATACGTGGCGTCTGGAGCGGCACCAGCAGCTGCGGAACGCGGTGCTGGACATCCACACGCCGGTGATCGCGCAGGTGCACGGCTACTGCCTCGCGGGCGGGACGGACCTGGCGCTGCTCTGCGACATCGTCGTCGCGGCGGAGGACGCGGTGCTGGGCTTCCCGCCGGTGCGCAACCAGGGGTCGCCGGTGAACCACATGTGGACGTACCACGTGGGGCCGCAGTGGGCGAAGTACTTCCTGCTCACGGGCGACCAGGTGTCGGGCGAGGAGGCGGCGCGCATCGGGCTGGTGCTGAAGGCGGTGCCGCACGAGCGGCTCGAGGCGGAGGTGGAGGCGCTGGCGGACAAGATGTGCCGCATCGACCCGGCGGTGCTGGCGGCGAACAAGCGCATCGTGAACATCGCGCTGGAGCTGATGGGAGCGCGGACGGTGCAGCGCATGGCGGTGGAGATGGACGCGCGGGCGCGGCTGGCGCCGGGCGTGCGCGAGTTCTACCGCATCGTGGCGGAGCAGGGGCTGAAGGCGGCGCTGGAGTGGCGCGACGGCGCGTTCGCGGACCTGACGGGGAGCGAGGCGGCGCAGATCCGCCGGGCGGAGCAGGAAGCCAGGCTCAAGGGCGGCTAGTCCGTAGCCGAGCCTTTCCAGGCTCGGCGGCAATTTGGTGGCGAGGCTAGAAAGCCTCGCCTACGAAGTTTTTCAGCACCATGCTAGGCTTGAAGGCGGCTAGGTGCCTGAACCTCACCCCGCCCCGACTGGCGTCGGGGCACCCCTCTCCCGCGGGGAGAGGGGATATGGTAGAAGGAAGACTTCGGCGAGGAGGGAACCGTGATCATCTCCACGACACACAACATCGAGGGGAAGCGCGTCACCGACTACCTGGGCGTCGTGACCGGCGAGGCGATCGTCGGCGCGAACGTGCTGCGCGACCTGGCGGCGACGGCGCGCGACATCTTCGGCGGGCGTTCGGGCGCGTACGAGCAGGAGCTGCGCAAGGCGCGCGAGATCGCGATCCAGGAGATGCAGGACGAGGCGCAGAAGCTGGGCGCGTCGGCGGTGATCGGCGTGGACTTCGACTACGAATCGATCCGCGGGACGATGCTGATGGTGTCGGCGTCGGGCACGGCGGTGCGGCTGGAGTGAAGGTGAGCGCTGGTTGCCAGTCGCTGGTCGCTGGTACCGCTCGTGCTGATACGCGAAGAGACTGAGGCGGACTACGCGCGGATCGCGGAGGTGGTGGAGGCGGCGTTCGGCAGGGCGAACGAGGCGCGGCTGGTGGAGGCGATCCGCGCGTCGGATGCGTATGTGCCGGAGCTGGCGCTGGTCGCAGAAGCCGACGGCGAGGTCGTCGGGCACGTGATGTTCAGCTACGTGACGTTGCGCGGCGACGAGGACCGTCGCGTGCTGTGCATGGCGCCGGTGTCGGTCGCGCCGGCGTGGCAATCGAAAGGCGTGGGCGGCGCGCTGGTGCGCGAGGGCATCGCGCGCTGCGAGGCGCGCGGCGAGCCGCTGGTGCACGTGCTGGGGCACCCAGGGTACTATCCGCGCTTCGGGTTCGAGCGAGCGCGGCCGCACGGCATCGAGCCGGCGGACCCGCGGACGAACGACGCAGCGTTCATGATGATCAAGCTGTCGGCGTACGACGCGCGCTATCGCGGGCGGATCGTGTATCCGCCGGCGTTCGATGTGACGTGAGCGCGCCGATGGCAGGCAAGCGCGTCCTGGTCGTCGGTGGCGAGACGGCGGTGGGGCGCGCGGTGGCGGTGGGGCTGGCGGAGGCGGGCGCGGACGTGGCGATCGCGAGCCTGACGCAGGAGACGAAGGCGGAGTTCTCGATCAACTCGGCGCTGAACGAGGTGTGGGCGCTGGGACGGCAGGGCGTCGCGCTGGTGATCGACGCGTCCGACGAGGACGAAGCGCGGCAGGCGGTCCACCAGTCGGACCGCGAGCTGGGGCGGCTCGATACGGCGGTGGTGGTGACAAGCGCGGGCGTGGCGCTCGATGCGCTGCGCGACGCGTTGGGCGCGCGGAGGCTTGTCGAGGTGGCGGAGGACGGGTCGGCGGAGGAGGCGGTGGCGGCGGTGGTGGGTGTGGGGTGAAGGGTGAAGAGTGAAGGGGCGTAGCGATATTGAGAGTTTGCTTCTGCGTGCGACCGCAGGAGACCTCGATGCATTTCGGAGTCTGGAGGACGTCGCATCCGGTGATGACTTCCGGCCCAACGCCTATCCTGAACTGACGCTAAGCAGGAAAGTCCTTCATTCTGTCTTGAGCGAGGTGCGCGCAAATCGAGTGAACCGAAGCTTGGCGGAGCGCTGGGCGTTCTTCATGCTGACGGGATATCTCGACATTGAGAGCGAGCGGTCAAGACGGATCGATAGTCACATCGATGTAGACATGGATCAGCTCGTTGTAGACATCCTGAACAGGTTAAGCATGTATGACGACCTGCCGGGCCCGGTGACCGATGCAGAGATCGATAGCTGGGTTCGCTCGCTGGGCCCCTAATAGGCGCACAGCCGTGCGCCCCCTAGGCGACGGCCTGCGGCCGTCCGGACGCAGCTAAAGCCACGTCCCTACTGCCAGTATGCGACGTTGCGGTAGGGGCCGGACAGACCTGAAGGTCTGTCCCTACTGCGACGGCCTGCGGCCGTCCGGACGCAGCTAAAGCTACGTCTCTACTTCCCAATTGCAGAGTCTCGCCATTACTCGTCCTGGCCCGCGACCGGTTCGCGGGCGACGATGCCGTCGCGTTCGAGGGCGGCGAGCTCTCCGGCGGTGAGGCCGAGGAGGTCGCGGAAGACGTAGTCGGTGTGTTCGCCGAAGCAGGGGGCGGGCAGGCGCGCGTGCAGCGGCGTGTACTCGAAGCGCCAGGCGGGACCGTCCATGCGCCAGGTCCCGGCCTCGCGGTGGGTGACCTCCTCGAAGAACATGCGCGCGGCGAGGTGCGGGTCGTCGACGACCTCCGGAATGGTGAGGACGGGCATCGCGGGGACGCCGGCGGCCTGGAGGGCAGCGGCGGCGTCGCGGTGCGCGCGGCCTTGCGTCCATGACGAGACGATCGCGTCGAGGTCGTCCTGGTTGCGGTGACGCGAGACGACGTCGGCGAAGCGAGGGTCGTCCGCGAGCGCTGGTTGGCCGATGACGTCGCAGAGCGCGGCGAACTGCGCGTCGTTCTCGACGGCGATCGTGACCCACGAATCGTCGCCGGCGCAGCGATAGACGCCGTGTGGCGCCATCGAGGCGTGGCGGTTGCCGCGGCGCGGCGGCGGGCTGCCCGTGAGGCTGTGCTCGACGAAGAAGTCGCCGGTGTAGGAGAGGAACGCCTCCCACTGCGCGACCTCGACGTGCTGGCCGCGGCCGGTCCAGCGCCGGTGGAGGAGCGCGGCGATCGACGCGGCGGCGGCGGTGGCGCCGGCGAGCGGGTCGCCGTAGGAGATGCCGCTGCGCTGGGGCGGGCCGTCCGGGTAGCCGTTCTGCGCGACGAGGCCGCCGAGCTGCTCGATGTGGGTGCCGTACGCGATGTGATCGGCGTCGGGGCCCGAGAGGCCGTGGGATGGCATCGAGACCAAGATGACGTCCTCGCGGACGGCGCGCAGCGCGTCGTACGTGAGGCCGAGGCGCTCCATGACATCGGAGCGGTAGTTCTCGATGACGACGTGCGACTTCGCCACGAGGCGCAGCAGCAGCTCGTGGCCGCGCGCCGAGCTGATATCGAGCGCGCAGCCGTACTTGTTGCGGTTGTAGTGGTTGAAGTAGGCGGACTTGTTGTAGGCGCGCGTGTCGGTGTGGGGCTGCAGGCTGAGCGAGCGGATCATGTCCCAGGCGCCAGGGCCTTCGACCTTGATCACCTCGGCGCCGAGGTCGCCGAGGAGGCGCGTGCAGTACGGGCCGGCCCAGACCTTCGAGACGTCGAGGACGCGGATGCCGAGGAGGGGGAGACGCTCCATTAGATCACTCCCGCCGCGCGCAGGCGCACGAGGTCTTGCTTGTCGAGATCGAGCAGCTCGCCGTAGACGTCGACGTTGTGCTCGCCAAGGCGCGGCGCGGGGCGCAGCTCCCAGCCGCCTTCGCCCGGCCGGAACGGCGGGCCGGGGTAGGTGAGCGTGCCGGCGCGCGGGTCGTCGAGCTGCCGAAACGAGTTGCGCGCGCGCAGGTGCGGGTGGGCGAGCAGCTCCGGCACGGTGAGGACGGGCGCGACCATGACGCGGTCTTCGCCGGCGAGGGCGTAGGCACGCGCGCGGGTGACGCCGGCGGCCCACTGGTAGACGTGGGCGAGCAGCTCATCGTTGTGGAGGATGCGGGCGCGGGCGTCGCGGAAGCGTTCGTCTTCGAGCAGCGCTGCGTTGCCGGCCGCGCGAGCGAAGGCGTCGAAGTTGCGCGCCATGAGATGGACGCCGATGTGGCCGTCGGCGGCGGGGAAGACGCCGAGGGTGGCGGCGGCGACGTTGCCGCGTCGCTTCGAGAGGATATCGGTGTTGCGGTAGACGTAGTCGCTGAGGAGCAGCTCGAGCGTGGAGGCCATCACCTCCATGCCCGCGACCTCCAGCTCCTGGCCGCCCTCCAGGATGCCGACGGAGAAGAGGCCGGCGAGGACGGCGCCGAACGCGTGCATGCCCGTCTGGAAGGCGGCCTGATGGCCGGCGACGAGGAGCGGCTCGCGGCCGGGGTCGCCGCTGACGGACATCTGGCCGCCGGAGGCGAAGGCGGTGAGGTCCGTCGAGCGGAAGTCGGCGTAGGGGCCGGTCGTGCCGAACGTGCTGACGTTGGTGACGAGGATGCGCGGGTTGCGCTGACGCATCGCCTTCGCGCCGATGCCGAGGGCGTCGAGCCGGCCGGGCGGTGCGCTTTCGATGACGGCATCGACGTGCTCGACCAGCTCCAGGACGATCGGCCTCGCGCTGCGCGAGGACAGGTCGAGGGTGATGCTCTCCTTACCGGTGTTGAGGTAGAGGAAGAGGACGCCGGCGTCCGGGTTCGGGCCCTCGGGGAATGGCCCGGCGCGTCGGGCGGGGTCGCCGCGGCCGGGGCGTTCGACCTTGATCAGGCGGGCGCCGTAATCGGCGAGGAGCTTGGTGCAGAAGGGACCGGCGGCGCCCTCGGTGAGGTCGAGGACGGTGATTTCGGAGAGGAGGCCGTCGTCGGGCATGGGAGACGAATGGTAGCAAGGGCCAGGGGCCAAGGGCCAAGGCGGGGTGAGGGTCGGGGGTCGGGGGTTCGGGGTCAGTAGTCAGCGGTCAGCAGCGGTAGGGGCGCATGGCCATGCGCCCCTACTCGATCTTGGTCAACGAGGGCTGGTTGTGTCCGGAAGGGTTCTCGGAGGGCGAGGTCGGCGATCCGCGGGTTGAAACCCGCGGCTTCGCGAGAGCAGAATCTCTCGGACGGGGCCGGACAGACCTCCGCCTGAGGCGGACAAGTTCCGGTCTGTCCCTACGAGGTGGCCGGACGGACCGACGCCCCACCCTCGGCGGCGGAGCGGTAGACGGCGTCGACGAGCTGGTGGGCGCGGAGAGCGACGTCGAAGCCGGGGTAGGCGTCGCGGTCGGCGGCGATGGCGCGGAGGAAGAAGAGGTCCTCGAACGAGTAGCGGCGGAGGGCGTCGCGGTAGGTGTCGTCGTCGGGCACACCGATCAGCTCGAGGTAGCGCTGCTGGACTTGCTCCGTCGAGAGCTCCGCTTTGCCGTTCGAGGCGTAGGTCTCGTAGCGGATGGGGCCGAGGAAGTCCTCGTCGGCGGCGAAGTGGCCGCGCTCGAAGAAGAGCTCGAGCAATCGATGCGTGTTGCGGTTCTCGATGCCATGCCAGACGGAGGCGAGCTGTCCTGTCCCGCCGTTCGCGAAGTTGAGCGAGACGTTCGCGAGGTCTTCGACGCCGTCGTGGCCCGCGAAGTTGCGCGTCTCGGCACGCAGGCTCTCGACGTCCCCGCAGAGCCAGGAGAGCACGTCGAGGTCGTGGATGCTGTGCTCGATGAGGGTGCCGCCGCCGGTCATCGCGGCGTCGCCGCGCCAGGTGCTGCGGTAGTGGCCGAGGATGGGGAAGGTCTGGTCGTCGCGGAAGACGGCGGTCATCAGCCTGCCCAGGCCCGGGTCGGCGATCATGTCCTTCAGAACAACCTCGATCGGCGAGTGGCGCAGCACGAGGCCGACCTGGTGGCGGACGCCGGCGGCGCGGACGGCGTCGTGCATCTCCTGCGCCTCGGCGAGGGTGCGCGCGAGCGGCTTTTCGCAGAAGACGTGCTTGCCTGCCGCCGCGGCGGCGAGCACGAGCGCCTTGTGCTCGGCGGTGGGGGTGCAGACGTAGACGGTGTTGACCTCGGGCGAGGCGATCAGCGCGTCGGGGTCGGTGGTGCACAGCGTTGCGCCGGCGAGGCGGGCGAACTCCTGCGCGCGCTCCTCGATGCGGTCGCAGACGGCGACGTAGCGGGCATCGACGAGGCCGCGCTTGATCACGCCGTGGATGCTGCGCGAGTGGAAGGTGCCGATGAGGCCGCAGCCGATGAGGCCGACGCGTGGTTGCATGGTGGTCATATCGTAATCGATCTGCCCGGTGGAGGGTCAGGCTGCGGGCGCACACCCTTCGCTGCGCTCGAGGGCAGGCTTCGGTGCGCCCCTGCGGGGCGGTTCGAGAGTTATCGAAGGGGCTGGACAGAGCTAAAGCTCTGTCCCTACGAGGTGGCCGGACTGCTCGCGCCCGCCTGTGGCGGGCAGGACGCAGCTAAAGCTCCGTCCCTACTGCTAGAACGCGATGTCTGCGATGGGGCCGGACAGACCTGAAGGTCTGTCCCTACTTTTGTTCGTCATCTATTGCCAGGGGAGGGAGCGGGGGAGGAAGGTGGGGCGGACGTCGCCGTCGGCGAGGACGCAGACGGCCTCGAGGCGGGCGTAGAGGCCGGGATCGAGCGCCTTGACCGTCGCGCCGGCGCCCTCGAGGTCGGCGTACTCGTAGGCGCCGACGAGGCCGACCGCGCGGAGGTCGACCTCGAGGGGCAGCAGCGCCTCATTGGCCTGCTGGAGGCGCTTGCGGGCGGCGCGGCGGACGAGGATGCCTTCGGTGGGGTCGACCGACGGCGGGGCGCCGGCGAGGGCGAAGCCGTTCGGCTCGTCGCCGGGCAGGCGCTGGAGCGTCCACGCTTCGTCGACGTCGAACGCGACGGCCCGGCCGACGGCGACGTCGCGCGCGATCTCGCCGATCGACTCCCAGAGGCGCTCGCGCGCGTCGCCGTCGTGGGTGATGCGGTGGACCGCCGTGCTATCGACGGAGAAGGTGCCCTGGACGCTCTCGGTGATGCGCGTCCACCAGCGGCTGAGGCCTCCGGTGACCGACGCGTAGCCGCCCTCCTCGCGCGACTTGCCCATCTTGACGACGACGGGGAACGTCACTTCGGTACGCTCGCCGGGGGCGAGCGAGGCGGCGGCGTCGAGGACGCGCTGGACGAAGACGGACGCGGCGGGCTCCTCGACGGGGGGCGTGGCGCGTGGCGGCACCCAGAGCAGGAACGCGCCTTCGACACCGCCGGCATCGAGGCGCGCTTCGTGCCCGCGCAGGCGCTCTTGCCACGCGGCGTCTTCTTCCCAGAGCGGCGCGACGAAGAGGCCGGCGCTGTGCGCGCCGTCGGAGGCGACGAAGGCGCCGTCGCGCGGCTCGAGGGCGGCGAACGACGCGTCGAAGCGGGCGTTCAGCCAGTCGAGAAGGAGGCGCGCGCAAGAGAGGGCGACACGATCCGTGGCCATCAGCAGGCATCGTAGCAGAACGGCGCGCGGGGCTGAGATTGACTCGCGTATCGAGGCGCGGGTACGATACGTGCCGGTGCGAAAGGAGGGACGGTATGGCCGGCTTCGCGAAGGAAATCACGGTCAACGCTCCGGCGGATAAGGTGTTCAGCTACCTGGCAGACTTCTCCCGCCATCATGAATGGACGGGGCATCCGGTAAAGATCGAGCGGACCTCTGACGGGTCTGTGGGCGAAGGAGCGACCTTCACCAGCCGGAACCGCTTCATGGGAAGAGAGCTTGAAGACCGTCTGGTGGTGAAGGAGTTCGTCGCGAACCAGCGACTGGTGTACGACGCGGACGGGGACACGGGCGGCTTCCGTCACGTCATCCAGATCCAGCCCGCCAACGGCGGAGTGAGCGTCAAGAAGAGCATCCAGACGTTGCGCGCCACGATGATAGGAAGGCTGCTGACGCCCCTCCTCATGATCGCCGCGCCGCGCGCGCTGGCGGGCGACCTGGAGCGGATCAAGGCGCGCGTCGAGCAGAGCTGAGCGCGCGCTAGATGTTCGACCGGCTCTGGCCGCCGTCGACGTTGATGCAGGCGCCGGTGACCCAGCCCGCGCGGTCGGAGCAGAGGAAGACGACGACGTTGGCGATCTCCTCCGGCGTGGCGAAACGGCCCATGGGGATGTTCTGCTCGACGAAGCGGCGCATGCCCTCGGGGTCCTCCTCGAGGCGGCGGCCCCAGGAGCCGCCGGGGAACGCGGTCGAGCCGGGCGCGACGGCGTTGACGCGGATGTCGGGCGCGAGGGCGAGGGCCATCGCCTTGGCGTGGCTGATCGTGGCGGCTTTCATGGCGTTGTAGGGCATCGGGCCGCCGGACTCGCGTCCGTAGATCGACGCGATGTGGACGATGCTGCCGCCGGCGGCGGCCCGGAGGTGGGGGACGGCGGCGCGAGTGGCGCGCGCGGCGGCGAGGACGTTCATCTGATACGCGGCGTCCCAGGCGTCGTCGGTATCGTCGCGGGTGCTGCCGCCGGCGTTGTTGACGAGGATGTGGAGCGCGCTGAAGCGGGCGACGGTCTCGCCGACGGCGCGCTCGACGTCCTCGCCGCGGGTGACGTCGGCGACGACGGCCAGGGCATCGACGCCGCGCGCGCGGAGATCGGCCTCTGTGGCGCGGAGGGCGTCCTCGCCGCGCGCGCAGATGGCGACGCGGACGCCTTCGTCCGCGAGGCCGAGAGCGATCGCGCGGCCGATGCCGCGGCTGCCGCCGGTGATGAGCGCGACCTTGTCGGTGAGGTGGAGGTCCATGAATCGCTCCTCGTCATTCTTGTATCTTCTTGATCAGGAAGATACAAGGGTGACGCGAGAGGGGCGGGCCGGCGGGCCACGGAGGTACCGCGGGAGACTGGGCCCCGCTGCCACCCGCCCCTTCGCGCTCTCGACGCGCCCGCCTACACTTCCGACATGCCTCGTATCAGGTACCTACCGCCAACGACGCCGCCGCGGCCCATCGTCGCCGCGCGATTCAATCAGCCGTTTCGCGGAATATTCCCGCCCGCCAGCTTCGGTTTCGCCCCGGAATGTTTTTTCTCTCGCGGAGCAATCAATCAATCAAACGCCGCGCCGGCTCGACCGCCGCTCCGACTCGATCCGCGCGATCCCGTCCAGCGCCTCCTCGACCGACCGCCGCTTCACCACCTCCGACACGTGCGTGTAGATCTGCGTCGTGTTCACGCTCGCGTGCCCCAGCAGGGTCTGCACTACCCGCAGCTCCGCCCCGCCGTCCAGCAGGTGTGTCGCGAACGTGTGCCGCAGCAAGTGCGGGTGCACCGACCGGTCCAGCCCGGCCGCCAGCGCCGCGCGCCGCACCAACAGCTGCACCGCCCGTTGCGACAGCCTCCCCCCGTCCCGGTTCACGAACAGCGCCGTCTGCTTCCCGCGCACCAGACGCGGCCTGCCGTCGCGCAGGTACCGTTCGACCGCGCGGGCGGCCGGCACGCCCATCATCACCATCCGCTCCCGCGAGCCCTTCCCCCACACCCGCACCGTCCGCTCGTCCAGGTCGACGCCCGCCCTCTCCAGCCCCACCACCTCGCTCACGCGCAGCCCCGAGGCGTACAGCAGCTCCAGCACCGCCCGGTCGCGCAGCCCCTGCGGCGTCTCGCCGTCCGCCGACGCGATCAGCGTCTCGATCTGCTCCGTCGTCAGCACCTGGGGCAAACGCCGCTCCCGCCGCGGCCCGCGCACGCCGAACAACGGGTCCGTCTCGATCAGCCCCTGCGTGCGCAGGTAGCGGTAGAACGAGCGCATCGTGCTCACCTTGCGCGTCACGCTCCCCGAAGCCAGCCCGCTCGCGACGAGCGACGACAGGTACTCGCGCAGGAGCAGCTTGTCGACGGAGCGAACGGCCCGGTCGCGCCGGTCGAGGAAGTCGAAGAAGTGGCGCAGGTCCGCCGCGTAGTTCCGCAGCGTATACGCCGAGAGGTTCTTGCCCGCGATCAGCGACGCCAGGTACCGCTCGAGGAGGCCCTCAGCCTCGGCCCGAGCGGTTCGCTCCAAGGCGGCGACAGCAGCCATCACCCCTCCAACATAACGGCGGAGCCCGACCGCATCCAATCGGGGAATGCCCTAGGGGCTTTACCTAAGGATCGAAGGGGATGAAGGAATGAGTCCGCTACGCCGTCGCCGCCGCCAGCTCCGGCTCGCCCGCCGTGCCCTTCCAGTCGCACTGCGTGCAGCGCGCCCGGTGCCCGCGCCCGGCCGAGACGAGCAAGCCCCGGCAGCGCGGGCAGCGCTCCACCAGCGGCCGCGACCAGCTCGTGAAGTCGCACGATGGGTACGTCGAGCAGCCGTAGAACACGCGCCGGTGCCGCGTCCGCCGCTCGACCAGGTCGTTCCCGCACTTCGGGCAGGCGACGCCGATCTTCTTCAGGATCGGCTTCGTGCCCTTGCAGTCCGGATAGCGGGTGCAGGCCAGGAAGCGTCCGTAGCGCCCGCCGCGCGCCATCATCGGCGAGCCGCAGATGGCGCACTTCTCGTCGGTCGCCTGCGACTCCTCGCCCTCCTGCTCGAGCGGTTTGGTGTTGCGGCACTCCGGAAAGCCCGTGCAGGCGAGGAATCGCCCGTAGCGACCCCAGCGCGCCACCATCGGCTTGCCGCACTTTTCGCAGACCTCATCGGTCTGCTCCTCGACGCGTGGCGCCAGCTGCGCCGCCTCGACCGCCGCCTCCAGCGGCTCGTAGAACTGCTGGACCACCGGCTGCCAGGGCCGGTCGCCACGCGCCACTTCGTCCAGCTCGTCCTCCATCTCAGCCGTGAAGCCGATGTTGATGACGGCCGGGAAGTACTCGACGAGCAGGTCGTTGACGACGAAGCCCAGCTCCTGCGGCACCAGCGCGCGGCCATCCTTGTGCGCGTAGCCCCGGTCCTGCAGCGTTCCCAGGATCGGCGCGTAGGTGCTCGGCCGGCCGATGCCGTTCTCCTCCAGCGCCTTCACCAGCGACGCCTCGGTGTAGCGCGGCGGCGGCTCGGTGAAGTGCTGGTCGGGCCGGATGCCAGCCTGACGCAACGTGTCGCCCGGGGCCAGCTCCGGCAGCCCGCGCGCCGTCCCCTCCTCGTCTGGCTCATCGTCGCGCGTCTCCTCGTAGACCTGCCGGTAGCCAGGGAAGCGGAGAATGCTGGCGCTCGCGCGCAGCAGGAGCGGCTTCGAGCCGTCCGCCGGCTGCGCCTCCACCTCCACCGACGTCTGGTCGAAGACCGCATCGGCCATCTGGCAGGCGACGAAGCGCTGCCAGACCAGCGTGTAGAGCCGGAGCTGGTCGCGCGCGAGGACGCCGCGCAGCGAGCCGGGCTCGTGCGTGACGTGCGTGGGCCGGATCGCCTCGTGCGCCTCTTGCGCGCGCTTGCCCTTCGTGCGGTAGAAGCGTGCCGCCGCCGGCACGAAGTCGCCGCCGAAGCGCCGCGTGATGTACGCGCGCGCCTCCTGCCTCGCAGACTCCGCGATGTGCGTCGAGTCGGTGCGCATGTAGGTGATGAGGCCGACCTGACCTTCGCCCGGGAGCTGGATCCCCTCGTAGAGCTGCTGCGCGACCGCCATCGTGCGCCTCGCCGTGAAGCCGAGCCTCCGCGAGGCCTCCTGCTGGAGGGTGCTCGTCGTGAACGGCGGCGCCGGCCGGCGCGATTGCGGCTTCTGCTTCACGTCCGCGACGCGGTACGCCGCCGACGTCAGGTGCCCGACGAGCTCGTCGGTCTGTTCCCGGCTCGTGATCTCGAGCTTTTTGGCGCCAACGTAGCCCGCGATGCGCGCCGCGAATGTCTCGTCCACGCGCGCCTTCGCCAGATCGACATCGATCGTCCAGTACTCCTGCGGGACGAAGTTCTGGATCTCCCGTTCCCGCTCGACCAGCATGCGCAGGGCGACCGACTGTACCCGCCCCGCCGAAAGGCCCCGGCGGATCTTCTTCCAGAGCAGCGGGCTCACCTTGTAGCCGACCAGCCGGTCCAGCACTCGCCGCGCCTGCTGGGCGTCGACCAGGTTCGTATCGATCTGGCGTGGATGGCGGAAGGCGTCCCGCACGGCTTCCGGGGTGATCTCGTGGAAGACGACCCGCTGCAACGGCCGCCCCGCCAGCTCCGCCGCTTCGACCAGATGCCAGGAGATCGCCTCGCCCTCGCGGTCGGGGTCGGTGGCGAGGAAGACCTCGCCGGCCTGCTCCGCCGCTTTGCGGATCTCGTCGACGATCTGCTTCTTCTCCTTCGGGATGATGTAGCGCGGCGCGAACCCGTCGGCCACGTCGACGCCCAGCCGCGTCTTCGGCAGGTCGCGCACGTGCCCGACCGAGGCGCGGATGTCGTACTCGGAACCGAGAATGCCTGCGAGCGTTCGCGCCTTCGTCGGCGACTCGACGACCACCAGGCTCTTCTTGCCCTTGCCCTTACCCTTACTTACGCTCTTGCTCTTCGTCACATCAGGCCTCGTACTGTGCCACTCGTTCTCGTGCTCGCACGTAGTTCATCGTACCAACCTGGCGGGCCATCCCCTTCAGTTCCAGCATCGCAAGCGTGCTGCTCACGGTCTCGACGGGCAAACCGCTCTCGCGTCGCAAGTCGTCAATATATATCGGCTCGGCGGAGAGCAACCGCAATAGGCGAGCCTCCGTCTCATCGGCGGGCAGCAGCTCCTTCGCTTCCATCTGGTGGCTGGCCATCGTCAGGTTCAGCTCCTCCAGGATATCCTCGACCCTCGTCACCAGCTTCGCCTGGCCGTGCTGGATCAGCCAGTTGGTGCCCCGGAAGGTCGGCGTGTAGATGCTGCCCGGCACCGAGAAGACCTCGCGGTTCTCGTCGAGCGCGATCCGCGCTGTGATGAGCGCACCGCTCTTGAGATCGCCTTCGACGACCAGCACGCCCAGGCTCAGGCCGACCATGATCCGGTTGCGCCTCGGAAAGTACTCGCTCCGCGGTTGCGTGCCGACGGGGTAGTCGCTCACGAGCGCGCCGTGCTCCGTGATCTCCTGCGCGAGCCGCAGGTTCTCCGGCGGATAGACGAGGTCCAGACCGCATGCCAGCGCCGCGACCGTCCGGCCTCCCGCCGCCACCGCCGCCTTGTGGCAGATCGAATCGATGCCGCGCGCGAGGCCGCTGACCACCGTGATGCCGTTGCGCGCCAGGCCGTCCGACAGCTCCTCGGCTACCTGGCGGCCGTACACGGTGGCGCGCCGCGTGCCCACGACCGATACCGCCCACTCGTCGGTTGCCATGAGCCGCCCGCGCACGTAGAGCACCGGCGGCCGGTCGAAGATCTCCTTCAGTCGCGGCGGGTAGGCATCGTCGTGCCAGGTGAGCGCCTGGACACCAAGCCGATCCAGCTTCTCCAGCTCAGCCTCCGGCGAGATGCCATCGCGCGCCGCGAGGAGCGCCGAGAGGGCGCTGCCGGTGAGGCCCGCCGACTGGAGGGCGGCCGCGCTGGCTTTCCAGGCGTCCTCCAGGTTCCCAAAGTGGGCCTCCAACAGCGAAAAGCGCGCCCGCCCGATCTGCGGCACACGGCCGAGGGCGACCCAGTATTGCAGCTCGTTCCTGTCCATCAGTCGGCTATTCTAGCACAGGCCCCCTGAGCGCATTCCAGACACCCTAGCGCAGCCGGTCGAGGCAAGGCCAGCGGCCAGATACGACAAAGGCCAGGCGCGCGCCCGGCCTCGAGGCTGGAGGAGAAGCCGTTGACACCTACTCACTATCGCTCCCGTCGCCTTCCTCCTTGTGCTCGTTCTTGGTAACACGCACCTTCTTAATCCGGCGACCGGCCACGGTCAGCACGCGCATCGTCAGGCCGTCGGCGCGCACCTCGTCGCCGGGCGCGGGCATGCGGCCGAGCTGGTGGTACACAAAACCGCCGACCGTATCGACGTCCTCACTCTCCATCTCCAGATCGAACACCTCGTTCAGGTCGCCGAGCGTGACGCGCGCATCGACGACGGCCTCGGTCTCCGTCACGCGCTGGATCGTCGCCTCTTCGCGATCGTACTCGTCCTGGATTTCGCCGACGATCTCTTCGAGCACGTCTTCGATCGTGACAAGGCCCGCCGTGCCGCCGTACTCGTCGACGACGATCGCCATGTGCACCTTGTGCTCGCGCAGCTCCGTCAACAGCTCATCGACGTGCTTGCCTTCGGGCACGAAGTACGGCGGGCGCGCGATCTCGCGCAGCGACGCTGGGCGCCGGCCTTCCGCCAGGTACTTCAGGATGTCCTTCGCGTACACCACGCCGACGATGTTGTCGACCGTCTCCTCATAGATCGGGATGCGGCTGTATCCACGCTCGTTCACCAGCCGGAGGACGACGTCCAGCGGGTCGCTCGCCTCCGCCACGACCATGTCGATGCGCGGCACCATGATCTCGCGCACGGCGCGGTCGACCATGTTCGCGATGCGCCGGATCATCGCCAGCTCGTCGTTCTGCGCGCCACCGTTGCCCTCACGCATCTCGACCAGCCGCAAGAGCTCCTCGTCCTCCTCGTTCGCCTCGAACGGGAGCTCCTTCCGTCCGCGGCGGCGAAGCGCCGTGTTGGCGGCAGCGTCGAGCGCGCGTGCGGGAATACCGAAGACGACTCGGAAGAGGCCCATCGCCGGCACCAGGCGCAGCCCCCAGCGCTCCGGGCTGTTCGCCATAAGAAGACGCGACAGCGCCTCTAGCGCGGCCAGCGCCAGCAGCGACACGCCCATCGTGACGCCGAGCGCCACCCAGGTGTGGCCGGTCTCGCGCAGAACGAGGAAGGTGCCGACGGCGATGCCCAGCACGACCGCAACGTCGCGCGCGACGGCCAGCGTGCCCAGCAGCGCGTGGCGCTCCTGGATGTATGTCTCCAGCGACGCGGCGCGAGGCTGCCCGCGCGTCGCGAAGGCGCGCACGCGCAAGCGGCTGATGAAGACGACACCTGCCTCCGCGGCCGTCGCCACGGCAAGCACAACGAAGGCCGCGAGCAGCAACGCGAGAGCGAACCAGCTATCGCCGCTCACGATGCGTCTTTGCCTTCGCGCTTCACAATGCGCGCGGGCGCGCCGACGGCGCTCGCGCCCGGCGGCACGTCGCGCGTGACGACGGAGCCCGCGCCCGTGCGCGCCCCGTCGCCGATGGTCACTGGCGCGACCAGCATCGTGTCGCTGCCGATGAACGCGCCGCGGCCGACCACCGTGCGGTGCTTCGCCTCGCCGTCGTAGTTGCAGGTGATCGTGCCGGCGCCAATGTTCGCGCCATCGCCGACCTCCGCATCGCCGATATAGCTGAAGTGTCCCATCTTCACATCGCGGCCGAGGCGCGCGTTCTTTACTTCCGCGAAGTTGCCGATGTGCACCCCGGCGCACAAATGGGCGCCCGGCCGAAGATGGCTGTAGGGACCGACATCAACGTCGTCCTCCATCGTGGCTTCCTCCACGGTCGACGACACGATCCGGCAGCGGTCGCCCACGACGGTCTCTTGCAGGACGCTGTTCGGGCCGATGACGCACGACGCCCCGATAGTCGTCGCGCCGCGCAACTGTGTGTTTGGCTCGACGACCGTGTCCGGCCCAATCGCGACGTCCGCGTCCACGTAGGCCGTCGCCGGGTCCACAAACGTCACGCCGGCCAGCATGTGGCGGTGGTTGATCCGGCCGCGGAGGGCGGTCTCGGCATGCGCGAGCTGCGCGCGGTCGTTGATCCCCTGCGCTTCGTCCGGATCGACGGCCGGCAGCGGCAGCAACGCCGAGCCCTCCTCGACGGCCATCGGGACGAGCGACGTGAGATACAGCTCGCCACTCGATGCGGGCGTGATCCGGGAGAGCCGCGGCCAGACCCACGCCGCGCGGAAACAGTACTGGCCGGAGTTGATCTCCGCCGGCCCCTCCGTCGCGGCGGAGCGCTCGGGGGCCTCCACGACGCCCGTCACCTGGCCCTGGCCGTCGCGCTCCACGAGGCCGTACTCGCCGGCCTCAGGCACGCGCGCCGTGAGAAAGGTGAGATCAGCCGATTGCTCCTCGTGCGCGCGCGCCAGCGCCGAGAGCGTCCGTGCTGTGATCAGGGGCACGTCGCCGTTCAGGACCAGGAGGTGCTCAGCGTCGCCGACGGCGTCCCGCGCCTGCGCGAGCGCGTGCCCCGTGCCGAGCGGCTCCGGCTGCACGACGTACGTCACGTTGTCGCCCAACGCCGCCCGCACGCCATCAGCAGACGCGCCTACGATGACGATGCAGCGAGCGAAGCCGGCCTCGCGCGCGGCGTCGACCACGTATCGGACCATCGGCCGCCCCGCGAGGGGGTGGAGCACCTTCGGCAGGGAAGAGCGCATCCGCTTCCCCTGGCCCGCCGCCAGGATCACCGCTGCCCAGGTCTCAGAAGATTGGGTCATACAGGCAAGTTGGGCATCGCGACCTACTGGGTCGGCTGGGCGCCGGACATCAGCAGCCGCTCACGGCGAGCAACGCCGCGGGGCAAACCACGAAAGGTTGGTGGCTATCTGGAGGGGGGTCGTCTTCCGAACGTTCCACCGAAGTGGCTCTCGCTCCTTGCGCCATCAGGCTGCCGTCATGGTAGCGGCGGCCCTTCCAAGCTGTCAAGCCGGCCGTCTGCGCACGTATCGGCCCGATGGCCCATGGCCTGCATCGGGGCCTCCTCCAACCCGCCTCTCGCCCGGCCGATACTACTCTAGATGAGGACCCCCCTCGTGCTTCCAAAAGGGCCCATGGCTGGGACGCTTGGCGCCGTCCGGGGTGGCGCGCTCGTCCGGGCGCTGCCCTGGGTCCTCCTGAGCGCCGTTGTGGCGTTGGCGCTGGCCCTCCGCCTGTACCACCTCGACGGCCTGGTGACGTACTATCCGGACTCCTACGCGCAGCTCCGCGCGGTCGATAACGTGCTGTCGGCGCGCTTCCCCGTGTCGTACTTGTATCCACCGGGCATCTCGCTCGTCCTGGCGCCGCTGTTCATCGTGCTGCCCAACACGCTGGTCGCGCTGCAGGCGACGATCCTCGTCGCCGGCATCGCCCTGGTGCTCCTCGCTTACATCGCCGGCGCGGCGACGACGGGCGACCGGCGCGCGGCCCTGCTCTTCGCGACGGCGGTCGCCGTGGGCGCGCCGTTCGTCTACTACTCGCGCGCCACGTTCTTCGACGTGATCACCACGCTCCTCATTGCGACGGCGCTCTTCCTGGCGCGACCAGTCGCTCGGCGCGGCGCTGCGGCGCACGCGGCCTACGGCGTGCTGGTCTTCGTCACAATCACTACGCGCTTCTCGAACGTGGCGCTCCTGCCGGCGCTGTTCGTGGCGTCGCTGCCAGGTGATCTTCAATCGGTCTCACGGCGCCAGATCGCGGACCACCTGCGGTCCCGTGCCGTGCTCACCGCCCTGGCTGTCGTCGTTGCGCTCTACGCGGCGTACCTGGCGGTCTCCCTCGACACGGTCACGCGGTTCACCAACCCGAACGCCGGCAGCATCATCGACCTGTCCGGCTATCTGCCACGCCTCGCCCGCTACGTCCAGGCGGCGTCCATCGGCTACGGAGACCAGTTCTACTGGCAAGACGGCGTCGCCGCGCTCGCCATGCTCGCCTTCGCCGCGACTGGCGCGCGCCGCCTCTGGTCGACGAACCGCGCGCTCTTGCTACCGCTCGCGTGCGTGATCGTGCTCTGGCCGCCGGTCCATGCGGCGTACAACGTCTTCGGCGGAAGATACGCGATGCCGGCCTTCTTCTGCATGCTCCTCCTGGCAGCGCTCGGCCTCTCGCGCAGCATCACGTGGCAGCGCGGCCTGCCGCAGATGTGGCAGCGCGTCGGCGCTGCGGCACTGATTACGCTGGGCGTGACATTCTTCCTCGGCCGCCACCTCGCGCTCGACACCGCCTTTCTCCAACAGTGGCCGGCCGATGTTGCGAACGGCCGCGAGGTCGCCTACGACGACGTTCGCGCCGCCCTCCGAGACCTCGACGGCCCGAACGCCGTCCTGCTCTCGAGCCAGGCGCTCGCCGTCGACCGCGCGGACCCCGAGATCGAGACGCTCGACCTGATCAAGCACTCAGAGACGTACGGGATCAATGCGGACTCCATCGATCGCCTGCTCGCTTATGTCCGGGAGCAGCGGGGTGCGGGTAAGACCGTCTACTTCCACTACACCGAGTACGAAGACGTCGGCTCACGCTTCCGGAAGTACGAGCTGGGCTTCGACGCCTACTTCGCCGCGATCGAGCAGGAGTACACCGTCCGGGAGCTGATGCGCGCAGACGCCGGCAAGCGCGTCCAGCGGCTGTACCTGGTCGAGCCGTAGGGCGGCCTCTCGACCCCCACGCCACGCCCCGCCTATAATGGCTCGACTCTCGACTGGAGCGAGCGGCGCAACGCGTGACGCGGATCCTTGGCCTGGACGTCGGCGAACGGCGCATCGGCGTCGCGATCTCCGATCCCGAAGGTCGCATCGCCGTGCCGCTGCGTATCCTGGAACGCGCCTCCGCCGAACAGGCGATCACCGGCATCGCGCGTGCTGAGCGGGTCCAGCTGATCGTGCTCGGCCTGCCGCTGTCGATGGACGGTTCGGTCGGCATGCAGGCGCGGCTGGTGCAGGCGTTCGGCGAGGACCTCGCGCGCGTGGCCGGCCTGCCGATCGAGTACTGGGACGAGCGGCTCAGCTCGGTGCAGGCCCAACGGGCAAGCGGCCCCCCGCGCAAGCGCGCCGCCGGCGGCCCGCGACGGCGTCGCACGCCGGCCGATGACGTGGCGGCGGCGATCGTCCTGCAGAGCTACCTCGACCGGCAGCGGGCGCAACACGAGCACGACCGCCAATGACGGCGGCGCGCGTCGTTCCCGTCCTGGTGCTGCTGGGCCTGGCCGCGTTGGTGGGCACGGGCGTCTGGCTGCTCTCCGAGACGCCGGGCACGCTCGTGAACGAAGCGCCCCCGTTGCTCGGCCCGGCGCGGGAGCCGGCGGGCGAGCTGATCGTCGTCACGGTCAACGAAGGCGACAGCGCCGAGGAGATCGGCAAGAAACTCGAAGAGGCCGACGTCATCGAGAGCGGCCGCCTGTTCCGCGTGCTTGCTTCCCTCCTCGGCGTCAGCGATGCCATGGCCGCGGGCGACTACGAGTTCGAGCGCAAGGAGACCGCGCTCAGCGCCGTGCAGCGTATCAGCCAGGGCGTCACCGCCTCGCTCGTCGTGACGATCCCCGAGGGGCTGCGCAGCGAGGAGATCGGGGAGCTGCTGGAGGAGCGGAGCGTCGTGGCCGCGGACGGCTTCCTGGCAGCGCTCAGCGAGAGCTACGTCGCGCCGTTCCAGACCCGACCGGGCGAAGACCTGGAGGGCTTCCTCTTCCCGGCCACCTACGGCTTCAGCCGCTCTGTCACGCCGCACGACGCCGTCCGGCAGATGCTCGACGCCTTCGACCAGCGCTACCGCGAGGAGATCCGGCCGTTGCTGCCGCAGGCCGGCGGCCGCTCGTTGCGGCAGGTGGTCACACTCGCCTCGATCGTCGAGCGAGAAGCCGTCGTGCCGGAGGAGCGCCCGACGATTGCTAGCGTCTTCCTCAACCGCCTCGCGCTGGGACTCCCCCTCCAGGCCGACCCTACCGTCCAGTATGCCGTTGCGAACGATCCGGCCGGCGTGCAGCAGTTCGGCTACTGGAAGGAAGAGTTGACCTTAGCTGACCTGGCCCTGCCCTCCCCGTATAATACGTATGTCAGTGTAGGGCTGCCGCCGGGCCCGATCGCGAACCCGGGTCTCGATTCGATCCTGGCGGCGCTGCGGCCGGCGGAGACGAACTTCCTCTTTTTTGTCGCGCGGCCGGACGGCAGCCACGCCTTCGCCGAGACGCTGGAGGAGCACCGGCAGAACGTCTGCGCCCTGGACCCATCGCGACCGGAGTGCTAGCGAGGAGCGAGCGTGAAGCGAGCAGGTGTCATCGGTTATCCGCTGGGCCACTCGATCAGCCCGGCGATCTTCCAGGCCGCGTTCGACGCGGCGGGCGTCGACGCGACGTACGAGGCGTGGGAGACGGACCCCGATCAGCTCGAGGGCCGGCTCAACGCGCTGCGCGGCGACGACTTCCTCGGCGCGAACGTGACGATCCCGCACAAGGAGGCCGTCGTCCCCTTCCTCGATCGCCTCGATGAGACGGCCGAGCACGCCGGCGCCGTGAACACCATCGCGCACGAAAGTGGCCGGCTCGCCGGCTACAACACGGACGTCGCCGGCTTCGCCCGCGCGCTGCGCGAGGAGGCATCGTTCGACGCGAAGGGCAAGCGCGCAGCGATCATCGGCGCCGGCGGCGCCGCGCGCGCCGTCGCGCTGGCGCTGGTCGAAGCCGGCGCGGCGTACGTCTTGATCGCCGGCCGCACGCCGAAGCGCGCCGACAGGATCGTCGCGGCGCTGCGTCCGCTCACGCCGATAGGCACGACGATCTCGTGGGCGCACTGGGGCGACGGCGTCTTCCTCACCTACCTCCCCACCGCCGACCTGATCGTGAACTGCACGCCCGTCGGCACCAAGGGAAGCGACACGAACGGCCACAGCCCGCTCGATGCCGCGCTGCTGCCTTCGGGCGGCGTCGTCTTCGATCTCGTCTACAACCCATCGGAGACGCCGCTGCTCACGGCCGCGAAGGAACGCGGCGCGAAGGCCGTCTCGGGGTTCGGCATGCTGGTCTACCAGGCGGCGGAGTCGTTCCGCATCTGGACGGGCAAAGACGCCCCGGTTGACGCGATGCTGTCGGCGGGCCGGAAGGCGCTGGAGAGCTAGCCATGGCCTGGGGGCTCGGCGTCGGCATCATCGTCGTCGTGGCGATGTTCCTCTTCGTCGGCGCGATCATCATGCGCGAGGCGGCGACGCAGCGCTTCTGGCGGCGCAAAGTGGACGAAGGCGACCTGGAGATGATCACGCAGCTCGTCCAGGGCGACGTCCAGCGCTGGCGCAACGAGCGCCCGCCGAAAGGCGTCCCCGCCGCCGTCTGGCAGGGCGTCCAGGGCGTCGAGCTGATCGCGATCGAGCAGGACTACATCCACGCCTCCACCACCGCCGAGCCGCAGTTCGCCTTCGTTGGCGGCGCGCGCAAGCAGGTCACCAGCTCGCTCGATGAGGCGAAGCGCATCGTCGCGCTGCTCGCCGAGCGCTTTTTCTACGACATCGCTCACGTCCGCGCCGAGCGCGTCCAGATCGATTGCTACTCGACGTTCCACGAGCCGGGCGGCGGCGCCGTGCAGCGCTGCATCCTCACCATCGTCGCCCACCGCAGCGACGCCGCCGCCATCGATTGGGACGCCGACTCGCCGGAGGTGATCGCGGAGCAGCTCGGCGCGCGCTACCGCCAGGACGAACGCGGCGACGCGCTGCCGATCGAGCCGGAGGGGGAGGCGAACCGCCCAAGCACGAACGGGTCGCGCCACGAGACCACCCTCCAGCGGCCCGGGACGTAACATGCTGCGCTACCTCACCGCGGGAGAATCGCACGGCAAGGGCCTCACTGTCATCATCGAGGGCGTGC